>WNFD01001005.1_pt1 | contig 36194 bp, 36 predicted proteins | sample 5400491 | NCBI WGS metagenome assembly WNFD01 (sample SAMN13153343, study PRJNA577476) | soil metagenome | isolation source: 120 cm saprolite under Douglas fir tree site 2 hole 2 replicate 2 | place: USA:California | collected 2015-04-18 | reverse complement strand
CGCTGATGCCCGCGATTTTCGATGCGCCCAACGTGAAGAAAGTCCCAGTTCGCGATTTCGACGCAAAGCGCGTAATCTCCTTGCACTGGAACGAGGATGTCGCGGACGATCGACTCGATCGGGTCGTTGCCTTTGCCACTACGCACAACTGGGCATCATCCGATTGGGAAAGCGCGGCTCGATCGTCGCGACTCATGAGTTCTATGCGGAAATCCACGGGATCGACGGTCCGCGGCCAGAAGCCTCTGCAGGCGTCCGGTCGTTAGCCCATCCGCCTTCACGCAGGATTTCGTCGCCGGTGCGGACAGTGAATTCGACGAGTACCGTCCTTTAGGAACGTTAAGCACCTCGGCACAGATATCGACGATGCGCCGACCGAGGTCGAGGCGCTGATCGAGGGGACGACCGCGGCGAAGTTGTCAGATCTAGTAGAGTTCCGTACTATAAGTCGTGTTTATCACATTTATTAAAACATGCGATTTCATTTATGGTGGCCTAAGGATTAGCTTTATTCAAGGAGCGAAAGGCCGGAATTAGAAAAAGCGCGGCTCGGAGTCCGAACGCCCAATCCACCATCGAAGAGGAGCGACAATGCCGTTTTACAAGTGCATTGCCAGCGCAGATAAGTTCAGAGGGAATATGACTGGTCTTCGAATGAGCGCGATGAACGTTGGACCGCTTAGCGTGGACGCCAACCTCCTGGTCGCATTCGCACCAGGCCACCTAGAAATTCCCACGACCGCGGCCCTGATCGTCCATCCGACCTATGGCGTTGTGCTGTGGGATACGGGCATCAATGGTGTGGTTGCGGATCCGGACCGGCGAGACGCCTATTGGGGCGCAAACGTCGCCACCGCCTTTGGTCCGCATGCATTCAAGCGTGAGCACGCTATTGACGCCCAATTGGAGAAGTTGGGAATCAAGCCAAAGGACGTGCGCTACGTGCTCTACTCGCACCTGCACCTCGATCATGCTGGCGGCATGTCGTATTTTCCTGACGCCATCCACGTCGTTCAACGCGATGAGATCCGCTACGCTCTGTGGCCGGACACCTGGACCAGCCCGGTCTATTGCCAGAACGACTTCCGAGATATCCGGAAGCTCAACATTCTCGAAATCGATGGTGACTTCGACCTGTTTGAGGACGGCACCCTGCGTCTGCTGAAGACGTCCGGTCACGCTCCCGGCCATCAGGTTCTGATCGTCAACCTGCCGAACCGCGGTCGCATCTGTATGGCTGCCGATACCGGTCACCAGCGCAGCGGGTTCGACAACTTGGTTCCCATGCCTTGGGACTGGAGCACGAGCGCTATGTCGATGACGCGGATGCGTATGAAACAGTTGGAGCGGAGTGGCGTGCCAATGTTCCTCTGCCACGACGCCAGCGATTTCGCGAAGTTGCCGCAGAATGGCGAGTTCTGGGACTGAGACTTCGGTTGGGGCTGGTTAAGCGCTTGCAGCGTGCAGTTGCGGTTGAGTGGCAACAAGTCCCCTTCGAAGCGAGGCGTTCCGTCCATGTTCCGACCCCTTTCATAAGGTGAGTACCGAGATGACACCGACTCTAAGGCGCCATACCATTGCCGTTAATGGAATCCGAATGCATGTCGCAGAAGCCGGAGAGGGCGCACCCGTCGTCCTGCTTCATGGCTACCCCGAGACCTGGCACGCGTGGCGGAAGCAGTGGCCCGATCTGGCCCGCGATTACCACGTAATCATGCCCGATCTGCGCGGGTACGGCGACACCGACAAGCCCGACATCGGCTACGACAAGCGGACCATGGCGGAAGACATCCGGCAGGTCGCCGCTCATTTCGGCTATGAGCGTATTGCACTCGTCGGCCACGATCGTGGCGCTCGGGTCGCGACGCGCTTCGCCAAAGATCACCGGGGCATGGTCGATCGCCTCGCAGTGCTGGACAACATCCCGACCCGGGTCGTCTTCAATGCGACGGACGCGAAGCTCGCGAAGCTCTATTGGTTCTTCTACTTCCAACAGGTCCCGCATCTGCCCGAAGCGCTGATCCAAGGACGGCAGGAGATCTTCCTCCGTCATTTCTACAGCACCTGGTGCTACAACCCCGGTGCGATCGAGGAGGCTGCCGTCGCCGAGTATGTCCGCGCCTACTCCCAGCCTGGTGCCCTACGGGGAGCGTTCAACGACTATCGCGCAGGGCCGGTCGATCTGAAGCAGGACATCGAGGATGAGGACAATCTGATCGACTGTCCGGTGCTGGCAATCTGGGGCTCCGACTTCGAACTCGTCGGCAAAGCCTTTGATGTATTGGAGGTCTGGAAGGGGTTGGCGCGCAACGTGCGCGGCGTCGCCATCCCCGAGTGCGGGCATCTCCCCCAAGAAGAACAGCCGGAACGCGTGAATCAGGAACTGCGCGAGTTCCTTCGCGGATGGGGCGAGTGAAGCCATGAAACTCGTCAATTTTTATGATTCAGAAGGCATCCAAGCTGGTTTCGTTCATGACGGAGGCGTCGAGGATCTCGCAGCCTCGGACCTTTGGCAGGGACCGGCACCCGTCGCCCTAAGCGATATCTCGGCGCTTGCCGCGAAGTTCGCGGCGCCAGCCAGTCCGCTCGTCCCTATGGAGAGCTTGCGCCTTGCCCCGGTCGTCGTGGCGCCTGAGAAGATCATCTGCGTTGGGCTCAATTATCGCCGCCATGCGGTCGAGGCCAACATGCCGATCCCCACAACGCCGGTGATCTTCGGAAAGTTCGCAAATAGCCTGAGCGCCTCCGGCGACCGCATCGCCCTCCCCACCGTCGACTTCAAGTATGACTACGAAGCCGAACTCGGGGTGATAATCGGCCGCGAGGCACGTGACGTGTCGGTCGATCAGGCGTTGGACTCCGTCGCAGGGTATTGCTGCGCCAATGATCTCTCCGCTCGCAGCGCCCAACTCGCCACCAGCCAGTGGATGATCGGCAAAATGCTCGACGGGTTTCTGCCACTAGGCCCATTTCTCGTCACAACCGACGACATCCCGGACCCGCAGGCCCTCAGGATCCAGTGCCGAGTCAATGGTGAGGTCCGCCAGCTCTCGTCGACGAGCGACATGATCTTCAGCGTTGCCGAGATCATCGCTTTCCTCAGCCGGTACGCCACGCTGAAACCGGGCGATGTCATCATCACCGGCACACCGGAAGGCGTCCTGATGGGTCACAAGACACCGATTTGGCTGAAGCCGGGCGACGAAGTCGCGATCGACATTGCCGGCCTTGGCGTCCTGACCAACACGCTCACCACCGAGGAATCTCGTTCATGAAGACGGTTCTCGTTACGGACCATGTTTTTCCGAATCTCGCTCCCGAAAACGCAGTCCTCGAGGGCATCGGTACGCTAAGGGAAGCCGGTTCAGTCAAAGACGCCGAGCTGTTGGAATTGGCTCGGGACGCGGACGCGGTACTGAACTGCTACCGGCCGCTCTCCGCCGACATCGTCGAGGCCATGAAGAACTGCCGGATCATAGCGCGCTATGGCATCGGGGTTGACACGATCCCCTTGGAAGTCGCGACCTCGCGCGGCATCCAGGTCACGAACGTCCCGGATTATTGTATCGAGGAGGTTGCCGATCACGGCTTGGCGCTGATCCTGGCATTCACGCGCGGCATCATCCGCGGTCTGGATCAGACCCGCGGCGGCGGCTGGGACGTGAAATTGCTTCGACCGCTTCACCGCCAGCGTGGTCAGACACTCGGCTTGGTCGGGTTCGGCCGCATCGCCCGGGCGCTTGCCCATCGTGCAACGGCGCTTGGCTACGAAATTATCGTCTCCGATCCGTTTCTGTCCGACGAAGCGGTTCAGACTGGAGGCGCTCGCGCCGTCGACCTCGATACTCTGTTCAAAGAGTCTGACGTAGTCTCGCTTCATGCGCCGCTGACCTCGAAGACCCGGCACATGGTCAATGCTGAGCGTCTGGCAACCATGCGACCTGGCGCTATGCTGGTGAATACGTCGCGCGGCGGGCTCGTCGATTACGAGGCGGTCGTCGCGGCACTCCGCGGCGGGACTCTCGGTGGTGCCGGCCTCGACGTCCTCGAAACTGAACCACCCGCAGCGGGTTCCACCCCGATTGGTGAAGTGCCCAACCTCGTTGTTACGCCCCATCTGGCGTTCTACTCAGAGCAGGCGCTCGTTGAACTCCAGCGCAAGGCAGCGGAACAGATCCGCGCGGTTTTGGAAGGCCGTGCACCGGATTATCCGGTCAACACGATCTAGCCTGGCCGCCGGTCAGCTCAGGCGGTCCGACTGGGCCGCCAGCCTTGCTCGCGCGAGGCGATCTGAGCGGCGCGCATGACTTCGCGAACCATTTTCTCCCTATTCATCTCGAAGTCTGCGGCCGTTGCACCGATCCCGATTGCCGCGACAACCTCGGTATCGCGGTTATGAATTGGTGCGGCAACGCAATAGAGCTCGGAGACATATTCGCCCTCACTCAACGCGTATCCCTGCTGCCGCACCGCTTTCAGTTCGGCGACCAGGTCGCCCTCGTTGGTAATGGTTCTTCTTGGTAATGGTTCTTCGGGTCAACTGTTCGAGCCTGCGGCCATCCAGAATCCGCCTCATTCGTGCCTCTGGCGCGTGTGCGAGCAGGATCTTCCCGGCGGCACTCGCGTGCATCGGTAGTGTCGACCCGGCGCTGCCAAGAGACGCCGGCACGGAACTCGGGCCCTGCATGCGGTTGATGTAGACCACATGCTGACCGTCGCGAACCGCCAGATAGACGGACCGGCCCAAACGCTGCATCAGCTCGTTCAACATGTCGCGCATGGTGTTGAAAACCTCGCTCCCTGCCAGCACGGTTTCGCCGAACCCGAGCAGCTTGTGTCCAAGACGGAAGCGACGATCCGGGGTCCGTTCAAGCAAACCGATCTCGGTGAGAGAAGCCAAGAGCGCGTGCGCGGAGGATTTGGGAAGCGCCAAGGTTTCGGCAATTTCCGTCGTGCCCCATTCATGTTGTTCCGTCGCAAAGAGATCCAGAGCCGCGCCGGCATGCAACACCGAACCCAGAAGCCGTTGTCTCATTGTAGTCTCCACCATCTTCGCGAGGAGCTTGTATCGTAGTTCGCAACAACGCGACTGCTTACGTTGAGGCTGCGTGGCAACATCGAATTATAATGATGGACGTCATATAACAGCCGCAAAGCCTTTTTGATGACACCGTGGGACTCAACTTGTCGTGAGCGCAGCGCGACGAACTCAGTTACCAATTTGCTGGAGATTTATGATGTGACCGATATCGAGAGTTGCTTCCCTAAATCAACGCCAGCCACTGAGCACGTTGCCACCGTGCGTTCGTATGCATCCAGCCCAACCGGCACACAGCTAACCAGTTGCCCGGACGCACTTGAGCGATGCGAAGGACGGGCTCGGGTTTCTACGCGGAAGGACTCGGTGATCTTCTCGTCCGTCTATTTCGGCCATCATTTAGAAGGCTGAGAACGCAGGTCAACCTGCACCGTTGCGGTCAAGCCAGCGACCAGGCGTACGCCGTCAGGCACGTATTTAAGCCGTATGCGTACCGGCACGCGCTGCGCCAAGCGCACCCAGGTGAAGATCGGGTTGACCATGGCAAGACCTTGCTGGTTAGGTAGCGCGTTTGAGACGTTGATGCCGCGCGCGATGCCAACGACCTCGCCGGTAATGACCTGGGTATTTCCCATCAACTTGATCTTAACAGGATCGCCGTCGCGGATGGATGCAAGTTGCGTTTCCTCGAAATAGGCGTCCACCCAATAGGAATCGGCATCGACAACAGAGATTAAGTTCTGTCCAACGTTGGCATAATCTCCTTGCTGCGCAAGGAGATTGGTTACCCATCCATTCACCGGCGAGTGGATCTCTGTGCGCTCCAGATTGACCTTCGCCCGATCCAATTGGGCAACAGCCTGTCGATGTTGCGCATGGGTTGCCAATGCGATCGCGTCGTGGGTCTGCCTGTCTTCGACGGTCTCCGCTAGATCGCTCAGCTTGCGCCGACGTTCCGCCATGGCCTGTGCATTTTCGGCGGTAGCCTTGGCCTGCAGCACGCCTGCTTCGGCAAGGTCGAGAGCGATCCTGTAGTCGGTCGGGTCGATGACCATCAGCACATCGCCCTTGTGCACGAACTGATTGTCGAGCACTGGCATCTCCACAATACGCCCTGATACCTCCGGCGCCATCGTGACGACATAGGCGCGAACCATGCTGTCGCGCGTCCAAGGTGCAACCATATACGCGTCCCACATCGCGCGGCCCAGCACGATGGCAATGCCAACTGTGGCGAGCGTAACGAAGACCGGAACGATTTTGACGCGCCGCCGTTGCGCCTTGCCGTGAACGTCGACGCGATTGGTTGCCCCTGATTTTGTTTCAACGTGTGACATTCCAACCTCAGCGCGCGATGACAAGTACCGTTGACGACAGCGCGATCATGTACATGGCAAGGACGAACAGTGCCGGGTGCCAGACATGGCGCAGCCACCCGAACCGCCCGGCCACCCTCAGCAAAGCGAGCGTCGCCAGCCAAGCTGCCAGCATCAGCATCGAGATGGGTGCAACGTAGACGCCGAGTAGGTTGATCTCGAAAAACTTCAAGCAGACGCTCCTTTATCGAAGTGTGCGCGGTGGTCGGCGAGGGCGTCGCAGATGGCAAGGAAGTGGAATGAAAAGCTTTGCGGCCTTCTTTGCAGCTTGTGCAGCAAGATCGTCCATCACATTGCCCTCCCGATCCGCGCTCCAGATTTTTTTCTACCTTCACAACAAGAGCTTCCATTCCCGATTTGACGCGCTCGATAGAACGGCTCGATGAAATCCGAAGCGTCTTGCCTGCGTAGCCGATCGCAAGCGGTGCACACGAGGACAGCGCCGTTCAATGCGAAGAAACGCGGGGATCGATATAGCATGGCCGATACATGGCCGCGAGCTCGCGACCGCTCAGGGAAATCAGGTGCGGGGTCAGCCCTCCGCGCTGGTCGATCCAGTGCCGGACCTCAAATGGATACATGGAATACAGGCTCTGCGTTGCTTCGGGATCGGTTATCTTGCGACCGTTACGCCCGGGATCATAGGCGGCGTGAAATCCGAGCCTGGCGCGGGACGTCACGCATATCCTGTCATGAGGAATCGCACCGAGAACAATGGTGCAAGCCGAGGCACAATAACCGTCGATGATCACCCTCTCGCCCGAGACTCGCACGCCCTCATATCTGTCGACGTAGGTTCCGATCCGGCCGCCAGGGTCATCCACAATCCGAACCGTTGCATTGCCTGCTCCAAATTCCTGTGAGCAGGGTAGTCGTCGCGAATAACGCTCTGAGGCGCTTCATGACCATTGCACTCTCAAACAAATCTGAATCTGACCAACTCACGCGATGCCAAACTGATGCCTAACTACCCGCCGCAGACCTTGAGCGCTCGGCGGACCCGCTCCAGATCTAGCGGTAGTATTCCTTCTCGAACGGTTGCAAGCTGCAGGACTGTTTCTATCGGATGCTCCCGCAGGCAAAATCAGTCCGAAGGAGACCACGCTTATCTCGACGATCTTTCCACGGCGACTTGAAGGCCGGCTTCATTGAAGATGATCGCGTCGAAGCTCTCCTTCCCCGGTGGATTGGGCATTTGGGCTCCGAGCCGCGCTTTTCTAATTCCGGCCTTTCACTCGACTAAAGCTAATCCTTAGGCCGCCATAAATGAAATCGTATGTTTTTATGGATCGAATAAACAGGATTTATCAATTGGAGCTTTGCCAGATCCGACAGTTCGCTGCGGTCGTTCCCTCGATCAGCGCCTCGACCTCGGTCGGCGCATCGTCGATATCTGTGCCGAGGTGCTTAACGTTCCTAAGAGGACGGTAGTCGTCGAATTCACTGTCCACACCGGCGACGAAATCCTGCGTGAAGGCGGATGGGCTAACGACCGGACGCCTGCAGAGGCTTCTGGCCGCGGACCGTCGATCCCGTGGATTTCCGCATAGAACTCATGACGACGTCTAGTCGCGACGATCGAGCCGCGCTTTCCCAATCGGATGATGCCCAGTTGTGAGATTACGCGCTTTGCGTCGAAATCGCGAACTGGGACTTTCTTCACGTTGGGCGCATCGAAAATCGCGGGCATCAGCGCGACGCCCATGCCAGCTCCTACCAATGCGAGAGCACGATCGTCCTGATCCGTCCTATAGACGAAAAACTTCAAGCAGACGCTCCTGTATCGAAGTATGCGTGGTGGTCGGCGAGGGCGTCGCAGATGGCAAGGATACGGCCGCGAGTACGTGCAGCGAGCTGAGCGTCGACCTGTTCAGTTGAGGCCAGACGATGGTCCAGCCGGGTGAGTTGAGTAATTGCGGCGGCACTATTTCCCTCCGCAAATGTCTGCAGTGCGGCATCGAACTGCGGTGGCAAATCGAGCGCTGCTGTGTCATGACCAAGATGGATAATCTCAGTCCCCACAAGCTGCGCTGCCAAAAGCTGCATCCGCTCCAAAGGCTCGGCCTGTTCCGGCAATGCAACGAGCCGGCTGAATGTGTGGCCCTGCCAGTCGTCAGCGCTTGCTGAAAGACGGTTCATCGCAAGGCGACGCAGGTCGCGCAACGTTAAATTAAGGAGCCGCTTGGTTCGGAAGGACGGAGATAGCGGTGGAATAAGTAGAAACGACAGAGGCGCCGCCGCAAAGCCCACGAAGATTCCTAGTGCAGAGTTGTAGAATTGCGCTGTGTCGTAGCTCATCTCGTTCGTAGGCTGGAGCACGGTCACAGAGATAATGGTGCATATGACTAAAGAGGGATGCAGCCGAGTTGCGGCCATCGCAGTGCCGACCGGTATCAGAAAAGCAGCCAAGGCTATGCGGAAGGCAGGGAATGACTCGAGCCCAGGCAGCAGGGCGAACTTGATCGCCGCTGCAATAGCAATACCCGCCGTTGTACCGAGCATGAATGCGATGGCGTCAGCGTAGGCCAGTTCGGCTCGGGGCGAAAGCAACAGAACCGCAACTGCGACGAAGACGATTGCCGAGCCGCCGTCTGGCCAGGCGGTGAGGACCCAGAATAGCTCGGCCGCTCCGATCGCTACGAATGCGCGGCCGGCACTGACGAGGGAAGGCAGCCAATCGGGAACATAGATTTTGAAGCCGCGACGGCGAGAACGCGGGCGCGCTGGGTCGGCAACCAGCAAAGCCGTCGCCTCGAGCACCGCTGCAAACCCCACTAGAACATTTGCGGTCTGATCGGCAAGCAGCCGCAGGGAGGCTGTGCTGGCCGGCATGGCAATGAGCGTCCGAACTGCTGCCTCGCAATGGCGGCGCGAGGCGATGGGATCGGCTATCCAGAATGTCGCCTGGCGTGCTGGCAGCGCGGAACGCATTTCTTCTGGAATGCAGCCCAGAACGGCATTGGCTTCTTCGTCAGCGACCTCAGGCGGAATTTTAATGAGCCGCGCTGCAATACTGCGCCAGGCAGCGAGCGAGGCAAACAGCCCGTCGATAGCGCCCTGCAGAACGGGCGAGTGATAGCGAATTGTTGAGAATTCTCCGATCGCCTCGTCGATCATCGAGTTAAGCGCGGTGACCTGTCGAATGAGCCCTCGTCGGGCCGGCTGCTGCGCATCCCCGGAATCCGATCCGGCAAGTCTCAAAGTGGCCCCGAATCGAGCCGCGATCTCGGTTGATACGGCCGCAAACATTCCCGCAAGCCTTTCTGCAGCGCTGCTGAAATCAGTTAGAGCGAGGATGGCGCCAGCGCAAAGGATGCCGATCCAGATTTCGCTGGTGCGGGTAACGGCCAGCATGAACACCTCGCTGCTTGCGCCACCTGTTGCGCCAAGTGTGTCGGCCCCTATTATCGCCGCGGTGTACCCAGCAAGCGCTGCCGCGTAGGAGGCGAAGTTGCGGAACAGGGTGGCAGCAAAGGCGCAAACCCCGCCCCACACCGCAAGTCCGACGAGAAAGCCGATGCGGTTCTGGGGAAACCAAGCCGTCAGCACGACGATCATCGTAGCTCCCACGAGAGTGCCGATGATGCGGTAGCGTGACTTGCGCAGCGAGGCCCCGAGATGTGGCTGACACACGATCGCTGCGGAGGCGCCCGCCCAATAGGGATTGTCGAGCTCTAGCCAAAACGCAACGAAGAGGGCAAGACAAACGGAAGCCCACAGCCTGAAACCGAACAGCAGCGGAGGGCCCGCGGCTCGCGCTGCGTTCACCAGCGTCACCTGCGATCTTACGGCCGCACTGCCTTCTGCCGCTAACACACTCCGACGCCATTGTTCTCTGTGTATCTTCAGCAACGAACCCACGCATCAAACCAATTCATGTCTCAGCGTTCAAGAATGGCCGGGATGGTTTCTATGAAGCTCTCGAGCGGCTTCGGCGATCCATTCAATTTCACGCGCAGCAACGCGCCTTCCCAGCCATTGACAAGGCCGGCCGCCACTTCTGCGATGGGTAGATCCTGTCTGATTTCACCCTCCTGAGCGGCGGCCGTCAGGAACTGGGCCACATCGCTCTCAAAAGCCAGCAGACCATTCTGGACGGCCTTTGCGAGCTTTGGAGACGTCTTCTCGTCGACTTCCGCGGCCAGGTTGCCGAGCAGACATCCTCGCCGAAACTTGGTGGCGCGACGCACCTCGATACGCTGACGAAAATAGCGCTTCAAACGGTTGATCGTGGGCCGATTTGCCGGCGAGCTTGGCAGCAGATCCTTCTTGCGGCGAGACGTGGCTTGCGCGACATACTCGTCGACGGCAGCAATGATGATCTCGTCCTTCGTCGGGAAGTGATAAAACACAGACCCCTTCGGCGCTCCGGCGGATTCGGCAATCAGTGCTACGGAGGACGCGGCATACCCGCGATCCCAAACGTGGTCAACGCACGCTTCGATCAAACGCTGTCTGGTGAGTTCAGCTTTTTGCTTTGGCGGCCCGCACTTCGTCGTCTTGCGCTCATATACTCACTGACAAGCCATAAATGAAATCGTTTGTTTTGATAAATTGGATAAACGTAGTTTATATCCGATCCGGCACTTTGCCGCGTCGCAGAGACCGGTAGTTTCACGATGGCAGCAATTAGGGCCGCCGTATCGCAGCCCGCGCTCTCCGCCTCGATAGCCAAGCTGGAAGAGGAGCTTGGGGTGAAGCTGTTCCACCGATCATCGCCGTAGACGTCGTCACCGACTTCGGCATTTGCCATCGCCTGACGCATTTCGGGGGTAAGGCGGCTGCATGTGTCGCTACGCAGATCAATCATGGTCCAAGCTCCCTTGTTGCCTGCAAAACGAAATGGTCGATGCGAACGGGACGGAAACGCGTTCCTGCGTCCCCTGCGCTCTGATCAACCCTGCCCTTCATCGATTCCGCTCTGCGGGCCTTGACTCCCATTATTAGCACATGCATGTATTTTGCAAGAAACAAGCATATGCACTTGTTTCGAACGCGGCGCCTAGCGTCGCGCTAAAAAGGCCAGCAGAATCAGGAGAAAAGATATGCCGCTCGTTCGAATCGATGTCCGTAAAGGCAAGGATGCAGCCTACCGCCAGAAGATCGGTCGCATCGTCTATGACGCGCTTGTCAGCGTCGGCGTCCCGGAAAAAGACCGCTTTCAAATCATTGCTGAGCACGAAGCTGACGGTTTCCAGTTCGATCCTGAATATCTCGGCATCCAGCGCAGTGCAGATCTCGTGATTATCCAGATTACCTGGAATGAAGGCCGGACGACGGCGCAAAAGCAAGCGCTCTACAAGGCCATCGCCGACGGCCTTCACGCAACTGTCGGACTCCGGCGCGAGGATGTCTTGATCAACCTCATCGAGGTCAAGAAGGAGAACTGGTCCTTCGGCAATGGTATCGCTACGTACGCGGCCTAAAGGAAGAGACCTCCGATGCATCGAACCGCCTCTCCGCTCGGTAGCTCGCGCGCAGCCGACCGCCAAGCGTTGCTCGTGCTGATCTGCACTTCAGCGCCTTCCTTCATGATACAGCTCGACGCGAACATCGTCTCGGTGTCGCTACCGGCAATAGCCCGTTCTCTGGGCGCGAGCTTTGCCGGGATCGAGTGGGTGATCACGGCCTATATACTGAGCTTTGCGTCGCTCTTACTGCCGGCCGGAGCACTGGCGGACCGCTTCGGTCGCAAGAGACTGCTGATCCTTGGCCTGTCGGTATTCACCTTCGCCTCGTTTCTCTGCGGGTACGCACCGAATCTCACAGTCCTCATCGTCGCCCGCGCGCTACAGGGTGCAGGCGCCGCCATGCAACTCAGTGCGGCACTCGCGACCCTCTCGCATGAGTTCCAGGGAGAAGCCCGCGCGCGGGCTTTTTCCTTTTGGGGATCGGTGGTCGGGATCGGCGCCGCCTTGGGCCCTGTCGTGGGGGGCCTGATCACCCAGAGTTTCGGGTGGGAATGGGCCTTCTATATCAATCTTCCTATCGGCGCGACTTTAATCGCGCTGATCATCCCTGTCATCGAGTCCTCCAGAGATCCCGACGCCATGCAGCTCGATCTGCCCGGCGTGGCCTGTTTCGGTAGCGGGCTTTTCTTGACGACGCTCGCGCTTATCGAAGGCAACCACCGCGGCTGGACCGATCCATGGATCCTTGGCGAAGGCGTGGGCTCGGTGATTCTCTTCGCCCTTTTTATTCTCGTCGAGCGCAAGCAGGCCCGCCCGATGCTTGACCTTTCCTACTTCCGCAAACCGACCTACATCGGCGCCAACCTGGCGCAGTTCTCCTTCTCGGCCGGAATGTTGACAATGCTGACCTTCATTCCGATCTTTCTTCAAAACGGCCTCGGTCATGCCTCTGCGAGCGCAGGACTAATGATGCTGCCGATGGTTATTCCAATGTTCATCGTGCCGCGCATCGTCACGCATTATCTCGCGCACCGGTTTTCCGGTCGAGATCTTCTGACCGCCGGCTTATCGCTGGTTTGCCTCGGCCTCTTCGCGCTTGCGCTGGCGGTACGGGACGTAGCGTATGGCCCATTGATCGGTGGGATGGTGATTGCTGGGGTCGGAGCAGGCCTGCTCAATGGTGAAACGACCAAGGTCGGAATGACGGTCATTCCAAAGGAGCGCTCTGGGATGGCCTCGGGCATATCGGGCACGGTGCGTTTCACCGGTCTCGTCGTCGGTATCGCCGCGTTGGGAGCGGTACTTTACAGTCGCGTCACCTTGGCCGTGGCTGAGGCGCTGCCCAAGGTCTCTTCTGCCGATCGGGCCACTCTTGTCCACGACATAACGGCGGGCAATCTTTCCGGGGCGACTCTTGCCGGTCACGACGCCTCGAGTTTCAAGGCACTCGCCACGGTGAGCTTTGCAAGCGGCTATCACGCCCTCTTTTTAGCTGGCGCACTGTTCATGCTGGTTTCGACAATTCTGACTTGGCGCTTGGTGAGCCCGGCCGAGACGCCGCCGACCCCGGCTTCATCAGCGCGGCCACAGTCAAAACCCCAGTAAGTCCAGAGAGACCCGTATGACAGACCCAAAACGTCCAGCTTGTGAGCAATGCTGGTGACATGTCCGTAGGACCCGTGGCAGACGCGGCGGAAGTCAAGAATGTCGTCGCGCCTTTGCCGACGGTTCGGGCTGGCGAAGCGTCAGCAATCTCTGGAGAAGAACGGCTACAGGGGAACCATCGTTCAAGAGCCACCCACCTCTCGCGCAGACGATGTCACCGCGACAAAGCGAATGCGCGAATTGCAAGACGGTCCCGTCCTGGCGGTGTGGTGATCACAGAAACGACGCCAAAGTGTCAGGGCTGATATGCGCGGCCACCTTTCAGCCTGACAAAAGGGGAGAGCCTCGTGACCCTGAGGGCCAGGCTGGCAGCAGGAAAGGGCGTGAAGCAAACGCCAGACGGTCGCTTTCTTTGCATCGATCCTGATAGTTTCGTCGCAGACGTGCCGAAAAAAGAAGCGGACCTGGCGAGATCGCGGGTGTTTGTCGCGCAAGCCACCTTCGTCGCGAAGGTGGCCGATCCTGCGTGGCGTCACAGGAGAGCTAGGCAATGGTGGCGACCGAAAACAAGGCGATCAATCCTGATCTCGAGCAGTATGGCAAAGCGGGCAGGAAGCTCAACGGTGGAAAATCGGCAGCGGTCACGCGGTCATCCTGTCGCACCCGACTCAGGTTGCGCAGTTTATCGAATAGGTAGCCAGGGAATTAGTCGCTGATCCGCTTTTATATGGGGGCAGTCAACCCCATGGCTCCTTGTAGCACCTGAAACAAAATCCCACTGAGGAGCGACTGCCATGCCACTATAGATCCATCGTCTTCCAGCATGAAAACAGGTCCTGAAGCGGCAGGGATGACTCCGATGTCGCGGCACGACGACCCTCTCTGGTTTGGTCCTTCGCCACGTCCCTTCAGTCGCCGTGATAAACAGGCTTGCGGCCTTCTGCCTCGGCCCGGCGCCCCTCGATGAAATCGTTGGTGTGGAACAGCGCGCCGAATTGTTCATCGAGCTTCGACAGGGCTTCCTCCTCTGCAGCATCGATAGCCAGATGTGCAGAAGCCAGTGAGGTCTTGACACCAAGCGGACCGCATGCCGCAACTTTGTTGGCGATTTCGATGGCCCGATTCAAGGCCCCCTCCGGTGTTTCGGCAATCTCCTGAACCGTACCCATGCGATAAGCATCATGAGCGGTCCAGTGATCCCCGGTGAGCATATAGCGCATCGCGTTACCCCAGCCCGCCTCGCGGACAAACCGGATTGTCGAGCCCCCGCCTGGGAAACGCCCATGCGTGTTTTCGTCCTGGCCAAAATTCGTGTTGGCTGCCGCCACACGTATGTCGGCCACGAGGAACAGCTCGTCCGCCATGTTCCAGGTGTCGCCATGGACCGCGACGATGAGCGGCTTTGTGAGATGCGGTTTGCGCTTGGCCAACGGATCTATGACCCCACTTCTTCCAATCAGGGGCTTGCCGGCACGGACGATGGCCTTGAAGCCGTCTACGTCGATGCCACGCGAGAAGTGCTCGCCATGACCGAAGAGCACCGCGGCCCGCAGCGAAGGGTCATGGTCGTAGTCATAGTACGCCTTGGCAAGCGCCTGGAATGTCTCCGGATCGATGCGGTTTTGGATATAGGGACGATTGATGCCAATAAGCGCCACTTGACCGCGACGTTCGATCGTTAACTTGTTATTCGGTTCAATTGGGATGTCGGTCAAGCTCGTAGGTTGTCCGGGATCAGGCTGCCCCGCAGCGGCGTCGGGAGCTGTAGCGGCCATTAGCGGAATCATGGCAGCAGCCGTCATGGTCCCTTTGATCAGGCTGCGTCGGGCAATAACCGGTTTACGTTCCATTGGGATCTGCTCCGATGTTGTAAGCTTGCGGCTCGTTCGATGCCACTTCCTACGCCCGGTGGTTTCACGCAAGATGATCTTCCACGCGTCGTGCATTGCACCGACAATGATGGATCGGCCTCAAGTTCTCGATATTACGAGCATATGCACATTTATATGTGCATATGCTTCCATTTGCAAGAACTTCCCGCTATTGTAATCACGACGGACTTGCCGGTTAGACTGCGCCCTCGAAGCTGGCGATGAACTTATCGGAAGCAATAAGAGCAAGCGCCTCGCGCAGGGCTGCGGACGCTGCGGACCCATTCGCTTTGTCGAATTTCTTTTGTGCGCGAGCCCAGAGCAGCTCCGACTCCCGTAACTTGGCGCGCCCTTCCTCGGTCAGGCTAATGACACGATTCCGACGGTCGCGCGGATCAACGTCCTGCCGCACATATCCGTCGCGTTCCAGCGGTTTTAGATTGTGCGCCAGCGCGCCGCGATCCATCACCAGATCGGCAGCCAGCTCACCGACCGAGGGGGTCCCCGCGCGCGAGATGTGGTTCAGGATGGCCCGCTGGGTGGTGCGCAGTCCGCACGGCGCAAGAATGGCATCGTAGAGCTGCGACACACGCCGAGACGCTTTTCGCAGCGACGTGCAACTGCATTGGCCGGCCTGCACTTTGGCCGACCCCTCCTTTTGATGACGACGATGCCTCATTTCTTGTCCTCAGTTTGCGGAAATCGCCCGCACGTGAGCATATGCACATTTCTCAGGATTTCAAGGTTAGAGCATGCAGGGGCAGACTGTGGCAGTATTGGCGGTATGAGCGCCGTGCGATGTCAAACGAGGATTTCAAAGAGGCGTTTGGGGCGCGGGGGAAAAGGCTTTACCGTCGCCTTTGGCTACGGACCTGTACTCGGTGGCATGCTGGTTGGATGGGTCGGCGCCGGACCAGCGTTCGGATTTGCCGCGGCGCTCTCGGCCATCGCTGTGGTGCTGCCTGCAGGTCTTACGAGCCGGCGCGGCAACCTGCTCCGCGGCGCCATCCGCCGCACGACTTTCGGGCTGCTGCGCCCGGTCTTCGTCACCCAGTTTATCTTCAACCCCGGCCGGGTTCGCTATCGGCTGTGTGCGGCGTGTCTCTTTGCTGCGGGCCTCTCGGCAGCCAATTTCGGAAGACTGGAAGAAGCATCTCTGCCTCCTCCGCGTCGAGCCGCCTCGATATCTGGCGGGAGGCTACCGGAGATTCAATTTAAGCCACCATTAGCTATCGATAGGTCACAAGCAGATGACCCTAGAAGGACGACGGCTGGGCCGCTAACCACACTTTAACGACTCGTCAGCCGTCACAACTCCAAGGCCTACGAATCTGGCGATATCGTCCCTAGAGAACTCGAGCTCCAGTAAGATCTCTACATTGTGTTCACCCCGGTACGCTGGTTGGCCAGGGTGAGACAATGCGTCTGAAGAAAATCTCCAAGGCGCGCCTGGAATGCGAATCGTGCCACCATGACGATCGTCTACCTCTACGACGGCGCCCCACCATTTCGCCCAATCGGATTCCGCAAAGTCGGACAGCGGCTGGACTACACCAAATGTAAGCTTGGCCTCGTCAAGCTGCGCGTCGAGCGTCTCTAAACTTGGGAAAGTCAAAACCCATTTTTGAAATATATCGTAGAATGCCTGCAGGTTGTTGCGGCGATCCTCTGCGGTCCTAAACCGCGGGTCGTCTGCCAGGTCGCCGCGTCGCATTGCCGCGATGTAGAATGGAAACGTAAGGCTACTGATGACACTCGTGGCAATCGTGATCGTTTCGCCAGTGGCGGTCCGAAAGAACGGTGATAGAGCCGGTCCGAGCGCTATCGGCTCTGCACCCACATCTACGGCGGATAGGTCCGCATGAACCCGCTCGTTCACCGTAAACATAGTCGCCGCCATCGCGACATCGATATATTGTCCCTTGCCGCTTAGTGATCGCTTGTGCAACGCCGCCAGAATTCCAACTGTGGCTTCAAGGCCTGTATAGATGTCAGCATGTGAGAACGCGTCGTGCCGTTGGGTCGCCAAATCGTCTCCCATATGATCCAGCAGCGTTGCGACAAATCCAGATTCTGCGTGCACCGTTGGGGCATATGCGGCACGATGCGAGAGTGGGCCGCCCTGGCCATAGCCGCTGATTGACGCGTATACGACCTTTGGATTCCGCTTCACGACATTTGCATAATCAAGGCCAAAGAACGCCAGGGTACCGGCCCGAAAGTTCTCAATAATGACGTCTGCCCTCTCGCACAGACGCATCGCAATTTCACGGGCCTCAGCATGATTTAGATCCAGACTAATATTGCGCTTTCCCGTATTCTGCTGGATGTAATAGTATGACATCCCCTCATTGCGAGGAATCGCAGCCCGGGAGATATCGGGGCGCGGTGGTTCGATTTTGATGACTTCTGCTCCCAGATCGTGCAAAGTCTTGGCGCAATGCGGGCCCGCAAGAACGCGGGAGAAATCCACGACACGGATGCCTGCAAGTGGTCCCATAGCTGCCATTGCATCAACCTCAATTGCCCGCGAATTTGGCGAGACCAGTGCCTTTCTCTCGGTAGGATCGCAGTCCGTCTTCAAGATCGCGGCTTTTCCAGATCGGCTTTTGCACATCTGACATCGCGTTGTCGGCGGCCACCATTCCCTCACGAAGGTAAATGTTAACGAGGCGCTTAGTGCTGCCGTGCGCAACGGTGGGCCCAAGAGCCAGCTCTCGCGCGAAGGCAAGCGTCAGCTCGTGTAGTTGCGCATCTGGAACGACGCGATTTATGATATTCCACCTTTCGAGCGTAGCAGCGTCATGGCGTCGGCCCATCATGACGATTTCCTTACCGCGCGCCGCTCCGACACGTTGTACGACTCTTTGTATTCCACCCATTAACGGGTGCAATCCGAGCGTAGCTTCAACCAGACCGAACTTGGCCGAAGAAGCTGCAACTATCATGTCGCAAGCCAACGCCAGCTCAAATCCTCCGCCCACGGCTACGCCGTGGACACTCGCGACGACCGGTACCGGGCATTCGTCAAAGGCTTTGAGCACTCCAAGTGGATTGAGGCTCTCTTCGAAGGATGCGCCCTCGTTATCAAACAGCGAAAGATCGGCACCAGCAGAAAAATGCCGAAGGTTGCTGCGAAGGATGATCGCGCGACAGCCGGTTTCGACGGCGTGCGCAAGACCAGATATCAAGGCTGTCGAGAGCTCCCGACCAACAAGATTGTGCGGAGCAAGGCTCATTGTTAGAACCCCAACGTCTCCGTCACGCTCAAGCAAAACAGGCCTGTCGGAATTAACCACATTTGTAGTGTTCGCAGTCGCGCTGTCAGAGTTCATCGTACGGCTTCCGATACGAGCTGGTTTCTTAGGACTTTAGGCGTCCTGTTTTGATAAATAAAATTGTTTGTTTTGATCCACGACATAGACGTCATTTATGTTGCAGCATAAATTGAAATTGTTTGCTCGCGACTTGTCGCGCGAGCAGTGCTTACGCGTTGCTGTCGATGTCTTAGCGTTATTATTAGACAGCAGTTACATTTCTTATCAACGCCCGCGCTGCAGTGGCTGCTGTGCTGGGAGCGCCGCGACGGCATTGCAAACGCTTGCCCCAACACGTCCTTCTCTTGCATTTCGGTATTCCTCGTTGGTTGATTTATTCTCGGCCATCCCGCGCAAGATCGAATGTGAAGACCCCATCGAGGTTTGTTGGACGAGCGAGCACTTCGGGATGGCGCAACGTGCGCACGGCATCGTGATAACCGGCGCGCCAATGATCCTGCATCGAGACGCGAGAAAACTCGTAATCTTTCGAGTGGCCCTCGTAGTTCTTCGCCCGATAGATCAGGTGCACGATGCTATAGACCTTGTGACAGGCGGCAGCGTTCAGGATCTTCGCTTCCTCGTTGTCGCGCAGGTTGTCAGGGAGTTTCGGTAGCAGCTTAGCAAGCGCCCAGCGGATCTGCTGCATGCGCTTGGACTGATCGGTGTTGGCCCGGGTGCGGCTCGAGAATTGGATTTCCTTCTGACGTGTGGCGACCTCGGCCAGGTTGCGTGGAAGCTCGCCGCGCGCGCTCCAGAGATCGACCTGGAAAGCGAGCGTGTCCTGGCGGGGCCCGTAATCGACCACCCATTGCAGCGGAGTATTGGAGATGAGGCCGCCGTCCCAGTAATATTCGCCCTCGATCTCGGTCGCGGGAAAGCCGGGCGGCAGCGAACCGCTCGCTATCACATGGTCGGATCCGATCGTGTGGGTGGTGGTATCGAAATAGACGAAGTTTCCGCTGCGCGCATTGACGGCGCCGACGCTCAACCGCGTCTCGCCGGAATTGATCCGGTCGAAATCGACCAAGCGCTCGAGGGTGCTCTTGAGCATCCTTGTGTCATAGAAGCTCGTCGCTTCAAGAGCGCCGTCCGGATGCAGCCAGGCGGGCGGTTGACGCAGACTGAAAAAGTTGGCAGCGCCCTGGAACATGGCGGTTGCCGCGCTCATCTGGTTGAAAAGCCCTCGCGCGAAATCTCCCCTGATCCAATGATCTCCTAGGGCCGATATCCTGTCGAGCAGTGGATTGGCGGTGACCTCGTGCCAGAAGGCGCGGAGTTTTGAAATCCGTTCTGCCCGAGGATTTCCGGCAATGATCGCGGAGTTGATCGCACCGATGGAGATTCCCGCGACCCAATCGGGGTGCAGATCGGCTTCGGCAAGCGCTTCGTAGACACCGGCCTGATAGGAGCCGAGCGCACCGCCGCCCTGCAGCAGCAGCGCAATGCATTCGAATGGCGGACGGTTCGAATGCCCATGCGAGCCGGCGCGAGAGCTGCGAGTGGTCCCGGCGCCTGTGGTTCCGTGCATTATCGGGGCCTTTCTCATGGAGCGCCATGCGCACCTTCTGGGCGCTGACAGAGTTGATGATGTGATGAAGCTCGAGGCACGGGTTGCTCCCTCTTGCTTCCTCGGGTTACCGCGCGACCGCCGCGGCCTGGCCGAAAAGGATGTTGCGCGACGCCTCGCTCACGGTGGGCTGCGTGTTGATGATCTTTGCAAGCGCGTAGGCGCGCTCGACGGCGGGCCGGGCTCGGATCGTTTCGAACCAGCGCTTGAGATGGGGGAAGTCCTCAAGGCGCTGCCCCTGGCGCTCGTGGAGGACAATCCAGGGATAGCTCGCCATGTCGGCGATGGAATAGGCGCCAGCGATGAATTCGCGATCGGCGAGACGCTTGTTCAATACGCCATAGAGCCGGTTCGTTTCTTTGACGTATCGGTCGATCGCATAGGGAATCTTCTCGAGCGAATAGGCCTTGAAATGATGATTCTGCCCCGCCATCGGGCCGAGGCCGCCGACCTGCCAGAAGAGCCACTGCAGCACCTCCGTCCGTCCGCGTAAATCCTTGGGCAGGAACTTTCCCGTCTTCTCGGCCAGGTAAAGCAGGATCTCGCCCGACTCGAAGACGCTGATCGGCGGCCCCGGCTCCGCCGGATCGTCGTCGACGATCGCGGGGATGCGGTTGTTCGGCGAAATCTTGAGGAACTCCGGCTTCAACTGGTCGCCGGCGCTGATATTGACCGGCACGATGCGATAGGGAAGCCCGCTCTCCTCCAGGAAAATCGTGATCTTGTGGCCATTGGGCGTGGTCCAGTAGTGAAGCTCGATCATCGATTCGCTCTCTCGTCAGTCGAGTGGTGCGAGCGCAGGCCTCGCGATTCCTGCGCTCCGCGCTTCCCATATTGGGGCGCCATAACTGCGTCTGCATCACGTCCGCGTAGAGATGGCACAGGCGAGTCGCGAGGTTCCGCTTCGTTTGGAGTTTGTCAGGCCAAGGCCCTGAGCCTTTCCCGCAAGGCGTCAGGTAGCGACGAGAACCATGCGTCCTCCTCACCGGGGGCGGGCGCGACGCGGCCGTACTCCGCGATATTCGCTGCGGGAAGTTCGCACAGCAAGACCGAGACCGCGTCCTCGGCGGCGCCGCTGACCCTAGCGACGTCCTGCATTATCCGTCGGAGCATCTGGCTTTTCTGCGTGTTGGTCTTTCCGCTCCGGGTATCGCATCGAATACATATCTGATCCGCAGGCGTCGGTCGGCCGGCGACGTAGTGATTGCCCGGCGCAATGTCGTAGAAGATTACCTGGACCAGATAGCCTGGCGCACCGGTCTCCTCATGATATATAGCGGTGATACCCTTGGCGATTTCCGTTTTTTGGACTGGCGTCAGCAGTCCTAAAGCGGCAGTGCAAACGTAGATCGGCATCCGATTCTCCTTTCAGTTTAATGCGCTCCGGCGAGCGCCTCCGAGGTTCTGAGCATGCCAGGTCGATCCTGCAGCCTAAACGGCAGTCCACCCGCCATCCACCACGAGCGCGGCTCCCGTCATCATTGTCGAGGCGTCGCTCGCCAGGAAAACGGCGGCTCCCATGTAATCCTCTGGAACGGCGACGCGTCCGAACGCTATCCGAGAGGTGACCCAATCCTTGAATCCCGGCTCCTTGAAGAAGCCCGCTGTGAATGCGGTCTCCACAAAGCAGGGTACGATTGTGTTGACGCGAATGCCCCACTCTCCGACGTCCCAGGCGAGAGCCTTCGTCATGCCCTCCAGGGCATGCTTACTTGCAGAGTACACGGTGCGTCGCGGGCTCCCGACGAGTCCCATGGCGGACGAGATGTTGATGATTGATCCACGGATTTTTGCCCCAACCATGCCTTTTGCCACTTCGCGGGCGAGGTAGAACGGGGCCTTCATATTAAGCGCAAATATGTCATCGATATCCTGGTCCGGAACGTCCAGCAGGTTCTTCGGTCGGTTCATCCCCGCGCTGTTGATGAGCACATCGAGGGGGCCTAGACGACCTACCTCCTTGGTGACCGCACTCGAGTCAGCAACATCGAGAACGACATAGTCGCAGGACCCCCCTTGGTTCGCGATCGCGCTGCACGCCGCTTTCAAATCACTGTCGGACCGTGCAGCGAGAGTGACCTGTGCCCCCGCCTGCGCCAATGCGGCCGCCGCAGCAAATCCGATGCCCCGACTAGCTCCGGTCACTAGCGCCTTCTTCCCATCAAGCCTAAAGCTCGGCGTTGTCGGGGCAGTCATAGAAATGTCTGTCATCTTGTCTCACTCCGAAGGGCATTGAGCCGCCCGCTCCCGGGCTTGCCGCGACTTCTCCATTTTTACGCGAATATCGGTAGCGCAGCGCTTGGCAGCATATGCTTGCAATTGGCAAATAGCAGCATATGCTGATAATGCAAGCTATCGATCAACCAGAGGACTTCACAAAGTTGGCAACGCAGCAAGGGCGACCGATTAGAGTGTTAATCGGCCTGGGGTCCCGACGCCGATCGGCGGAGCGGTACGCCCTGGCCGCGCTCCACATAGGCCATGCGCCGGCCGTCAACTAGGATATGCTTCTTTGGCGTAATCTCCGTCATTTGCCGCTCTCCAGGTTCAAGAAGTTCGGGCGGCGCTTCGCGAGAAAAACTCGATCACGCGTTTGTTCGCGGGTTCTGGTGTTTCGAAATGGACGAAATGGCCCGCCCCTTCAGCAATCTCGGCCTCTGGTTCCAAAAAGTATTCGGGAAGTCGGTCCATCCAAGCGCAGAGGATCACCGGGTCGTGACGTCCCCAATAGAAGCGACTCGGCACCTCGATTTTCGGCAACACAGGTGCACCGTGACGCACCAGTGCCATGCGGGCGGCATGAGTCGCCCGATACCAGGCGAAGCCGCCCTCAAGATTGCCAGGCTTCATGAAGTTGTCGACGAAGTGCTCGATTTGACCATCGAAGGCGCCCGGCGCATGCGACCAGTGCCTGAGCAGGTTATCGAAATAAAGACGGCAAGTCTCGCGGCTGTGGCCGACAAGCTCGGGCGCCCAGAGTTGCTGGTTGAAGGACTGGTACCAGATCTCCTTGACATGGTCTGGGTCCACCCAGCGCCGGCCGATGCCGGGATAAGGGCCGTTGAAGAAAAAGAGGCCCGTCAGCCGCTCGGGGGCCAACCGCGCGATGTGCTGGGCCACGTATGCTCCGACGTCATGGGCGACGAGGCCGAACCGATCGAGACCCAGCGCATCGGCAAAGGCCATGATGTCTCGAGCGTGGGTATCCGGTCCGGCCGGCCGCGCACTCGTGTCGCGCGTGTCGCCGAAGCCGCGAAGGTCTGGCGCGATCACATCAAACCGCGTGGCCAGCGCGGGGATATTTCGATGCCACCCCCACCAGAATTCCGGCCAACCGTGGAGAAGGATCAGGGGTTGCCCGTGTCCCTCGCGCACATAGTGGATGTTGAGGTCGTTGACCTCAGCAAACAGGTGGTTCCAGTCGCCGTCGGGGCGGGACTGATCGCGAGTCCCCGTCATCGGGTGACCCAGCCGCCCGAAAAGGGAAAGACCTGACCGACGAAGAAATCGCTCTCGTCACCGGCTAGGAATAGGGCCAGTGCCGCAGATTCCCAGCCATGGGCAAGTCGGCCCAGCGGCGCGCCGTTGATCCGCTCCTTGAATTCGGCAGTCGCCTGGTAGCTTGGCGGGAAATAGGTAGGGTTTTCGACGAACGTCTGTGCGATCGCGTTCACCTGCACGTTGTGTGGCGCGACCTCAGTGCCGACGTCCTGCACATAGGCAAGCTGTGCACCCCGCGCCGAGCCGTAGGCCGAATAATTCGGCATTCCCTTCAGCCCTGAAGCGCTGCCCATCACCACGATCTTGCCGCGGCGGCGCGCGATCATCTGCGGTAACACGGCTCGCACGAGTCGATGCAGCGGATAGACCATCGCCTCGTACATCGCACGGAAGATGGCGTCATCCGTATCGAGCACCGAGGTACGCGGCTGTTCGGCAGCGAGGTTTGCGACCAGCACGTCCACCTCCCCCGCCTCCGCGATTAGCGCCTCGGCGGCACCAGGCACTGTCAGGTCGCGATCGTCGGCGAGTAGATCCGCCCCCTCCGCGCCAAACAGCTCGATCAGATCCTTCCCCATGAAAGCGCTGGTCTGAGTGATAACCACCCGCCTTCCGTTCATTCGTTTCATGTCGGTCCCAGTGTGTAAACCCAGATGCTATTCAGCCGCTTCGCGGTAGGGTGCGCCGGCGCCATAGGGCACGTTGAGGCCCCCGTAGCGTCGCACGCGCACATTGCACTGCTCGGCATGGCCAACGAAACCTTCCAACATGCAGAGGCGGGAGCCGTATTGGCCGATTAGCGTCGCCGCCTCGTCGGTCAAAACCTTCTGATAGCTATGGGTTTTCAGAAACTTTCCGACCCAGAGTCCGCCGGTGTAGCGTCCGGCCTTCTTCGTCGGCAGGGTATGGTTGGTTCCGATCACCTTGTCACCATTGGCGACGTTGGTCCTAGGCCCCAAGAACAACGCGCCATATGAGTGCATGTTTTCTAGGAACCAATTATCGCGGTCGGTCATCACCTGCACATGCTCGGAGACGATGTCATTGGCGACCGCGAGCATTTCGTCGTAGGTGTCGCAAACGATGACCTCGCCAAAATCCTCCCAGCTTTTCGAAGCAGTTTCAGCCGTGGGCAGGATCGTCAACAGGCGCTCGATTTCCGACAACGTGTCACGAGCAAGCTTGCTGGAGTTGGTGACGAGAACGGCTGGGGAATTGTAGCCATGCTCCGCCTGACCCAGCAGGTCGGTTGCGCAGATCTCGGCATCGACAGTTTCATCGGCGATCACCATGGTCTCGGTAGGCCCGGCGAATAGGTCGATCCCGACCCGGCCATATAGCTGCCGCTTGGCCTCGGCAACGAAGGCGTTGCCGGGCCCAACCAGCATGTCCACTGGCTTGATCGTTTCGGTTCCGATGGCCATCGCGCCGATGGCCTGGATACCGCCTATGACGTAAATCTCGTGCGCTCCGCCCAGCTTCATGGCCGCAATCACTGCCGGATTCGGCTCACCCTTGAAAGGCGGCGTCGCCGCAATGATGCGCGGCACCTTCGCTACGCTGGCGGTGGCCACGGACATATGGGCCGAGGCCACCATCGGGAACTTGCCGCCCGGAACGTAACAGCCGACCGATTGCACCGGGATGTGCCGGTGGCCAAGGATCACCCCGGGCAGAGTCTCCACCTCAACATCCTTCATGGAGTCGCGCTGGATCTGCGCGAAGTTGCGCACCTGTTCATGCGCGAACCGGATGTCGCGCATATCCTTGGTCGAGACCCTATTCACGAGAGCCTCGATCTCCGACGCGCTCAAGAGAAAGCTAGGCGGGGAATAGCTGTCGAACTTTTGTGAGAGCTCACGTACGGCCACATCGCCGCGCCCTTCGATATCGGCCAATATGTTGGCGACCGTCTCTCGGACCTTGAGCTCGTCATCATGACGCTCGGCCGCAGTGCGGGCTGACTTAAGATGGCCAATCACGACTTCCTCCCAAACTGAAACGCGGCGCCCCCGCCAAACGGCCCGGAAGGCGGAGTGCAAGCGCTGGTTTGCGAGTTCCGCATTCGAACCCAGATCTGATCCGCTGGCGCCGGTCGACCGGCGATGTAGTGACTGCTTGGGGCAACGTCGTAGAAGATGACCTGGACCAGGTAGCGTGGCGCGCCGGTCTCCTCATGATGGATCGCAGTGATACTGCGGACAATTTCAGCTTTTTGGTCCAAAGTCAGCGGTCCTTTAGCAGCACTGCAAACGTAGGTCGGCATCGGATTGTCCTTTCAGTTTAGTCATCCTCTGGCGGCCAGTCTTTTTGCTTTGGCGGTCCGCGCTTCGTCGTCTTGCGCTCATGTACTTATTGACGAGCCATAAATGAAATCGTATATTTTTATAAATTGGATAAACGAAGTTTATAGCGTGGAGCTCTACCAGATTTCGACACTTCGCCGCGGTCGCGGAGACCGGCAGTTTCACGAAGGCAGCGACTAGGGCCACCGTATCGCAGCCCGCGCTCTCCGCTTCGATAGCCAAGCTCGAAGAGGAGCTATATGACCGCGCAGGAGGTTCTAGATGCTTGCAACAAAGTGAAGGCTGAGCTCCGGGCAGTGTCGCCGACCGACCGCTCCGAATTGGCGTACTACGCACGTTGCCGTCCGCGCAGCTCGCGCGGCTCATAGAGACCTTACAAGGTGAGCTAGACTGCGCCCCGCGAAGCTGGCGATGAACTTATCGGAAGCAATAAGAGCAAGCGCCTCGCGCAGGGCTGCGGACGCTGCGGACCCATACGCTTTGTCGAATTTCTTCTGTGCGCGAGCCCAGAGCAGCTCCGACTCCCGTAACTTGGCGCGCCCTTCCTCGGTCAGGCTAATGACACGATTCCGACGGTCGCGCGGATCAACGTCCTGCCGCACATATCCGTCGCGTTCCAGCGGTTCTAGATTGTGCGCCAGCGCGCCGCGATCCATCACCAGATCGGCAGCCAGCTCACCGACCGAGGGGGTCCCCGGGCGCGAGATGTGGTTCAGGATGGCCCGCTGGGTGGTGCGCAGTCCGCACGGCGCAAGAATGGCATCGTAGAGCTGCGACACACGCCGAGACGCTTTTCGCAACGACGTGCAACTGCATTGATCGGCCTGGACTTTGGCCGACCCCTTCTTTTGATGACGACGATGCCTCATTTCTTGTCCTCAATTTGCGGAAATCGTCCGAACGTGAGCATATGCACATTTTTCAGGATTTCAAGATTGGAGCGTGCAGGGGCAGACTGTGGCAGTATTGGCGGTATGAGCGCCGTGCGATGGATCCTCGATAGTGGCGGGCATCACCCCCGCCTCGCCGTCGGCGTTCTCTTAATCTTGCTATGAAGGACTTTTTCCGACTTTGTGCGTTGTGAGCCAGTGCTGAACGCTCGAGCACAAGAGATGCGGCGAGTTCACCCATCGTCGGCCTACCCGCTCTCGCGATGCTGTCCAACACCGCTTTTGCGTAGAGCGCCATCTGCACGGGGCCAACGCCTCATCATCGATCTGCGACACCCAACGCATCGCCGTCCCGTTGCAGCGCCCGGCTGGCGGGACGAGTGGCGCGGTCGCCTCCGCCGGTGCTGCTCCGGCGGCTTCCTTGTTGCGTCTCGATTCTGCGGTCGTAGATCCGACGGAAACGCGAGGACGTCGACGGGTCCTGCTGATGCCTTGCTTCCTAATCATGGCTGCCATCCGCCCCTCATGCTAACACTCACGTTGACAATAGATGCATATGCCACCATCTCCTTGCATATGCCAATAAAAGTGGCCGGCTCAAGTCGTTCTGAGCCCCCTTCCCGCATCTTGGCATTCATCGGCAATGGAGATTTCAACATGACGTCACCACGCTCAGTCGTCTTCGCAAACCCGGCCCGAACGGCGATCGGGACCTTCGGTGGAAGCCTCAAGGAAATCGCGGCCCCCAATCTCGCCGCCGCCGCCATCAAAGCGGCCATCGAGCGCGCCGGCCTCAAGCCCGACGAGGTCGGCACCGTGGCCATGGGCAATGTCATCCAGGCCGGCGCTAAGATGAATCCGGCGCGGCAGGCGGCGGTCCATGGCGGTCTGCCGGTGTCGGTGCCAGCGATGACGGTGAACCGTGTCTGCGGCTCGGGCGCGCAGGCCATCGTCTCCGCGGCGCAGGAGATCCTCTTGGGCTCGGTCGACGTCGCGGTCGCCGGCGGCATGGAGAACATGGATCTCGCGCCCTACCTCGTTGCGCGCGGACGGTGGGGCCATCGGATGGGCGACGGACAGCTCTACGACAGCATGCTGCGGGACGGCCTCAACGACGCGTTTTCGGACGAGCACTCGGGCTGGCACACCGAGGATCTCGCCGAGAAATTCCAGATCGGCCGCCCGGCGCAGGACGAATGGGCGCTTCGGTCGCAGCAGCGCTTCTCGGCGGCGCAGGAAGCGGGAAAGTTCAAGGACGAGATCGTTCCGCTCGAGCTTCCCGGCCGCAAGGGCGCGACGATATTCGATAAGGATGAGCACAATCGGCCGCAGACGACGCTCGAGGCACTCGCCGCGCTAAGGCCGGCATTCCGCAAGGACGGGACGATCACCGCGGGCAATGCGCCCGGCGTGAACAGCGGCGCGGCCGCCGTCGTCCTCGCCGACCGAGACTGGGCGGAAGCGCGCGGCCTCGCACCTGTCGCGCGACTCGTCTCCTATGGCATTGCCGCTGTCGAGCCCGGCATGTTCGGCCTCGGGCCGATCCCGGCCGTCCGTCAGGCGCTCGACCGGGCGGGGTGGAGGCTCGGCGATGTCGAGCGCATCGAGATCAACGAGGCCTTCGCCGCGATCGTCATCGCCGTCACGCGCGAGCTCGGGCTTTCGTCCGACATCGTCAATATCGAAGGCGGCGCGATTGCCCACGGGCATCCGATCGGCGCAACCGGCGCGGTGCTGACAACCCGCCTCATCCATTCGATGCGTCGCGACGGCCTCAGGCGTGGGATCGTCACTATGTGCATCGGCGGCGGCCAGGGCATCGCGCTCGCACTCGAGACGATCAATTGACGTTCCGTTCGAGGAGATCGGCCGCGGATCGTTCGAGCCCCAGCTCTTCGCTTGCCGCCTTGCCGGCGGCGAAGCTCAAGCGGAGTGCGGCGCTCTCGCGGCCCTCGCCTCGAGGAGGCGCCCGCAACTTCAAAGTTCGTGGGAGCGTTCTGAATGGCGCGCCCGCGAGCGGCGATCACACGTCTCATGGGGCGCCGACGACGATCCATGCGGTGGCATCGCAAGCCGCTATCCAGGTCGCGCAAGGCCCAGAGCCATCAACCGCCCAAAATGCAGCTGGGCGACGTCGTTTGTCGACTCGAACGCGGCCCGAGGCAGTGGTGAAAGCTATCAAGTTCGCCCCTGGCAGATATTGGATCCAATGAGCTTTGAGCGCCAAATTTTCAGCCTGAGGTGATGACAATGTGCATCCGCCAACTCGAACATGGCTACGATTGCGGTCGAGAACATACTAAACGCTCTGTAGAGCTAAAAGGTGCATCCGCCATCGCTGCGGTCGTAGTGCACAAGACCGCAATTCAATTCGCGAGGCTTGTGTCCCATTATTACGCTATCGCCGGAGTGTCGCATTGTTCCGCTGATCAACCGATCGTTCTCGTGGTTACAGCCATTCTGTCAGCGATCAAATTAGTCCTTTCGCGACGTCAGCAGCGCAACAGGCCAGATCCTATTCGGAAGAGGAGCCGAGCACGCGTGATGACCCGGCATGGTTAATGCGCAATTCCTTGCGGCCAAGCTCAACGCAGCTACGTACCCAGCGCATCTTTTTCCGGCACACCTTCCGCAATTGTCCGCTCATCGGCTCCGCCGAGCGATCCGGGTTATGTGTGCAGGGAAAGGGTGGCACTCATCTCTCGGTATGTCGCAGCTCACCACTTGTTTGATTTGCGCAGGGATACCCTCTGTAACCGTCCTGAACGGCCATATCGCTCGCGCGCCGGACAGCATGTACGGCAGTGTAGTGTTGCCTGGAGTGGCGTCGTGCTGAGTGATCTTCAAGCCAAACTGGAAAAGTACAAGAGCAAGGCGGCCGATTGCGAGAAAGCGGCTCAAGAAGCGCCGGGCGTACACGAGCGCGCGATCTATGGGGAGCCTTCCCGTTACTACGGCGAGCTTGCGACGGACTTCCGCATAGCAAAGCGCCGAGCATCATAGCTTACAGCTGGCGTGCGTCGCCTGGACTTCCGCTAATCTCGTCTCGATCGCGACTGCGTGCTCCCTTGTCATTTCTGGCAATGCGGTGCGTAGGCGTACGTCTTGCGGACACCCGGCGCGTAGACATACGCGTCGGCAGCGCTGCCGAGTGACGGATTCCGGAAGCAATCGGCGCCGCGTCCGAAGGACATCTCCTGGCACTGCGCCAATGTGTCGAAGCCGCACTGTAGCATGTATGAGGTAATGTCTCTGCGGCAGTACTTATAGTCCGTGGCCGCAGCCGGCGCTGCAGAAAGGAAGAAGGCTGCGCAGGAGATTGCCGCGGCGCCCAACGTCAAAGGCCTTTTCAACTTTGCTCTCCTTTTTTGCATCTGCGATCGGATGTTTTCACACGGCGCTTGAAAAGCGCCGCACCTACAACGGATCCCGGGGCCGCCTAGCGTCCGCTTCTCGAAGAGATGGGACCATCTCCAACGCCGACCGTCACTCCATGCGGTGCTGGTCGCATCGGCCGCAACTGCGGATTTATGCGGGGCCCGCGAGTAGTATTGTCCGCGCTCTTGACGTCGCCTGCCATTTCCAAACAACTCAGCAACTCGACATAGCTCGCGAAACCGCCGATTGTCGCCTCGGTCGTGCAGGCCTTCCTGTCCACACCGGCATATTGCGCCCACGCCTGCTGGAGCTGCCGAAGTGCGGCAGCTTCGTCGCGAGAGCAGCGGGCCACATCGACGCTCGGTCCACCCTCAAAACTGCACTCCCTCACGGTGTCAAACTTCGGCACCGTGTCAGAGACGGCAATAGGCGAAAGGGTCGCCAAGATTGCGATCGGCAGATGAAGCAACGTGTTGACCTCCTTGCGAGCTGTTTCTGGAAGGGCCTCTCGGCTCGGCATCTGTCTGGAACACCAACTGTCGGTCTAGGTGGTCGGACCGGAGCCCAGCAGGCGCAGCTGTACCTTGCTGCCATTGACGAGCGTGACTGGCGGATTGAGGATCACACTCTCGCCAGCTCTCAATCCGGCGTCTACTTCCACCCGCGTGCCTAAGTCGCGTGCGACCCTGACGGTGCGGATCTCAGCTTTGCCATTCTTGACGACGGCCGCCTGCAGGCCGTTGCGGTTGAACATGACAGCCTCCGCCGGAATGGTGAAGGATGGAGTCTTGCGCGGGATCTTGAGTTCAACCGAGCAGTAGATGCCGGGCGGTAGCGCACCACCCGGATTGGGAATATCGATCTCCGTCAGGAGCGTGCGAGTGCCGCTCTGCAGCGCGTCGGCGATCCGGGTCACTTTGCCCGGAAACTGGCGATCCGGCAGTTCGGGCACGCGTACGATCGCATTGACGCCGGGGGTAACACCGAACGCCGCGTCTTGCGGCACATAGACCCACACCCGGATCACGTCCGTCTGCATGATCTCGAACATGAAGGTGCCAGTGTTTGCGTTGCCCTGCACCAGCGATCCCACGTCGACATTACGCTGGGTAATGACGCCGTCGAACGGCGCCACAACCGAGGCATAGACCCGGTTCTGGCGCAGCACCCGCAACAGGCGCTCCTGTGATGCGACTTTCGCCTGCGCGACACTCACTGCGGCCTCGTCCGCCTTGACAGTTTGCAGGTCGATGTCGCCCTGGTGCCCGGTCACCCATCCATCCTTGAGCAACGGCTTGTCGCGGCCCCAGGTCGCCTGCGCGAGCGTCGCGTTGGCTTGAGCTTGTTGCACTGCCGCCTTGAGCTGATCGAGTATCGCCTCGTTCTGCGCAATTTGCTCATCAAGCTCGGGGACTGCGAGCTCGGCCAATAACTCATCCTGTTTCACGTGATCGCCAATATCGACATTGCGCTTATGGATGTAACCGGTAGCTCGAGCGTAGATGCTGGCTGCGGCGAAGGCGGCCGTGGTGCCAGGCAAGGTGATCGAGGAGACGGGAGGGCTCGCCTCAACTGGAGCCACAGCAACCGTCGGCGCGAAGTGACGCGTCTGATCGGCAGTCGCCCCAACCTGCTGTTGCTTCGAATGGTGGCGCGAGGCACCGAGCGCGATCCCTGCCGTCAGCAACAGGAGTGCTCCGAACGCAAAGAGGCGCCCGCCCAATCCGCGCCGCGCTCGCGAGCGACGCCTTGGGGGGTTCGCCGCTTTGCGGGCAGGATCACCGCCGAGCATTTCACCCTGATCGGGGATATAAGCATCATTCATTGGGAAGGTCCTCAAAGACACCGTGGAAGGCCACGCCGTCATTGCGCTTGCGCAGCATGGCAAACAGATACGGGACGATCAGCAGGGTGGTCGGGGTCGCGAACAGCGGCCCGCCGATGACGGCGCGTGCGAGCGCCGCATTCTGCTCCTCGCCGGCGCCGCCGATCGCCATCGGGATCATGCCGACGATCATAGCCGCTGCCGTCATCAGCACCGGCCGCACCCGCGTCGCGCCTGCATCGATCGCCGCCTGGAACGCACTCCTGCCGGCAAGCTGCTGCTCGCGCGCGAAGGTGACCAGCAGAATTGAATTCGCCGAGGCAACGCCCACCGCCATGATCGCTCCCATGAGAGAGGGGACGTTGAGCGTCGTGCCGGTGATGAACAGCATTGTGAGAATGCCGCAAAAGGTGGCCGGCAACGCCAGGATCACCACCAGCGGGTCGCCGAAGTTCTGATAGTTCACCACCATCAGGAAGTAGACCAAGACCGCCGCGAACAACAGACCGACGCCGAGATCGCGGAAGGAGTCGTGCATGCTCTGGATTTGGCCGACGACCTGTATCGTGTTGCCCGGCTTCAGCTGCTTCTGTAACTCCGCGACGATCTTACCGATATCGCCCGCGACGCCGCCGAGATCACGGTCCTGCACGCTGGCATAAATGTCATACACCGGCTGAATGTTGGTCTGGTTCAGATTGGTCGGAACGCTGTCGCGCTTGAGCGTCGCCACGTTGCTCAAGAGGCCCGGGATCGGCGGACCCGCAGCGGCAATGGCGGTGGAGACCGGCGTATTGCCGATCTGGCCGAGCGAGCTCACCAGATCCTGAGGCGTCTGCACCGTGATGTAATAGGGGATCCCATTGACCGGATCGGTCCAGAAATTGGGGGTGACCTGTTCCGACGAACTGAGACTGATGTTGAGATCGTTCGCGACCGCTTGCGCGCTAAGACCGAGCTGTAACGCTCGGGATCGGTCGATCTTGGCCATGAAGGCAGGCGCATCGAGCTCCTGCTGGAGGTGGGCGTCGGCGATGCCCGGAATGGCCGCCATGCGGCGCCGCAGCTGATGCGCGACCTCCAGATTGGTGGCGCGGTCGCGGCCGACGACGCGGACGTCGATCTGCGCCGGCAGCCCGAAGTTAAGAATCTGGGTCGTCATGTCGGCGGGCTGGAAATAGAAGGTATCGGATGGAAATGCGGCAGGGAGCACTTCACGGAGCTTGCGGACATAGTCGGATGTCGGCGCGTGTCCTTCCTTCAGCGACACCAGGATCACGCCGTCATTGACGTTGATGGTCGATCCATCGGTGAAGGCGAGATTGTACACGCGCTGCGGAACGCCGATGTCGTCGACGATGAGGTCGCGATCGCGCTCCGGGATAACCTCGCGGATCTTGTCTTCGACCTCCTGGAAGATACGCTCAGTGGTTTCGATGCGCGTGGCGGCGGGCGCGCGGACGTGAAGCTTGATCTGTCCCCCGTCGATCTCGGGGAAAAAATCGTGACCGACAAGCATCAACGTGACGCCGCCGAGCACGAGTATCAGCGCGGCGACGATCGGGATAATTGATCGGCGCACCAGCAGCATCATGAGCACGCGCGCGTAGCCACGGCGGAAGCGCTCGAATCCATGCTCGAAGGCCTGGTGAAACCGCACAAACCAGCTGCCCGAGCCAGGCGTCGCGTCGTGATGCTCCCCCCCCAAGCAGCAGGCCGATGGTGACAGGCGTCAAAGTCCTCGACAGAGCATAGGACGCCAAAATCGCGAACACTACCGCTAGTCCGAGCGGCGTGAAAAGGAATTTTGCCGGCCCTTCGAGGAATACTACTGACGTGAAAACGCAACTAATCGCGAGCGTCGAGACCATGGTCGGGACAGCGATGCCCGCTGAGCCGTGGAGTGTTGCCGCCGCAAGGCTCATGCCTTCGCTGCGCAACCGGTGTGTATTCTCGATCGTCACCGTCGAATTGTCGACCAGAATGCCGACCGCAAGCGCCATGCCGCCGAGCGTCATCGTGTTGAGAGTGTGGCCGAGGAGGTACAAGATAATTATCGATGCCAGGATCGACAGCGGAACCGAGATTAAGACAACCAGCGTCGACCGCCAGGACCCGAGAAACAGCAGGATCATTATCCCGGTAAGACCAGTGGCGATCGCACCTTCGCGAAGCACGCTCGCAATCGATGCAGTGACGAGCTTCGATTGGTCGAACAGCTCGTTGATGTTCAGGCCGGGCGGCGCGGCGGCACGCGCCACCTGCAGAACTTTGCGTACCCCGTTGACGACGGCAAGCGTCGAAGCATTGCCGTTTTTGATGACGCTCAGCAGGACAGACCGCCTGCCGTTATCGTGGACGATATTCTGCTGCACCGCCCAGCCGTCATGCACCTGGCCGACATCCTTCAGGAAAACCGTCGGGCCGTTCGTGTATCGGAGCGGGATGTTGTTGAGGTCGTCGATGCTGGTGGGCATCGCATTGTTGCGCACGGTGTATTGCGTATCCCCGATCTTGGCGAGCCCCGACGGCAACGTCAGGTTCTGGGCGTTCACCGCATTCACGACGTCCGAAGGAGTTAACCCCCTGGCCTGAAGCTTGAGCGGGTCGATATCGACCATGATCTGTCGGTACTTGCCGCCATCCGGAGTCGGGAAGGTCACGCCCGGCACGGGCGCAATTTGCTGGCGCAAATTGTAGTACCCGTAGTCGTAGAGCTTTTGTTCGTTCAGGCGGTCGGAACTCAAGCTGAGCTGTAGCACCGGAACGCTCGACGCGTTGTACTGCACCACAGTCGGCGGTTGGATCCCGGCTGGCATGAGAGCGCGGATCGTATTTGTCGCTGCCACGATCTGCGCGATGGCGAGGTCGAGATTGACATCGGGCTGGAAATAGATCTTCTGAACCGAGATGCCGTTGAGCGTCTGCGCCTCCATGTCCTTGATGCCGGTGACGTTTGTACTGATCGAGTACTGGCCATACGTAGTGACCCGCTGCTCCATCTCCTCTGTACTCAGTCCGGTGTACTGCCAGATTACCGAGACGACCGGGATGTTGATCTGCGGGAAGATGTCCGTCGGCATGACGGCGATCGCCGAGACGCCGAGAAACAGAATCAGCGCGGCGACAACATAAAACGTGTACGGAGATCTCAGCGCAAAGCGAACGATACCCATTGATTTGCCTCACATCGCTAAGAGAATTGGTTGTCCCAAATGAGCGGCTGCAGACATTGCTCGGAAAGGCCGCGATCGGCTCAGCACCAATCGATGGAATCGCCAGCTTTTTGCTTTGGCGGTCCGCGTTCGTCGTCTTGCGCTCATGTACTATTGACGAGCCATAAATGAAATAGTATGTTTTAATAAATGTGATAAACACGAGTTATAGTATGGAGCTCTACCAGATCCGGCACTTTGCCGCGGTCGCAGAAACCGGCAGCTTCACGAAGGCGGCAATTAGGGCCGCCGTATCGCAGCCTGCACTCTCCGCTTCGATAGCCAAGCTGGAAGAGGAGCTTGGGGTGAAGCTGTTCCACCGATCACCGAAGGCGGTCACTCTCACCCCGGCGGGTCGTCGCTTTCATATGACCGCGCAGGAGATTCTAGGTGCTTGCAACAAAGTGAAGGCTGAGCTTCGGGCAAGCGTCGCCGACCGACGGCTCCGAATTGGCGTACTACGCACGTTGCCGTCCGCACAGCTCGCGCGACTCATTGAAACCTTGCAAGGTGAGCTACCAGAAACGCGGATCGAACTCGTCGATGGAAGGCGAGAACAGTTGCATACTCAACTCGCAGGCCGAAAGTTGCTGGCATGCATCTCTACAAAAGTAGAGAGCGAGCCGGGGCAGCGCTCTGTCGAGCTACTAAGGGAAGACTATGGACTGGTGGTTAGCCTCAACCATCGCTTTGCTTCTTACGAAAGCATTCAATTATCCGATCTCAACGGAGAGCGCTTCATCGTTCGGACTCATTGTGAAACCTTCGACAGCACCACGAAGCTTTTGGCGGAACGCGGAATACGCTGTCAGGTAGTCTATAGGACGGATCAGGACGATCGTGCTCTCGCATTGGTAGGAGCTGGCATGGGCGTCGCGCTGATGCCCGCGA
>WNFD01001202.1_pt1 | contig 36225 bp, 28 predicted proteins | sample 5400491 | NCBI WGS metagenome assembly WNFD01 (sample SAMN13153343, study PRJNA577476) | soil metagenome | isolation source: 120 cm saprolite under Douglas fir tree site 2 hole 2 replicate 2 | place: USA:California | collected 2015-04-18 | reverse complement strand
TCCTGGTCGATGTCGATCCGGAGACCTGGGCGCTCGATCTCGATCAGGTCGAGGCCAAGATCACTAGCAAGACCCGCGCGATCATGCCCGTGCATATGTTCGGCCATCCCGTCGATATGCCGCGCCTGATGGAGATCGCTCGCAAGCACAATTTGAAGGTCATCGAGGACGCAGCCGAGGCTCACGGGGCGGAGGTCGGCGGCCGCAGGGTGGGCGGGATCGGCGATCTCTCGACATTCAGCTTCTATGCCAACAAGATCATCACGACCGGCGAAGGCGGCATGGTCCTGACCAGCGACGAAGGGCTCGCCGCGCGCTTGCGATCGCTGCGCAACCTCTGTTTCAAGCCGGAGCGCCGGTTCTTCCATACCGAGCTCGGACACAATTACCGGCTGACCAATCTGCAGGCGGCGATCGGGCTCGCGCAACTGGAGCGTATCGACGACCACCTGAAGCACAAGAAGTGGATGGCCGAGAGCTACGCGGAGAGACTGCGCGATCTGAAACAACTCCGTCTGCCGATCGAATTGCCGGGCTACAAGAACGTCTATTGGATGTACAGCATTGTCTTGAGCGATGACGTGCCGTTCGACGCGGTGGAGTTCGCCAGGCGCCTGCATCAGGCCGGCGTGCAGACCCGTCCGCTGTTCCTCGGCATGCACGAGCAGCCCGTGTTCCACGCGCGCGGCCTGCATGTGAACGAGCGCTATCCGGTGACGGAGCGGTTGGCGCGGCGCGGGTTGTATCTTCCCTCCGGCCTCACGCTGACGCGCGAGCAGGTCGACGCCGTCAGCGACGCCGTGCATAAAGTCCTGTCATGACCGGCGTCTTCAACGAGGCCTATGCGTCCGCCTACGATGTGATGTACGCGGACAAGAGCAACGCGGCCGAGTGCGACGCGGTGGTGGCCCTGTTCGGCAAATGCGGCGACGGCAGGATCTCCCGCATTCTCGATCTCGGCTGTGGCACCGGCCGGCATGCGCTGGAGTTCGCCAGCCGCGGCTTCGACGTGACCGGCGTCGATTTTTCGGAGGCGATGCTGACAAGGGCCCGCGAGCGCGGATATCCCGGTGCCGGATCGCTCGATTTCGCGCAGGGCGATGCGCGGACCTATCGTGCCGCCGCGCCGTTCGATGCCGTCCTGATGAACTTCAATGTTCTCGGCTACATGAGCAGCAACGAGGATTTCGCCGCGGCCCTCGAAACGGCGCGGGCGAACCTTCGCGAGGGCGGACTTTTCGTGGCCGATTTCTGGTACGGCCCGGCTGTCGTGATTGATCCGCCCGGCGAGCGGCTGCGCGAGATCGCCGCCCAAGACGGCAAGATCCTGCGTCATTCGCGCGGGGTGCACGATCCCGACCGTCAGTGCATCCGCATCGCGATCCGCGTCATCGAGATGCAGGACGATCGAATTCGTTCCGATACCGAAGAAGTTCACTCGATGCGTTATTTTTTTCCGCTTGAACTCGACCTTGCCCTCAAGTCGCGCGGCTTTCGCCTCGCGGCGCTGACCGGCTATCCCGACATCGACAAGCCGGCAAGTGCGAACGAGTGGCTGGCAGCGCTGGCCGCGGTCGCTGTCTAGCTGTTTCATCGAGCATTTCATGAAGATCGGACTTTGCGTCATTGATATGCCGGCGTCGCTCGGCGGAGGCTATGTGTTTCGCGAAAGCCTGGCGCAGGCCGCCTTGGCGAATCCGGGTCGCCACACGCTGGAGCTTGTTCGCGCCCGGCCGCGTCAGAAACGCTACGAGGATCTCGGCAAGTCATTGGGCGGCGCGGTCGCAAGCGGAGGGTTGGCGTCGGTCCTAAAGCCGGCCCGTTTGAAGAAAGGCCTCGGCAAGGTCGCAAGGCGATTGACGAGCGGGCTGACGCAGAAGCTCGATCCCGCGGTGCAGTCCTACGTGGATTGGGCGATCGAGCAGAAGCTGACCTGGCCCAATCCCGACGTGTTCCGCGATTTCGACCATGACGTCGGCAGGAAGAATTTCGACCTGCTCTGGTTCAACAATATCGAGCCGATCCATATCGGCGTGCCCTATATCTACAATGTCTTCGATTTGCAGCACCGGCTGCAACCGTGGTTTCCCGAGGTCAGCGACAAGGGCCAATACCGCCTGCGCGAGGGAAGTTATTCGGAGGCGGTGCGGCGCGCGGCCTTCGTCATCACCTCGTCGGAAGAAACGCGCGAGCAGGTGACGCTGTTCTACGGCGTCCCGGCCGACCGCATTCGCGTGATCCCTTTCCCGACGCCACAGTCGGCCGCGGAGGCAGCCTCCATGCCGCCAAGGATGAGCGAGGCCGATCTGCGCTCGAAACACGGAATCAGGGGGCCGTATCTGTTTTATCCGGCGCAGTTCTGGCCGCATAAGAATCACATCAACCTGCTGCGGGGCCTGAAGGCGCTGCGCGACCAGCACGGGCTCGATTTCTCCATGGTCCTCACCGGCGCCGATCACGGCAACGCCGATTTCGTCAGGGCCGAGGCGCGGGCGCTCGGGCTTGCCGAGAGGGTCCACTTCGCCGGTTTCGTTTCCTTTGACGAGGTGGCCGCGCTCTACCGCAATGCCTTCGCGATGACCTATGTCACCTTCTTCGGCCCGGACAATCTGCCGCCGCTGGAGGCTTTCGCGCTCGGATGCCCGGTGGTGTTGTCCGATATTCCCGGCATCGACAAGCTGTTCGAGGACGCGGTGGTTCCGGTCAATCATCGCGATCCCGCGTCGATCGCGGCAGGTGTCAAGGCCTTGGTCGACGATCCCGACGAACGGGCGCGCCGGGTGGCCAAGGGCAAGCTGATCGCGCAGCGCAATTCGATGGCCAATTACGTCACGCAGGTCCAGGCGTTGTTCGACGAATTCGAATCCGTCAGCCGGTGCTGGCCATGACTCCATCCGCGTTCAAGTGAGCCAGCCGCCATGCGCGTCATGATCATCAGCACCGATTACGGTCCGTTCCTGCGGATGCTGTACAATCCAGGCAGGTCTTTTTGGGATCGGCTGTTCGGCCGCAAATCGTCGTTGCAGAATGCGTCCTACGCGGCGCAGATGGATGCGCGCACCGCGACGCTGTTTGCCGGATCGGATTTCTACTCCGGAAATTTCAAGGCGCAGGGCCATGAAGCGGCGGAGTTTCACGTCAACAACGGCGCCTTGCAGTCGGCCTGGCTGAGGGAGAGAGGCCAACAGGTCGGCGCGCGTCTCGCGATCGCCAGTCCGCTGCGCTCGCCGATCGAGCCGAGTAATATCGATCTCGAGGAGATCATCGTCCGCCAGGCGCGCGAGATGGCTCCCGACGTCATCCTCAACCAGGCCGTCAGCGAGGTCGAGAGCCGTGTGCTGGAGCGGTTGAAGCCGTACTGCAAATTGATCGTCGGCCAGATCGCCTCGCCATATCCGGAGAACGAGCCCTATACGGCCTACGATCTGATGATTTCGTCGCTGCCGAATTTCGTGGCCTATTATCGCAAGCGCGGTCTCGCCGCCGAGCCGAACCTGCTGGGATTCGAGCCCAGGGTTCTGGAGGAGGTGAAAGTCGGCGAGCGCGACGTGCCGTTGTCGTTCGTCGGCAGCATCACCTCGGACCATGGGACGCGCTACGAACTGATCGACCGGTTGGTGCGCGAGACCGATATCAGGATCTGGGGCCGACTGGTTTCGGTGTCGTCGCGCTCTCCCATCATGCAACGCTATCAGGGCGAGGCCTGGGGCCGCGACATGTTCCGCGTGCTGGGGCGCTCGAAGATCACCATCAACCAGCACATCGACATCGCCGAGAACTATGCCAACAACATGCGGCTGTTCGAGGCGACCGGGATGGGCGCCTTGCTCATCACCGACTGGAAGGACAATATCGCCGACCTGTTTGAGCCCGGGAAAGAGGTCGTCTGCTACAAATCGGTCGACGAATGTCTCGAACTGATCGATTATTATTCCCGTCACGAAGCCGAGCGCGCTGCGATCGCGGCGGCCGGACAGCGGCGGACGCTGCAGCATCATTCCTATGCCCAGGTCGTCGCGGACCAGGTCAGGATTTTTGAGAGCTATCTCGCCAGGAAACATGCCGGCGAGCGGACGGGAGAGGAAACCTGATGCAGCGTCGCGGCCTGGTCCTCGCCGGCGGGACGGGTTCTCGCCTGTTCCCGATGACGACGGCGGTCAGCAAGCAAATGCTGCCGCTGTACGACAAGCCGATGATCTATTATTCGCTTTCGACACTGCTGCTCAGCGACGTCAGGCATATCCTCGTCATCTCGACCTCTCGCGACCTGCCGATGTTCCAGGATCTGTTGGGCGATGGCTCAAGTTTCGGCGCTCGCCTGGAATACGCCGAACAAGACCGGCCGAACGGGTTGGCGGAGGCGTTTCTGATCGGCGAGAAATTCCTGGATGGTGCCGGCAGCGCGCTCGTGCTGGGCGACAACGTCTTTTATGGCGAGGGCTTTTCCGACCATCTGATCAATGCCGATCGCCGCAAGGCCGGGGCCACCGTGTTCGGCTATCCCGTTCAGAACCCGCGAGACTTCGGCGTCGTCACGTTGGATGGTGAGGGCCATGCTGTCGATCTCGACGAGAAGCCGGCGAAACCAAAATCCAATCTGGCCGTGGTCGGGCTCTATTATCATGACGCGCGGGCGCCGCGATTTGCGCGAGGGTTGAAACCGTCGCCTCGGGGAGAGCTGGAAATCACGGATCTGAACCGCTGCTACCTCCAGCGGGGGGAGCTTTATGTCGAGCGCCTCGGGCGCGGCTTCGCCTGGCTCGACACTGGCACCTGCGACTCGATGCTGGATGCGACGAATTTCGTCGCGACCCTGCAGCGGCGGCAGGGGTTGCGGATTGCCTGCCTTGAAGAAATCGCCTTTCGGAAGAGCTGGATCACGAAAGCCGAGCTTCTCGCCAGGGCCGATCGATTCAAGAACAGCGAATATGGCGCCTATTTGCTCCAGATTGCGGAATCGCCGTGAGCGAGCCGATCGGACGAGCCTTCGGCCGCAGGGCCGACCCAATAGAACAAGATACTTGATGAACGCACTTCCTCCTGTTCCGCTTGCCGATCCGCGCCGCGATCTTGCGCGGTACGAAGCCGACCTTATCGAGGCGACCCGGCGCGTCATCGGTTCGGGGAGCTATATTGGCGGACCCGAGCTCGATCGCTTCGAGACGGCGATGGCGCAGTCGACCGGCGTCGATGCGGCGGTCGGCGTCGGCAGCGGCACGGATGCGCTGATTTTCGCGCTTCAGGCCGCCGGCATCGGCCGCGGCGACGAGGTGATCGTGCCATCGCATACGGCCGGGCCGAGCGTCGCCGCCATCCACGCGCTGTTCGCTACGCCGGTCTTCGTCGACGTGGACTACGACACCGCCTGCATCGATACCGCCCTCGTTGCCGCGGCGATCGGCTCCAAGACCAAGGCCATCCTGGCGGTGCACCTCTACGGGCATCCGGCGCAGCTTGATGACCTGGTCCGCCTGGCGGCCGCCCGCGGCGCCGCCTTGATCGAGGACTGCGCCCAGGCGCAAGGCGCGTCCTTTGCGGACAGGCCGGTCGGCTCGTTCGGAACCTTCGGATGCTTCTCGTTCTATCCGACCAAGAATCTGGGCGCGATCGGCGACGGCGGCGCGGTGACCGGCGCGCGCGAAGGCGTCGATCTCGTCCGCAAGCTCAGGGTCTACGGCTGGACCACGCCGCAATTCGCTGAAATTCCTCATGGCCGATGCTCGCGGCTGGATGAGTTGCAGGCCGGCTATTTGAACGTACGGATGAAGGGATTATCGGCGGACGTGCAGGCGCGCCGCAGGGCGGCTCGGTTTTATCAGGAAGCCCTGGCGGATGTGTCGGTCGAACTGCCGGTGGAGCGGCTAGGTGCTCGGCATGCCTTTCATCTTTTCGTCATCAAGTCCGACAGGCGCGACGCCCTTCGCGACCATCTCCGCAAAGCAGGCATCGGGACCGGGCTGCATTACCCGTTCCCGGCCCATCTGCAGCCGGCGCTGGCCGCCAACGCTCGCATCGCGGGCAGCCTGAACGTGACGCTCAGGCTTCAGGAACGAATCCTGAGCCTGCCCATGTTCGCAACGATCTCGGATGCCGAGATCGGACGGGTGGTTGACGCCATCCGCGGCTATTTCCGGAGCTGACATTGGCAGGCGGCAGGCGCGATAGCCCGTTGAGCAGGGTGACCCGGGGCAGGGCAAAGCGCGTCGACGATGATCGCGGCAGTCTTGGCGTTATCGATCTGCCGGGACATGCGCCCTTCGTACCCGTGCGCATGTTCTGGATCCACGACGTCCCGCCGGGAACGGCGCGCGGCGGACACGCCCACAAGGCATGCAGCCAGTTCCTCGTTTGCCTTCGCGGCCGCATCAGCGTCGATGCGATCGACGGAACGCTGAGCCGGAATTTCGTCCTGGAGCAGGGCGATTTCCTCAACCTCGTGCCCGGCATCTATTCGACCGAGACCTTTATGGACGAAGGATCGGTTCTTGCCGTGCTGTGTGACCGGCCTTACGAACCGGAAGATTATGTCTATGACAGGGATCTGTTCATGCCGATCGACGGTGAATAGCGGCCACCTGATCTGGATCTAAATGCTCATCAAGCGTAATTCGACAACTTGTATCGCGTGCGGAGGCGCGGTCGAACCGTACATCGGTGACATCTGGGATGACCGGTACGGCTGTCCGGGAAAATTCTCGATCCTGAGATGTGCGAGCTGCGGACAGATGGTGACCTCTCCGCTGCTTGCCGAAGCAGACCTTCCTGCGCTGTACAGCCAGTATTATCCGCGACGCGCAACCGACTTCGCCGCCGTCCGGCAGGAGGCGGATGCCGCCCTTGCCGAAGGCGCGGAACGAAAGCGGCACTGGGACGGCAGCGACAATCAGGGACAGTACTCGGTCAAGCCCGGTCAGAAGGTCCTCGATATCGGATGCGGATCCTGTGTGTCGTTGCTCGAGGTCCGCAACCTCGGCGGCGAATCCTGGGGCATCGAAACAGACCCCAACGTTCGCGCGATCGCCGACCATTTCGGCCTGACCGTGCATATCGGAAGCATCCACGACAATCCGTTTCCCGGCGTTGATTTCGATCTCATCGTACTCAATCAGGTCATCGAGCACGTGCCGGACCCCGTCGCGCTGTTGCAACTGATTCGAGGCCGGCTCCGGCCGGGCGGAAAGATCGTGCTGGCCTTTCCGAATGCGTCGTCGTTCTACAAGACGGTGTTCGGACGCCGCTGGGTCAATTGGCACATTCCTTATCATTTGCATCACTATAACAGGACATCGTTCGCCCTGATCGCTAGCCAAGCGGGCTACGATGTCACGGGCATGCGCACCATCACTCCGAATGTTTGGACCATCCTGCAAGCGCGGGCGCTGTTGCGCCGAACCGTGGAAGGTCAGCCCGCACCGGGTTGGGTCGGCGCCAGGTCCGCCGGTTCGAGCAGCGATCCCGCGAAGGTCAGCGGCAAACAGCGGCTCGTGCGCGCGGTCGCCGATTGGCTGATCGGCCCGTTCAATCGCGTCGTGGACACACTGGAAATGGGGGACAGTCTGCTGGTCGAGCTGAGCAGGAATCAACAGGCGCCATCGGACCCGGCCGGACATGCCTGATGCGTATCGCCGTCGTCGATACCTATTACAAGCGGTTTCTTGCCGATCACTATGCGAGCCATCCTTCGCTGGCATCGGAAAGCTATGAGGATCAGCAGCGATCGCTGATCGATGCCCGCTTCGGAACATCGGATTTCTATTCCAAGCACCTCGGCGCGCTCGGCTGCGAGGCGTTTGACCTGATCGCGAACTGCGCGCCGCTGCAATCGGCGTGGTTGAGCGAACACGGTCTTGGTTCGTCCCGGCTCGCCTGTCCGATCCCGCATCGGTTCTATCGCGTGCCGGTCGTCGGAAGCGCGCTTGCCGCGCTGCCGGGTTACCTGAGCGTCGTCCTCAAGCAGGTCCGGTCGCTGAAGCCGGACATCCTGTATTGCCATGACCTGTCTTTTTTTCCGAAGTCGGCGCTGGACGAGATCAGGCCGCATGTCAGGTTGATCGTCGGCCAGATCGCCTATGTCCTGCCGCCGAAGAATTTCATCGCGGGTTACGACCTCATTCTGACCTCGTTTCCGCATTTCGTGCCCAGGATCAGAGCGGCCGGCATCGCGTCCGAATATTTCAAGCTCGGCTTCGACCCGCGGGTCAGGGATGCCTTCGATGGGGTCGCGCGCGACATCGACGTCTCGTTTGTCGGCGCCATCGGGCGCAGCCACAGGAACGCGGTGCCGCTCCTGGAGCACCTTTGCCGGGAAACCCCGATCAGGATCTATGGCTACGGCGCTGAGGATCTCGCCGCCGACTCTCCCATCCGGACAAGGTACGAGAAGGAGGTGTGGGGGCTCGACATGTACCGGGTTCTCGCCAGGAGCAAGATCACCGTCAACCGCCATATCTCGGTCGCCGAGAACAATGCCAACAACATGCGCCTCTACGAGGCGACCGGGATGGGCGCGTTGTTGCTCACTGACCGGAAGGACAATCTCAAGGATCTGTTCGAGCCCGGACAGGAGGTGGAAACCTATGCCGATCCGGACGAGGCGGTCGCCAAGATCCTGGCTCTCCTGAGGCATCCGGAACGGCGCGCGGCCATCGCCGCCGCAGGGCAGGCGCGGACCCTGCGGGAGCACACCTATCAGAAACGAATGCAGGAGTTGCTCGGTATTCTGAACGGATATCTGCGGCGAACCGGCGATGCCGCGTAACGAGCCGGCCAAGGAGACATCTGCGAGCCTATCTCCGCTCAATCGCGCGCGCCGGCTGCTGCAGGGCTGGTCGGCCAACCTGCTGCAGATGGGTTTGGGAATGACCCAACAGGTCGCGCTGATCCCGGTCTTCCTGCATGTCTGGACCAGCGATACGCTGGCGGCGTGGCTGACGATCTACGCCGCGGGAAACCTCATCCTGGTCGCCGATTGCGGCCTGCAGGTTCGCGCGATCAACAAGTTCCTGGCGCTCCGCTCCGGCGTCGATTGCGACCATCGAACGGCGCAGTTCTTTGCGGCGATGTTCCGGATTTATCTCGGGCTCGTGGGGACGCTCACCGTGCTGCTGCTGGGGGCGCTGTTCATTTTCCCGCCCTCCGCCAGTCTCGGCTTCGCCGCCATCCCCGATTTCGATCTCGCGTTCGCCGTCATGATCCTTGGCGTATTGCTGACGGTCGCAGGCAACCCGGCGGCGGCCTTGTATCGCGCGCGCGGCCATTATGCGCGCGCCGTGCGATTGCAATGCCTGGGCATGCTGGCGGCGCAACTTGGCCAATTGGCCGCCGTGGCGGTCGGCGGCAGCCTTCTTGCGGTGGCCTTGGTCTATGTGATCGCGCAGCTTGCCGTTCTCGCCTATGTCGTCGGGATCGACGCGCCGTTGCTGTTTCCATTTCTGCGCCGGGCGAATGGAAGCTGGTCTTGGCGAGGCTGGTCTTGGCGAAGCCGGTCTTGGCGAAGCTGGTCTTGGCGTTGGGTGATCGGGCAGTTCCGGATGGCGTTTCCGTTTGCCGTCGCGGGCGCGACCGACCTTGTGCTCGCGAACGCGCCGGTGCTCCTGGTCAGCGCGTTCGTGTCCGACCGCATGGCCGTGGCGCAATGGGGCCTCACCCGCGTCGTCGCGGGCTTGCTCCGTGCGCTGTGCCTGCAGACCACCCTGCCGCTGGCGGCCGAGCTTGGCCATGACCATGCCGTCGGAGAGACGGCCAGGCTGCGGAGCCTCTATGCGCGGGGATCGTTCCTGGTCGCGGCGCTCGCAAGTCTCGCGGCCTCTGGCCTGTTGGCCTTCTGGCCGGATTTTTTCTCGATCTGGACGCGCGGCGCCATCCCCTACGACCAATCGCTCTCCGTGACCTTGCTGATCGGCACCGCGGTCGCGGCGCCGTCGATCCTGGCGGCCAGCTACGCGTCCTACAGCGATCGCGGAACGCTCCTGGCGTCGAGCAAGAGCCTGCAGGTCGCCGTCCACACTTCGCAGGCGAATGCGCGCTGTGGCTGCTGGTCGTAGGCGTGCTGGCCGGGCCGCTCTGGAACGGCGAGGTCCGCGACAGATTGAGCGCGGCGATTCCGCGCTGACGAGCGGCTTTGCGTCGGGCAGCGAATGCGTTCAGGCGCAGCTTGCACCGGCCCCGCAGCGCCGGTATCACCCGCACGAATTCGTGCCTAGAGCGCGATGGGCATTGGGTTAAATCGCCATCGCACTCTAGGTCTTTGTTTGAGCATGACCTTTTCGAAAAACCGCTACGCACTTTTTCGGATCATGCTCTGGCGAATTTCTATCTGAAGCCCGCGCACTCCTGGCTGACCGAAAGTCGCTCCCTTGGCAGACCGCGTCTACTGCACATTCTTTGACCGCAATTATCTGTCGCGCGGGCTCGCGCTCTACCGCTCGCTGCAGCGGCATGCGCCGGCTTCGCGGCTATGGGTGCTGTGCCTGGATCAGGCCTCTCACGCGCTTCTCCTTGAACAGGCCCTGCCAAATCTGGTGCCGGTGGCGCTCGCCGAATTCGAGGCGGCCGATCCCGAACTCGCAGCGACCCGTTCCAACCGCAGCCTGATCGAGTACTACTTCACCTGCACGCCGGCGTGGCTCCTCCACGTCATGAAGCACAACGTGTCGGCCGAATGGGTGACCTATCTCGACGGCGATCTGTTCTTCTTCGACTCGCCCGAGGCGATCTTTGACGAACTGGCGGATGCGGCCTTTGCGATCATTCCGCACCGTTACACCGCGGCCATCCAGCACCTGCGACGATACGGCGTCTACAATGTCGGCTGGGTCGGCGCCCGAAACGAGCCCGACGGCCTGGCGGCGGTCAAATGGTGGCGCGAGAGATGTATCGATTGGTGCTATGACCATGTCGATGGCGAGCGCTTCGCCGACCAGGGCTATCTTGAGGGGCTCGCAGCGCGGTTTCCGCGCGTGAAGGTGATCGCAAATCTGGGAGCCAACCTCGCGCCCTGGAATATCGGCAATTATCGTGTCGCGCTTGCCGCCGGCAAGGTGCTGATCGACCAAGCCTACCCGTTGATCTTTTTCCATTTCCAGGGCCTCAAGAAGGAAATGGGCTATTTCATCTTCAACAGCCATCGCCTCTATCGCGCGCCGTTTTCCCGGGTCGTTCGCGATCATATCTATGGGCCCTATGTCGAGGAACTGCTTGCGATCGAACGAGGGCTCGGTCCGACCGTGGACGTTGCCAGCGCCAGTCCGCTCCGGCGCGCGAAGGTCGACTCGACCTGGAGCAGCGTGAAGGGCATGGCGCAGAATATCGGCAAGCGCCTGTTGCGGATCCTGGACATCGTCACCGGGCGCGTGTTCATCGTCATTCGCGGCAAAGCTTACTAGGCGTTTTCCAGTACGGGCCTCATCCTTCGAGACGCTTGCTGTCGCAAGCTCCTCAGGACGAGGTTCTAGACCCTCGTGGTGAGGAGCGCGGCAAAGCCGCGCGTCTCGAACCATGAGGCCCGTCGAAATGGCAACGATGATTCGACTTAACTGGAAAATGCTCCACGGCGTGGAGAACGGCCTGTTCAGCTTCGTTTCACGCGCACCGAGAACAGATAGGTCTCCGTTGCCGAGTGATGGCCGGTTGCTTCGTATACGTCGTAGGCGATGCCGGGCCACGCTCGTTCCAAGGACAGGCCCGCGGCCTCGCACAACGACATCAGCTCCTGCCTGCCGAAGATGATCTCGACCACCGGCGCGCCATAGGCGTATTTGGTCAGGAAGGTGGTCTGGTAATCCCTGAACACCGGCACGCCATGGAACACGCAGTAACGCGACGCGACGCGGGCGGCCTCGTGGATCACCGCCTGGTAGTCGATGATATGCATCAGCGACACGCCGTTGAAGACGATGTCGAATGCGCCGTCCGCGTAAGGCAGCCGTGTCGCGTCGGCGACGTCGAAATCCCTTGAAGGATAGCGCGTGCGGGCAAGCGCGATCATGGCTTGCGAGTAATCCATGCCGCGGTAGCTGACGGCATTCGAGAGCAGGGTGGCGAACACGTCCGAATAGTAGCCGCTGCCGCAGCCGACCTCGATCAGCCGTGGCTGCGCAATTCCGGTCGCGGCGATGGCCTCGGCGGCGACTTGGAAGTCGAGCCGCGGTTCGCCACGCTTCATTGCCGCGATCAATCCGCGGTGCGCGCGTTCCTGCCGCGCGACGGTGCGGGCGGCGAGCCACCCCGTCGATGACGCCGTCATGCGCTTCGCCTCGTCCAGGCCACTGAGCACGCGATGATCGCTGGAGCTCATGATATGGCGGCGCAGGATCGGCGACGACTTGACGATTGTCTTGCCAACCCGCTTGACGATAGGGGGAAGCCGCATCGTTCCGCTTTCTCGGCGAGAGGAATTCCGGCCCAGTTCAGACCGCGATCCGAAAACCGTAGTTCTTGTCGATCCAGGCCTTGTAGGTGCCGCTTGTGACGTCGCGCCACCAATCCTCGTGATCGAGGTACCAGCGTATCGTCTCAGCAAGCCCGTCCTGGAAGTCGACGCGGCACCGCTCGCCGAGATCGTTCGCGAGCTTGCCGGCGTTGATCGCGTAGCGATGGTCGTGACCGGGACGGTCGGTCACGTAGGCGATCAGCGATCGGCAGGAATGCCCAGCGGCGGCCGGGCATGATGGAAAGCGGGCGGCAAGCTTCGGATCGGCGGCGAAGGCGCGGTCCAGCGTCTCGCAGATCACACCGACGACGTCACGGTTGTTCCGCTCGTTGCCGCCGCCGATATTGTAGGTCTCCCCAAGGCGTCCCCGCTCGATCACCGCCATCACGGCGTGGCAGTGGTCGGACACATGCAGCCAGTCGCGAATGTTGGTCCCGTCGCCATAGATCGGCAGCGGCTTTCCCTCCAACGCATGGATGATCATCAGCGGAATCAATTTTTCCGGATGCTGATACGGGCCATAATTGTTGGAGCAGTTGGTGATCAATGCCGGCATTCCGTAGGTCGCGACAAACGAGCGCACGAGATGATCGCTCGCGGCCTTGCTCGCGGCATAGGGCGAGTTGGGACGGTAGGGCGACTGCTCCGAGAAAGGCGCATCGGTGGGATCGAGCGAGCCATACACCTCGTCGGTCGAAACGTGCAGGAAGCGGACCTGATTGGATGCTGCCAGCATCCCGGATGCGTTCAGCATCTCGGATGCGTTCAGCATCCCGGATGCGCGCCAGAAGTCCAGCGAGGCCTTCAAGAGGCTGAACGTGCCGAGCACGTTGGTGTTCAGAAACGCCTCGGGATCGTCGATCGAGCGGTCGACATGGGACTCGGCGGCGAGGTGGGCCACCCGGGTAAACCTGTTCTCCTCGAACAGGCGCCGCAGCATCGCGGCGTCGTTGATGTCGCCCTTGACGAACCGGATCTCGCCGCGCGCGATCAGGGGATCGAGGCTGCGCAGGTTCGCCGCATAGGTCATCGCGTCGATGACGGTCAGCCGGTCGTCCGGGTGCGCCGCGCGCCAGGCATGAACCAGGTTCTGCCCGATAAAGCCACCCCCGCCCGTGATCAGCACGCTCCGCATCGGAAAACCTTTCGATTGCCCTCAACCCGACAGCAATCCCGGTGAGAGCGCAAGCGGTCTCCAGTCGGAAGCGGCTCAGGTTGCGGGATATCCGGCTTCTATAAGGTAAAACGCCATGCAGTTTTAAATGGGAGCCGGTGCCAGAAAAAAGATTAGCAGTATCAGTGCATTGAAGGTGTTTTATGCGGGGATGGACGACTCGCCGCCGCCCCAGGGATGGACCCCGAGGTGTCGCGCGGCAAAGCGGGGGCCAGGAAGGTTCTCGGCATCACATACCAAAGCCCGAACATCGCGGCGGCGCCGTGGGTGAGCAGCACCGTCGTCAACGGCACGTTGCTCAGGATAATCGGAAACAGCGCGCTCGAGATCAGGACGAATCGGGGGGGCAGGCCCGCCGACAGCCGATTGGCGAACGCGACGACCAGCCCGCAGCCCAACGCCGACAGCGGCGCAAGCAGGACGCCCACGGACGCGATGCCTTCGGTTGCGAACAGCGATGCGTTGACATACCCGACGCCGTAGCTTTGCTGCATCACGACCGACAGTGGTTCATCGTAGGGACACGGCACCATTTTTTTCAGGAACGATATCTGGCAAAAATAGGTGTGGTCGTGAAGGGCAAAGAAGTGGTTGTAGAAATCCATGGCGTTGGAGGGGATCGCGAACATCCGCAAATTGACGATATGAGAAAAGGGATAGGCGTGCTGGGGGAAGAAGATCATAAGCACGATGCCGCACAGAAGCGGCAAAGCCAGCGATAGCAACACGGTGATTCGGCTGCCGAGCGCTCCCGACAGAATGGCGACGAAGATGAGCCAAAGCGGCGCGAAGAATGTGAGCTTGCTCAACATGATCGGGTAAAACAGCAGCATAATGAGCAGCGTCGCGGCGGCGCGCACAATCGCGCGGCGCATCACGAAACATCCGAAAGCGAATGGCAGCAGCGCGCTGGAGGTCATTCCGATCAGATAGCCCAGCGGCATTGGAAGCCTGATCTCGTCCCGGAAGTCGTAGATGTCGTGCAGCGAGACGATGCGAAAATTGTAGATCGCGCTCATGGCGATCACCGCGGCGCCCCCGACCAGAATCGCCGTGAGCAGCCGTTCGAAAGCAGCTTCCGACAGGACGAAGGTCTGGGGTATCGGCGAGCCGATCAGGACGGCCGGAAGCAGGAACGCGACCCCGGAGATCGCGGCGGAGATTTCGGCGCCTCGATGATCGTAGGGCAGGTCCGAGAACGCGCTCAGCCAGAGATAGCCGAGGATCACCAGATAGAGATGGTAGCCGACGAAATAGCCGAAGCTGAAATCGGCGAAGACGAACAGCAGCGATACCAGCGAAAACGCTGTGACCAGGAGCAGGGCGCTAGGAAGCTGCGCACTGTGATAGAAGATGTGAAACTCGTCGTAGGGCGCAAGCCAGGCCAGCGACACGCAGTACATGATGCTGTTTACGCCCACCAGCAGGACGAGTATCAAGCGCCGTGAAACAGCGCAGCTCCTGTCAATTCCTGGCATCTCAATCCCTTGTGGTGGAAATCGTGCTTGATCGCGGGCGACGGTGCGCGTGTCGTTCGTTCCCGTTTGGTGCTGGCAATGTCGGGTGCTTAACGTGAGGTTGTTCCAAAATTCAAGATACTATCCGTCGTTGCGGCCAAAAGTGCGCGAACTGACCGCCAATTTTCCGACCTTCGCCGCCAAGATGGACGCATTCATCCGTTTTCGCGAAGCCGGATGTCATACCCTTTTGCCCGTCGATCAGCAGGCGGAATGGGCCTTTTTTACTAACGGCGACGACGCCGGGATTCAACGTGTTTGGGCGCGCGAGCATGGCTTGCCCACGGGGGCGTCGCTGGCCGATATCCTGAGGGCGCAGATCGAGGAGCACCGCGCGGACGTCTTCTACAATGTCGATGTGACGACCTGGCCCGGGGACTTCGTCAAGAGCCTTCCCGGCTGTGTGAAATGGACCATCGGCTGGTACGCGCTGCCGTTTCATAGCGTGTCGTTTTCCGGCTACGATCTCATGGTCTGCAACTTCCCGTCAATTCTCGCAGAGTTGACCCGGGAAGGATACCGGACCGGCTATTTCACCCCCGCCTGCGACCAGGCGTTCGCAGCTCTCGCGCCGCGTCAGGATCGGCCGATCGACGTGGTGTTCGTGGGCGGCTATTCGCGCCGTCACAAGCGGCGCGCGGCGGTCCTGGAGGCGGTCGCGGGCATGGCCGATCGGCACAATATCGTGCTTCATCTGGATCGTTCGCGCCTGTGCAGGCTTGCCGAGTCGCCGCTCGGGTGGCTTCTGCCGCTGGTGGAGCACCGCAGGCCTCCCGCCGTAAGAGCCGCCGCGTCGGATCCGATCTTTGGGCTGGACTATTACGAGGTGCTCTCGTCGGCCAAGATCGTGCTCAATGGATCGATCGACATGCCGAGCGCCGACCGCGGCAACATGCGCTGTTTCGAGGCGCTCGGAAGCGGATCGCTGTTGCTTTCGGACCAGGGGACCTATCCCGAAGGGATGGAGGACGGCCGGACGATGGTGACATATAACTCGCCCGAGCAGGCCGTCGAGAAGATCAGGATGCTGCTCGAATCGCCCGAGCCGCGATCGAGCATTGCCCGCGCGGGTCACGAGATGTTATCGACCCGCTATTCCAAGGAAATTCAGTGGAAGCGCTTCGAGGCGCTCGTTGCGTCGATCTAGCAGGGCGGACATGCCGGACGGCTTCATCCCGATTTCAAAGCCGATGATCGGAGCCCGGGAACGGGAGCTGGTTCTCGACGCGCTCGATTCGGGATGGGTGTCCTCGATCGGGGAATATATCGACCGGTTCGAAGCGGGTTTCGCGCGCTACTGCGGCACCGACTACGCGCTGGCCGTCAGCAACGGCACGACCGGCCTCCATCTGGCGTTCGCGGCGCTCGGCCTTGAGCCCGGAGACGAGGTGATCATTCCGGATCTGACCTTTGTCGCCACCGCGAACGCGGTCGCCTATACCGGCGCGACGCCCGTGCTGGCCGACATCGACGCCGACACGCTGTGCCTCGATCCCGCCTCGGTGACATCGCTGATCTCGCCGCGGACGAAGGCGATCGTGCCGGTGCATCTCTACGGACATCCGGCCGACATGGATGCCTTGAGCGAAATCGCAAAGGCGCATGGCGTTGCCATCATCGAGGACGCCGCCGAAGCGCATGGCGCCGAATGCAGGGGCCGCCGCGTCGGCGGTCTCGGCCATTGCGGGGTGTTCAGCTTCTACGGCAACAAGATCATCACGACGGGCGAAGGCGGGATGCTGACGACCAGCGATCGAACGCTCTATGAGCGCGCCAGGCAGTTGCGCGACCATGCGATGAGCCCGACGCGGCGGTACTTCCACGAGCAGCGCGGCTACAACTACCGGATCACCAATTTGCAGGCCGCACTCGGGGTCGCGCAGCTCGAGCGGATCGACGAATTTCTGGCGCGCCGCGCCGAGATCATGACCTGGTACGCCGCCGAAATCGCCACCTCGGAAACGATCAGGCTCAACCGGGTGAAGAATTGGGCCAAGAGCGCGTTCTGGATGGTGTGCCTGGAAGTGGATGGCTTCGACGAGGCGTGCCGCGATGCCTTCATGCAAAGGCTCAAGGCGCGCGGCATCGACAGCCGGCCGTATTTCTGCACGATGTCGTCCTTGCCGATGTATGCGCAGGCGCGATTGCCGGTGGCGACCGCCAAGGCCAAGATCGGCCTCAACCTGCCGTCCTATTTCGAATTGACGAAATCCGACGTGCGGCGAATTGGAGCGGACGTGAACGCAATCCTGAAAGAGATGTGCCCCGCGTGAGCGCGCCGGTCGCCTGTGCGGGCCGCTGACGTGGTGGCGAGGCTCGGTGTCGTCGCGCTCGCGGGGCCGGACAATGGCGGCACCTATCAATATACGTTGTCGATGCTGCACGGCTTGCAGCATGCGAGGGGTTTTGAAATCACGATGTTCGGCGATCCCGGCAATCCGGATTTCGTCAAGCTGGGCTATCCGATCCGGCCCTTGGCGGAGTCCTATGCGACGCAGTTGAGCGCGCTGGCGCTGAACCGGCTGCATCTCAGGTTGCCCGATCCCTTCGCCTCGCAGGACGTGCTTCTGGCGCCTATCTATTCGCTCGCGCTGCTGCACACGTCGAAGCCGTTCGCCTATACGCTGCACGATCTGCAGGAGATCCATCTTCCCGAGAATTTTTCCTCGCTACAGATGCTCTGGCGCCGCCAGGTGCATTCGCGCCTGTTGCAGCGGGCGCGGCGCGTCATCTGCGAGTCCTCCTATGTGAAGTCCGATATCATCAGTCTGTTCGGCACGCCGGAGCGCCGGATCGCCGTGATCGAGGCCCCACCGCAGCGGCAGTTCCTGTCGGACCAGAGCGACGAGGAGCTAGCGACCGCGCGCCAGCGGCTGCGGTTGCCCGCGAAATTCGTGGTTTACCCGGCGCATTACTGGCCGCACAAGAATCACCTGCGTCTGATCGAGGCGTTTCGGCTGGTCGCAGACGAAGTTCCGGATCTGAAGCTGGTCCTGACCGGCAAGAAGATCGACGATTATCAGAAGGTGGTCAGCGCGATCGACAGGCTGCAATTGAACGACCATGTCTGTCATCTCGGCTATATCGATCGTAACGACCTGCAGGCGGTGTACCAGCTCGCGACCGCATTGGTGATGCCGTCGCTTTTCGAGAGCATCAGCATTCCCGTCTACGAGGCCTTCCAGCGCGGCACGCCGGTTGCCGCATCGAATGTTCTCGCGATTCCGGAACAGGTGGGCGACGCCGGCGTGCTGTTCGACGCGACATCGGCGATGTCGATCAAGGATGCCATCCTGAGGATCGTCGGGGATCCCGAACTGGCCCGGCGATTGGCGGACCGGGGCCGCGAACGGATGCGGGCGATGACGCCGGAGCGATACGGCGCCCAGTTGGAGGCGCTGTTACATGACATGCAACAGCTTGCGGTCAATTAGTTGGGGCGTGTAACCATAAATCTCGTCCGTCACCTGCCGAGGTCGACGTCCGCTTCGCATGCAAAGCTAGCAATTGCTCCGCGATCGCAAAATGGCGCGATGGATCACAAGCCGACCCGTGCTTTATCATGTGGGGGATGGGAGGGAAGTTCAATTTGCGATAAGCTCGCCCGTGGCGGAGTAGCTTATTTTGCAGTGGGAAGCTCCGGATGAAGGTTTGCGGGAGACTTTCGGATGAACTTCGATCTGTACCGGAGGCCGATTGCCATGAGCGATCCCGGACGCCACACCCCTCTATTCGACAGCTTGCCGCGCGACGCTCGCACACTCGCTGAGACCGTACAGGGTCTGCTGATCCATCAGCACATTGCACCCGCCTACGGGGTGACGCTCAGTCGCGACCAGCAAGCTCAGTCGCATGTTCGCGCCGTCGAGAAGATTTTGGATGACATCATAACGCGCGACGGCCGGCCCCTTTCTGCAGCGCGAGCGGCCAACGAGCGGCAGGTCGGTGTCTGCCGGCACTTCACGCTTCTTCACGTGGCGATGTTGCGCACGCAGGGCATTGCCGCGCGCGCCCGCTGCGGCTTCGGCGCCTATTTCGAAAAGGGTAAATACCTCGACCATTGGGTAACTGAATATTGGAACGAAGGAAATAAATGTTGGGTATTGTTCGATGCGCAAATCGACGAACGCCAACGCGAACTCTTTAGGATCGGGTTCGATACAACAAACGTCCCTCGCGATCAGTTCGTGGTCGCGGGCGATGCCTGGTTACTCTGCCGTGACGGAAAGACCGATCCGAGTGCCTTTGGTATCCTCGACATGCACGGATTGTGGTTCATTGCGGGCAACCTCATCCGCGACGTTGCTGCGTTGAACAACCGTGAGATGCTGCCGTGGGACGTTTGGGGCGCAATGCGCCGGCAAGACAGCGAACTGGATCTCGCCTTTTTCGATCGGCTGGCAATTGTCAGCCGCGAGCCTGACGCTCACGTTGACGAGCTCAACGCGCTCTATTGCGATGAGCGGGTGAGCGTGCCAGGAACCGTGTTCAATGCCGAACTCAATTGCCTGCAGGAGCTCTAAGCAGCCGATGCAGGGCAAAGAAAGACCCGTTTTAGAACTCGAACACGAAGTCGGGAAAGCTGGGATAGTTCGGGCTGTCGAGCTCCGGGACCGGATATTTGCGCGCGGACGGCGGCGGGACCGAGCTGAAAAAACGCTTGTTCAGGAACGTGATCTCCGGCGCGATCGGGAAATGAAACGGCGCCACGCCGCCCAGATTGTTGCCGTGAATATGCACGATATGAAAATCGCGCTTGATCCGTTCGATCGACGAATTGAAAAGTCCCGCCGCGATATCGACGTCATGAAATTCGATGACCAGCGCCACGATGTCGGGCGCGTGTCTGAGGAGATCGTCCAGCACGCGGTATTCGCTGCCCTCGATGTCCATCTTTACAAAGGTTGGCGTGCCCTTGGTCGGCGTGCCCTTGGGCAGCCGGCCGAAAGCGTCGTCGATGGTGACGCTGATGCCGTCCCGATCGCGCCAGAGACGCTGCTTGAAGTGAATCCTGTCCGCCCGAAAGAACAGCAGATAGTCGGCCCACGTGAACGCCTTGCGCAAATGGCCGGCGTCCAAACGGACGATGGCGCGCAGCAACTGGCCCGCCGAATAGGCCAGCGCCGTCAGGAAGCCCACCGTGTGATCGTAACAATGAACGATGGCGCCGGCGTTGCGCCGCTTGAAATCCCGTTCGAACGTCCAATCGTGCGACAGGCCGAAAGAGAGCAGGGCCTTGGCCGCATTGACGGCCTCAAGCGGCACCACATAGCCGCCGTCGTTCCTGCCGCCGATCCGCGCCAGCGGCTCGCACGCGACGGGACGGAGGTCGGAGAGCTGAACGGGATCGCCGCTCTCGGACCTGACTGTCACACTGGGATTGGCCATGGCTGGCGGTTTCGAGAGCGTCTCCTGCCGCGCCGTTTGAGAGCGGACGCGTTTCGGATCTGGGCCTTCGGTTGTTCGGCATCGCGTGGTAGCACGCGGAGACCGAATAGCAAAAGGTGGCGGCGTAGGGGTTCCGCGCCTTATTCGGCGGCTCGCGCCGCCTTGATCTGCATCGGGCTTTGTCAATATACAGAGGCCCCTTTCGTGATCGACGCGCTCTCTTGCTCGAAAGATTCGGTATGCCAACGCCGTCTTTCCCTGGGCGTGCAGTGTCTCCCCACACTTGTGTTCTGCGGGCCAGGTCAAGCTGAATGTACGTGATTGGAATTAGCTCGGGCATCAAGCACGGCCACCATGACGGAGCGGCCGTCCTGCTCCGCGACGGAGAACTGATCGCTGCGGCCGAGGAAGAGCGCTTCACGCTGGCCAAGCATGCGCGTGGCGAACTGCCGCGCGGCGCCATCGGCTTCTGCCTGAAGCAGGCAGGCATCACCGTCCGCGATATCGACTGGATCTGCTCGCCTCTGCGGACCTACACGAACTACAATCGCCGTCTCACCGAATATTTCAAATACCAGTTCGGTCACAGCCCGAAGATCGAACTCTACGACCATCATCTCTGCCACGCCTGGAGCAGTTTCTACGGTTCGGGTTTTCCGGAAGCCACCGTTGCGTGCTTCGACTTCTCGGGCGATTCCAGTTCCGGATTGGTCGCGCATATGAAGGGCAACGACGTCCGGGTGCTGACGCGCTACGGCCGCCACAACAGCCTCGGTCTCTATTACGGGATGCTGACCCAGTATCTCGGCTATCAGATGACCAATGACGAGTACAAGGTCATGGGGTTGTCGTCCTATGGCAGGGCGGACTATCTCGACAAGTTCGCGAGGATCCTGCGTCCGGACGGCATCAATTACGAGCTCGATGGCGCGCTCGACAAGCGCCAGCGCGACGCCGAGATCTTCACCAGCGATTTCTCGACTCGGCAGGAGCGAATCTTCACCGAGCGGATGGAGGAGATCCTCGGGCCCCGCAGGTTGCGCGGACAGCCGCTGGACGATCGCTTCACGAACATCGCGGCGAGCGGCCAGAGGCAGCTCGAACTCGTCACCACCGGCGTGATCCGCGCCGCAATCGAAGCCACTGGATGCGCCGATGTGTGCCTGGCCGGCGGCGTCGCGCTGAACTGCAAGATGAACATGGAGATCGCGACCGAACCGTCGGTCCGCCGGCTCTATGTCCCGCCGGTGCCGCATGACGCGGGCGTGGCGCTCGGCGCCGCCATGATGAAATGCGCCGAGCACGGCCACAGGATCGCGGCCCTCACGCATGCCTATTGGGGACCGGACTATTCGAACGACACGATCAAGAACACGCTCGACAAGATCGGCGCACGCTACGAATTGCTGGACGATCCGGTCGAACGCTGCGTGAGCGACCTCGTCGACCAGAAGACGGTCGGGTGGTTCCAGGGGCGGATGGAATACGGGCCGCGGGCGCTCGGCAACCGCTCGATCCTGGCCGACCCGCGTTCGGCGGGCATGAAGGACCGGATCAATCTGGGCATCAAATACCGCGAGGAATTCCGGCCGTTCTGCCCCTCGGTGCTTTACTCCCGGCAGCGCGAATTTTTTGCGGACGCGTTCGACGCGCCGTTCATGGTCGTCACGTTTCCGGTCAACGACCGCGTCGTCGAGGCGATTCCGGCCGTGGTTCACGTCGACCGTACGGCCCGCATCCAAAGCGTTCATCCCGAAACCAATCCCATGTACAGCCGCCTGATCGAGGATTTCGGAAAAGCAACGTCGGTGCCGGTCCTCATCAACACCAGCCTCAACATCAACGAGCAGCCCACGGTGAATGCGCCCCTGGAGGCGCTGCACACCTATTTCTGCTCGGGGCTCGATGTGCTTTTCTTAGGCCCTTATCGGCTGTCGAAGGCGTCCTGATCTCCCTGCCTTGATTCTCTGCCTTGGAATTGGCGATCGAATCGCGGCGAGCGGATCGAACTGGATGGGGCCGCCCACGCCGCCAAACGTCAACGGCGCTGCCGTTTCTCGCGGCCGGTGGCCGCGTCAAGCATCGCCTTCGGCGATCAATAGGCCTATAGCGACGACCGATTAGGACTCTGCCGCCGCCGATGTCTGTGGAGATGCCGCCAGTGGGATGGTATGGTCACACTCGTGCGCGGATTTACGAGTTAGGTCCGGCAGCGCTGGCCTCCCGGCGATTTTATGGCAGGATGCCGCGCGTGCAGTGTTGCGGCGTATCGACAGTGAAGTGGATCACGCTCGCGTTCACGATCGGGTGTTAACATACTCTCTCCGTATTGGGAGGCGGATTCAAAATGACTGTTGCTCGAAGCTTTGGTGGTGTTTTTCGCAACCTTTCCCTCGGCGTCCTGCTGTGCTCCTCGTGGAGCGGCCTTGCCTGGGTAACGGCGCAGGCTCAGACCGGTGCGCCGGTGCCGCCGCCAGCGGCCGCCGCGCCGGCGCCGCCGCCGACGCCGATTGCCTTTGATGCCGCGCTTCTGAAAGCGGCCAACGACCTGTTCTCGAAGGCCAAGCTGGATGACGCCTCGAAGAAGGTCACGCTGGTCATCGATCCCCTGATCGATGGCTTGACCGGCGCGCGGTCCAATGCGACGCGCCTCGAGGAGAAGCGCGTCATGGAGCTCGTCAAGAGCGCCTATCCGCGCTTCGAGGTGGCGCGGTTTTCGGCTGAAACCGTGGCAAAGGCGCCGATCGTGCTGATCGGCACGTTCACCGCGGTCAACAATGCGGGCGTCGCGGGCGGCGCGCGCGACGCCTATCGCATCTGCCTTGCGCTCGCCGATCTCAAGTCCAAGACGATCATCTCGAAAGGGGTCGCGCGCGCCCTGCCGGAAGGCATCGATCCGACGCCGGCCGCCTTCTTCGCGGACAGCCCGGTATTTGCCAAGGATGCGTCCACCGATTCCTATATCAAGAGCTGCCAGGGCTCCAAGGTCGGCGATTCCATCGACCAGGCCTATGCGGACCGCATCGTGGTGGCGTCGCTCGTCAACGACGGCATCGAAGCCTATGATGAAGGGCGATACCGCGACGCGCTCGATGTCTACCAGAGCGCGCTGAAAACTCCGGGCGGTGAACAGCTGCGCGTGCTGAACGGCATCTATCTCGCCAACGCCAAGCTCCGCCGCGGCAAGGCCGCGATGGAAGCATTCGGAAAGGTCGTCGACTACGGGCTCAAGGGCGACCGGCTCGCCGTCAAATTCCTGTTCAAGCCCGGTTCGACCCAGTTCTATACCGACCGCAAAGTCCGGGCTCCCTACGACGCCTGGCTCGGCAAGATCGCGGAGCGTACGTCTGCCAACAAGGGATGCCTCGAGATCGTCGGCCACACCAGCGCGACAGGCATTCCGGCCATCAACGATCGCCTGTCCAGCTTGCGGGCCGATTATATCAAGGACCGTCTGGAGGACGAGGACCGATCCTTGCGGGGACGGATCGTCGCGACCGGTAAGGGATCCCGCGAAATGATCGTCGGGACCGGCAGGGACGACACCAGCGACGCGCTCGACCGGCGGGTCGAGTTCAAGACCGCCAAATGCGGGGTCTGACTGCCGAGGGTTGGTCGCCAATTTAAGTGACTTGGAATTTAAGTGACTTGGAATTTAAGTGACTTGGACACCGACTTGATCGACCTCTTCCCGCCGGGAGGAGGTCGATTTGTTTGAAGAGTCCAAAAGGGCGCGAACGGCTCAAGAGGCGGCCGACAACATCTGGCTTCGACATTCATCTCGTCACACCCGGCCTTGTGTCGGGCATCCACGTCCTTGATCGCGTTTCAGCAAGAAAGGCGTGGATGGCCGGGACATAGGCGAGCGGAAGCGACGCCGTCCTTCGGACGGCTATAGGCGAGCGGAAGCGACGCCGTCCTTCGGACGGCTATGCCCGGCCATGACGAACATCCAGCCATTTCCAACTCTCCAGGGAAGGCCGGATAAAAGGGAAGGCCGGATAGATCCCGATGCTCTTCGGTCGGACGCTCATGGCCCAAAGTCATGGCCCAAAATCAAGGTCCAAAATCAAGGTCCAAGCGTCCTTGCCACCCGGAATCCGATGTCGTCGTGGCGCGCTTCGACATTGGCCTTGGCGCGAACGGCCGGGCGGAGCGAGGCCTCGGCGCTGAACCAGTCGCCGCCGCGCACGGCCCGGCTGGTGCATCCCCCATCATCGGTGCGTGCTGCGCTGTCGAGGCTTGCAGTCGCATAGTCGCCGTAGAAGCAGTCCTCGGTCCATTCCCACACATTTCCGATCACGTCGTAGAGGCCGAACGCGTTGGCCGCAAGCGACCCGACCGGCGCCGTGAAGGGATATCCGTCCGAGCAATTCATGTAGGCGGCATCAGTGGGCAGGCCCGCCGCCTTTGCCGCGCGATCGGCGCCATTGACGAATTTGCAGAGATTGGCGGCATCGTCGCCGAAGCCGAAGCGCGACGGGCTTCCCGCGCGTGCGACATATTCGAACTCGGCTTCGGACAACAGCCGGTACGGCTTGCCGGTGGTCTGCGCGAGCCATTGCACATAGGCCTTGGCGTCGGTCCAGCTGACGCAGACGGCCGGGTGTCTGCCGTCCTGCGCGAAGCCGGGATTGAGGAAGGAACGCTGGTCGCGTTCCTTCGGCGAGTTCTGTTCGAACGTGTAGCAGCGGCTGCCGGCCTTGTAGCCGGTGCTTCTGACGAAAGCCGCATATTGATCCCGCGTCACCTCGAACCGCCCGACCGCGATCGGCTGCTTCACCACCGCCCGGTGCTGAGGGGCTTCGTTGGCCGCGGCGAGGCCGCTATCGATATCGCTCGGGTTCGAGCCCATCAGGACATCGCCCGGCGGCACCACCACCATATCCGGACAGTTCTCGCATTCCCTGAAAACGTCCTTGGGCTTCAAGCCGCATTCTTCAGGTTGGGACAAGCCGCTGGCCGACCGGGTCGACAGCGCCGCGACCTGGGCGCCCGGGCAGCCCACCGACAAACCCTGATCGGTGCTCTTCGGCTCCCTGTCGGGCCGGCTATCTCCGACGATGGCCGCCAGCCGCTCCGGCGCGGCAGGCGGCGCCGCCTTGATGCGCTCGGCCTCGGCGGCTCTGGTCCCTTCGGCGGCCGCGACGGCGATCCGGGCGTTCTCGGCGGCCTTGAGCTGTGCAGCCGCTTTCGCGCGCGCGGCCTCGGCCACCTTGGCTTGTTCGGCAGCCTTGGCTTGTTCAGCAGCCCTGGCTTGTTCGGCAGCCCTGGCTTGTTCTGCAGCCCTGGCTTGTTCGGCAGCCTTGGCCTGTTCAGCAGCCTTGGCCTGTTCGGCAGCCCTGGCTTGTGCGGTAGCTTTGGCTTGTTCGGCGACTTGGGCCTGCTCGGCGGCGATCCTGGCCTGCTCGGCTGCCTTGAGCTGCGCGGCCACCCTGGCGCGGTCGGCCTCGGCGGCCCTGGCGTCATCCAGCGCTTTCTTCTCGGCGGCAAGCCGCGCCTCTTCGGCCGCGGCGGCCTTGGCCGCGATCAGCTTCTCGCGCTGCGCGTTCGCCAGATCGGTATAGAAGCCGGACGGATATTTGGTGATAAAGGCGTTCCAGGCCGACACGACGTTGATCTGCTGCGCGAGCTCGAAGTCGTCTCGCGCGCCCGCAGAGAGATCGATAGGGGCGGCTCTTTCGGGCGGAGCCGGCACAAGCGTGACATCGTCGCCGCCGAGCGAGCCGTAGATGAAGGGCTCCTGCCTGTTGCGGGTGAATTTCATGACATCGTCGCGGACGAAACCGAACGCCTTGCGCAGGTCGAGGCCGGGCCGCGGCAGATGCCGCAACAGCGCCGCGGTGTAGGGACTGTTCTGCTCGTCGCCGTCGGCCGCGGTGGACCCCGCCTTGGCGGCGAAGGCCACCATCGTGTTCGGACTGTTCGGCTCGATCTTGGCAAGCCCGCGGCCGACGCCGCGCGCGGCGACGCTATGCTTCATGGACTTGCCGAACGGGTTGTCGCGGCAGGCGTCCAGAATCACCAGCCGGAGCTGCTTCGCAGGCTCCATGACCGTCAGCAGGCGATCGAGCGGGATCGCCTCGTCATACGCATCGATATCGCGTTCGAGCAGGGCGTCGACCGGAATGAGATAGTTGGTGCCGTCGATCTCCATGCCGTGGCCCGCATAATAGACGATCGCCACGTCGGCACCGCGAACCTCGTCGGAAAAATCGCGGAGCGCGCGGCGCATCTCGCTGGCGCCCAGATTGTGCTTGGCGACGACGATGGTGAATCCGGCCTTTCGGAACATCTCCGACATGTCGTCGGCGTCTTTCGGCGGGTTCGTGAGCGGCGGGACCCTCTGATAGGTGGAATTGCCGATGACCAGCGCGACCCGCTTCTCGGCGAACGCCGGCTGGCTCAAAAACCACATCGACCAAAATGCCAAAGCGACGGCTGATAGAAAACGCATCATGCAAAAACCCACAGAGCGGGATTCTAGCACAAATAGCCTGAAATGGCTTGCTGGTGCAGTGATAGGGGTCACGGTTCTCCGGTCATGGAGCGTTGTCTAGCGCTGATCGGCAATCACTTTGCCGTCATTTGGTAGCGATCCCGGGCTTGCAAGTTCGACCTGGCCGCGAAGTTTTGTCACCGCCCGCAGGGTTTCTGCCACCTCGCTTTGCAGGGCCTCGCTCGGCGAAGCGCATTCAGCCCTGAGCGTCATCGCGTCCGTCTCATCCTTTCGGGTGACGACGAGGCGCAGGCGTCCGAGATTCGGATGGCGCCTGCCGATTTCCGCGATCTGTTCGGGCCGCACGAACATGCCCTTGACCTTGGTGGTCTGGTCGGCGCGCCCCATCCAGCCCTTGATCCGCATGTTGGTGCGCCCGCAGGGGCTCGTCCCCGGCAACGCCGCGGTGAGATCGCCCAGCGCAAGCCGAATCCAGGGATGCTGAGGGTCGAGCGAGGTGACGACGATTTCGCCGACATCGCCGGGCGCGACGGGTTCGCCGGTGCCGGGTTGCACGATTTCCAGGATCAGGTCTTCGTTGACGACCATGCCGTCGCGCGCCTCGGTCTCAAAGGCGACGATGCCGAAATCGGCGGTGCCGAAGGCCTCGTAGGCTTCGATGCCGCGCGACGCCATGTCGTCCCGCAGCGATTTCGGAAACGCCGCGCTGGAGACCACAGCACGCTTGATCGAGGAGACATCGCGCCCGGCATTCGCCGCCGAATCCAGCAGGATTTTGAGGAAATCCGGCGTGCCGGTGTAGCCGACCGGGCGATAGGCCTCGATCAACTCGAACTGCGTCTCGGTATTGCCGGGACCGGCTGGAATGACGGCGCAGCCTAGCGCCCGGGCGGAGGCGTCGAAGATGAAGCCGCCGGGTGTCAGATGATAGCTCAAGGTGTTGAGCACGAGGTCGCCGGGCCGGAAGCCCGCGGCGAACAGCGCGCGGGCGCCGCGCCAGGGGTCGGCGTTGGTGGATTCTGCCTCGAAGATCGGACCGGGCGAGGTGAACAGCCGCGCGAACGAGCCGGGTGCGCTTGCCACCAGGCCGCCGAAGGGCGGGGCGGCCTGGTGCAGGGCAGGGAGCTCCGACTTACGCAGCACCGGCAGGCCGGCCAGCGCGGCGCGGCTCGTGACCTCAGCGGGATCGACGCCCCTGAGGCGTTCGGCATAAGCGGGCGCGGCCACCGCATGCCGCAGCACGTCGGGCAGGCGCGCGAACAGCTCGGCCTCGCGCGCGGCCGGATCGCGGGTTTCGCGGGCGTCGTAATGGTCGGTCATGATACGCCATCCGTTCGGTTGGGCCTACACTTCCGACGTCATTCCGGGGCGATGTCAACGGGTCCGCGAAGCGCGGCCCGATGAAGGGCGCCTTATCGAACCCGGAGATGACGAGATTCCGGGTTCACGTTTCGCATGCCCCGGTATGACGAAGCCAGAGCACGGCGATCCGCTCACAGCCATCGTTTCCGCCGCTTGAAGCTTTTCAGGTTCTTGAAACTCCTGCGCTGGTCGCCGGCGCCGCCGAGATAGAATTCCTTGACGTCCTCGTTGTCGCGCAATTCGGCGGCACTGCCGTCGAGCACCACCTTGCCCTGCTCCATGATGTAGCCGTGGCTCGCGACCGAAAGGGCGGCACGGGCGTTCTGCTCGACCAGCAGGATGGTCACGCCGAGGTCGCGGTTGATCTCCTTGATGATCGCGAACACCTCTTTCACCAGCAGCGGCGACAGGCCCATCGACGGCTCGTCCATCAGGATCATCTTCGGCCGCGCCATCAGCGCGCGGCCGATCGCCAGCATCTGCTGCTCGCCGCCGGAGAGATACCCGGCCAATCCCGTTCGCTCCCTCAGGCGCGGGAAGTAACGGAACACCATCTCGATGTCGGCTGCGACCTCGTTGTCGCGCCGGGTGAAGGCGCCGAGCTTGAGGTTCTCCAGCGAGGTCATGTCGGCGATGATGCGGCGGCCCTCCATCACCTGGAAGATGCCGCGGCGGACGATCTTGTCGGGATCGATGCCGTTGATGCGCTCGCCGTCGAAGATGATCTCGCCGCGCGTGACCTCGCCATCCTCGGTCTTGAGCAGGCCGGAGATCGCCTTCAGCGTCGTCGACTTGCCGGCGCCGTTGGCGCCGAGCAGCGCCACGATCGCGCCTTTCGGCACGTCGAGGCTTAAGCCCCGCAGCACCAGGATGACGTCGTCATAGACCACCTCGACATTGCGCACGCTGAGGAGGGGGGCGGGGGCGGCCGTGGTGCTTGGAGCCGTGCGTGTTGCGTCGACGGTTTCAGTCATGTCCTGACCACTCTCTCGTCGTCACCCGCGAATGCGGGTGACCCAGTATTCCAGAGACGCCTGAGATAAGTCGAGCCGCCGCGGCGTACTGGATCCCCCGCTTTCGCGGGGGATGACAGCTGCGTGTGAGGATACCTCAGGCGTCATGTCGACTCACCACCCCAGCCATTCCGGCTTGCGCGGCAATTCGACGGTCTTGACCTTTTCGAGCTTGATGGTGCTCTTGGCCATCAGGTCGTTGAGATCGCCGTCCGTGCTGCCTGAGATTTTCGCGCGGTAGAGGTCGACCTTGAGCGTGCCGCGATGATCCTTCTCGGTCCAGGTCGAAGGGTTGCAGACGCCTTCCATGCCGGCCGGCACCCAGTCCTTCTTCTGGTAGAAGCCCTTGGCGACGTTCTCGCCGGTGGCGCCGCCGTTCTTGGCGGCCCAGTCGAGCGCTTCCTTCATGTAGAGCGCGGAGCAGACGGCTGCGATGTAATGCACCGGCCGATAGACCTTGCCGGTCGGGTCCGACATTTTCGATATCTCCATCACGGTCTTCATGCCCGGCGCGCTGCCGCCCCAGCCGACCGCGGTGCGGAGCGGGAAGATGGCGCCGTCGGCGGCGTCGCCCGCGGCCTTGGCGGCGTTCTCATCCATGCCCCACACATTGGAGAGGAACTGGATCTCGACGCCGGCAGTCTTGCAGGCCTTCATGACCGAGATATTGGAGGCCGCAGTGTTGCCGAGATAGGCATAGTTGGCGCCGGCGCTCTTCAGGCTCAGGCATTGCGCGCTGTAGTCGCCGGGTGCCAGGGCGAAGACCAGCGGCGGCAGCACTTCGAAGCCGAGCTCGGTCGCGATCGCTTCGCCGGCCGCCTTCGGGGCGTTCGGATAGGGATGGTTGGCGCCCATGTGGACGAATTTCGGCTTGCCGGACTTGCCCTTGGCCTTCCAATCCTCGGCCGCCCAGGTCAGCATCGCACGCATGGCGTCCGAGTAGCTCGGGCCATAGAAGAAATTATACGGCGCGGGCTTGGCCTTGCCGCTCGTGCCTTCCGGATCGGTCAGCGCCGCCGCGTAGGAGGCGGACATATCCGGGATCTTGTCCTGTGCCAGGAAGGCGGTCAGCGCCTCGGTGTCGGCGGTGCCCCAGCCCATGATGGCCGCGACCTTGTTGTCGGGCGCCGACCACTTCTTGTAGAGCGCGATCGCGCGCGGCACCTGGTAGCCGTAATCATTGCTGTCGAGATTGAGCTGCTTGCCGCCAACGCCGCCGCTCTTGTTGACCCATGCGAAGGTGTCGGCGACCGCCTGCCCATAGGGCGTGCCGACATCGGATGTGCCGCCGGAGAGGTCTTCGAGGTGGCCGATGGCGATCTGCGCTTGCGCGCTTGCCGATGCGCCGGCAATGACCAGCGCCAGCGAAACGCTGCTCAAAAGGGATCTTAACGTCATTGTGGTGTTCCTCGCGTCATACTTTGCAGTCATTCGAATCACTCCTTTTTCCAAGCTCAATGTGATTTCCAAGCTCAATGTGAGAACGGGTAAAGCTTCCAATATGTCTTGATCTGCCTCCATCGATGCGCGAGCCCGTCGGGCTCGAAGATCAGAAACGCGATGATGATCAGTCCGATCGCGATCTCGCGCAAAAATGTGATGCTGTTGTTGAGCGACAGCGCCTTGTCGATCGCGCTGCCCTTCAGGCCCGCGCTGATCCACTCCATCGATTCCGGCAGCAGCACCACGAAGGCCGTGCCCATCAGCGTGCCCATGATCGAGCCGGTGCCGCCGATGATGATCATCGCGAGAAACAGGATCGAGCGCTCGATGCCGAAGCCTTCTTGCGAAATCACGAGCTGATAATGCGCATAGAGCGCGCCTGCGATGCCGGCGAAGAACGCCGCGAGCCCGAACGACAGCGTGCGGTATTTGGTGAGGTTGATGCCCATGATTTCGGCGGAGAGATAATGGTCGCGGATCGCGACCAGCGCCCGGCCGTCGCGCGTGCGCATCAGATTGGTCACCAGGACGTAGCTGATCACGACATAGGCCAGCACGACGTAGAAATATTGCCGGTCGCCGCGGAACGTGTAGCCGAAGATCGAGAACGGGTTGGCGCTGGCGGGCACCGAGCCGCCGGAGAACCATTCGGCGCGGGAGAAGAAGTCCAGGAGGATGTATTGCGCGGCGAGCGTCGCGATGACGAGGTAAAGCCCCTTCAGCCGCGCCGCCGGCAATCCGAAGATCAGGCCGACCAGCGCAGTGATGACGCCCGCCAGCGGAATCGCGAAGAACACGGGTATCGGCAGGTTGTTCGAGACATAGGCCGAGGTGAAGGCGCCGAGCAGGAAGAACGCGGCGTGGCCGATCGAAATCTGGCCGGTGAAGCCGACCAGAATGTTCAGCCCGAGCGCCGCGATCGAAAAGATGCCGATCTGGATCGAGATGCTCAGCCAATACTCGCTGAAGAGTTTGGGTGCGAAGCAGAGCAGCACGATGCCGGCGATCGCGAAGTTGCGGCTGGTCGCGGTCGGAAAGATCGTGGTGTCCGCCGCATAGGTCGTGCGGAAGTCGCCGGAGGGGATGAGCGCGGGGCCAGCCATAATGAGTTAAATCCGCTCGATGTCTTCGGTGCCAAACAGCCCATAGGGCTTGATCATCAGGATGAGGATCAGGACGTAGAACGGCGCGATCTCATAGAGATTGCCCCAGTGCAGATACTGGCTGTCGACATATTGCGCGATGTTTTCCAAGAGTCCGATGATGATGCCGCCGAGCACGGCGCCGCCGATCGAGTCGAGCCCGCCGAGGATCGCCGCCGGAAACACCTTGATGCCGTAGGCCGACAGGCCCGACGATACGCCGTTGACCACGGCCACCACCACGCCCGCGACCGCCGAGACCGTCGCCGAGATCGCCCACGCCATCGCGAACACGCTTTTCACGGAAATGCCGAGCGACTGCGCGACCTGCTGGTCGAACGCGGTGGCGCGCATCGCCAGGCCGTATTTCGAGGCGCGAAAGAACCAGGCCATGCCGATCATCATCAGCACCGACACCACGAGGCTCATCGCATAGACGGTCTGGATCTGCAGCCCGAGCAGGCTCACCGACTGGCTTTCGAAGACGCGCGGGAACGGCTGCGGGTTGACGCCGAAGATCCATTTCAGCGACGCCTGGAACACGGTCGACAATCCGATCGTGACCATGATGACGGAGATGATCGGCTCGCCGATCATCGGCCGCAGGATCACGATCTGGATCGCGATGCCGAAGATGAACATGAACACCAGCGTCAGCGGCATGCCGATCCAGAACGGCACCTGGAATTTGGTCAACAGCGCCCAGCACACCCAGGCGCCGATCAAGAGCAATTCGCCCTGCGCGAAATTGACGACTTGCGTTGCCTTGTAGATCAGCACGAACGACATCGCGACCACGCCATAGAGCGTGCCGACCACGAGGCCGTTGACGAGGAGCTGGATGAGGAAGGCGAGGTTCATCTCGTTCGACGGATATAAGGTGCGAGGTTCTTTCCCTCTCCCCTTGTGGGAGAGGGTGCCTGAGCGGAGCGAGGGCGGGTGAGGGGTTCTCTCGGCATCGGAATTGCTGAGAGAGTACCCCTCACCCTTCCTCGTTCGTGTCGACCAGCGGAGTAGCCCTCTCCCACAAGGGGAGAGGGCGCATCAACAGGCGTCGCAGCGTGTTTCTGCAAAAGCTTCACTCCGCGGCCTCCGCGAGCGGCGCGGGCGAGGACAGGTCGACGACGCGCAGCGTGGTGCGGATGCGCTGGGTGGTGCCGTCCTGGAAGCGGATCACGGTATCGACCGGAATGTTGCGCTCGCCGCGATAGATCGCGTCGATGATGTCGCCGTATTTCTCGCCGATCACGCCACGGCGGACCTTGCGCGTCCGGGTCAATTCGCCGTCGTCGGCGTCGAGCTCCTTGTAGAGCAGCAGGAAGCGCGAGATGCGCTGCGCCGGCGGCAGCGTCGCGTTGACGGCCTCGACCTCCTTCTGCAGCAGCGTGTAGACCTCGGGCCGCGAGGCGAGGTCGGTATAGGTCGTGAACGTGAGGCGGTTCTTCTCCGCCCATTTCGAGATGATCGAGTAGCGGATGCAGATCATCGCAGCCGGCGCGTCGCGGCCGGCGCCGAGCACCACGGCCTCCGCGATATACGGCGAGAACTTCAATTTGTTCTCGAGATATTGCGGCGAGAAGCGTTCGCCGCGCGTGGTTTCCGCGAGATCCTTGATGCGGTCGATCACCACGAGCTGCTTGTCGTCGTTGAAATAGCCGGCGTCGCCGGAATGCAGCCAGCCGTCCTTCAAATCGACGGCGGAGGCTTCCGCGTTCTTGTAATAGCCAAGGAACATGTTGGGGTGGCGCACCACGATCTCGCCGACGCCCTGGCTGTCGGCGTTCTCGATGCGGATCTGAATATCGCCGGCCATCGGCACGCCCGTGGTGTCGGGGTCGACCTTGTCGGCGGGATGCAGCGTGTAGGCGCCGAGCAATTCGGTCTGGCCATAGAGCGTGCGGAGCGGCACGCCCAGCGCCTGGAAGAATTTGAACGTGTCGGGGCCGAGCGCAGCCCCGCCGGTCGCCGCCGAGCGGAGCCGCGTGAAGCCGAGCCGGTCACGCAGCGCGCGGAACAGAAGCATGTCCGCCAGCGTCGAGCGCTTGCCGTTCGCGAGCGCCGCAAGGCCGGTCTTCATGCCGAGCTCGTAGAGGCTCTGCTTGAGCGGCGATGCGTCCATCACGCGGGCGCGGACATCGGCGGCGATCGCCTCCCAGACCCGTGGCGCGAACAGGACGAAGGTCGGCGCGATCTCGCGGAAGTCGTTCATCATGGTGTCGGCCTGCTCGACGAAGTTGACCTTCATCCGGCACAGCAGGCCTTTGCCGAGCGCGTAGACCTGCTCCATGATCCAGGGCAGCGGCAGCACCGAAACATATTCGTCGTCCGGTCCCTTGGGATCGAAGGCGAGATAGGCGGCGCAATGACGCAGCACGCGTCCGGCGGCGAGCATCGCCAGTTTCGGATGCGCTGTCGTGCCCGAGGTCGTGCACAGGATCGCGCAATCCTCAGCCCTGGTTGCGTCCACCAGTTGATCGTAAAGGCCAGGCTCGCGCACGGCGCGGTCGCGGCCCATCGCGGCAAGCCTGTCGGCCGCCATCAGGCGAGGGTCGTCATATTTCCGCATGCCGCGCGGATCGGAATAGACGATGTGCTTGAGATCAGGCACGCGCTCGGCAAGGTTCAACAGCTTGTCGACCTGCTCCTCATCCTCGGCGAAGACGAGCTTGGCCTCGCCATAGGCGAGCAGATAAGCCGCTTCCTCGTCGAGCACGTCGCGATAGAGGCCGAGAGACATCGCGCCGATGGCGTGGCTTGCGATTTCAGCGGCCACCCAGTCCGGCCGGTTGTCGCCGATGATGCCGATGACGTCGCCGCGGGCGAGCCCCAGCTCGACCAGGCCGAGCGCGAAATCGCGCACCCGGGTCTGATAGTCGTTCCAGGTGAACAGGCGCCAGAGACCGAAGTCCTTTTCGCGCAGTGCGATGTCGCCGCCATGCTCGCGCGCGTTGAGGCGCAGCAGTTTCGGATAGGTATCGGCCTGCGCGAGGCGTCCGAAATAGTCCATCATGCCGCGGACTCCGCCGCTAGCGGTTTGTCGTCGGGATCGACCAGCACCTCGTCTTCTTCGCCGAGATAGGCGCGCTTGACGTGAGGATCGGCCAGCACCGCGGCCGGATCGCCTTCGGCGATCTTGCGGCCGAAATCCAGCACCATGACGCGGTGGGAGATGTCCATCACCACGCCCATGTCGTGCTCGATCATCACGACCGTCATGCCGAACTCCTCGTTGAGGTCGACGATGTAGCGGGCCATGTCCTCCTTTTCCTCGAAGTTCATGCCGGCCATCGGCTCGTCGAGCAGGATCAGCTTCGGCTCCAGCGCCATCGCACGCGCGAGCTCGACGCGCTTGCGCAGGCCGTAGGGCAGGGTGCCGGCGGTGGCCTTGCGCACCGCCTGCAGGTCGAGGAAGTCGATGATCTCCTCGACCTTGCGGCGATGCTCCAGCTCCTCGCGCCGCGCACCGGTCAGCCAGTACAGCGAGCCCGTGATGAAGTTGTTTTTCAAAAGATGGTGGCGCCCGACCATGATGTTGTCGAGCACGCTCATATGGTGAAACAGCGCGAGGTTCTGGAAGGTGCGGCCGATGCCGAGCGGGGCGCGGGCATTGGGATTGAGCGCGGTGATGTCGCGGCCCCGATAGTGCAACACCCCTTCGCTCGGCCGATAGCGGCCCGAGATGCAGTTGACCATCGAGGTCTTGCCGGCGCCGTTGGGACCGATGATCGAGAACAGCTCGCCTTCGTTCACGCCGAAACTGACATCGGTGAGCGCGCGTACGCCGCCGAACCGAAGTGACACCTCACGCGCTTCGAAAGCATAGTTCACATGTCTCTCCCGGCTGTGGCGCTTTGACGCGCTCTTAGTCTTTGTCTTGGCGGTCGCAGCGCCGATCCTATATCGGCCGCTGCCAGTAGGCCACTCAACTAAGGACACCGATCGCTCCGCTTCGCACTTGGTCTGTGAGAGAAATCAAGTAAGAGGCGCCCCGTTTAGAGTAATGCGGTAGTGGGAATTGTCTTGCGTCCGACAATTCGTCGGCGATTTTCATAAGCCTTGAACGCAGAACAGTTGGATGCGGACGACATCAGGCGGAAGACGGTTATTGTGCGATGCAACATAGCATGATGCTGAGAGATTCCTCCGAGGACCAGTAAGGCGAGAGTGTAGTTTGATCGCTCGGGAGCATTTGCGTCGCATCGCGGCCTGGTCGCGCGAACTCGGTGACAGGGAGATCGAGGTCGCTCGCGCCGGGATCGTCGAGAAATCGTTTCGCGCAAACGAGTACGTCTTCAT
>WNFD01001674.1_pt1 | contig 36305 bp, 29 predicted proteins | sample 5400491 | NCBI WGS metagenome assembly WNFD01 (sample SAMN13153343, study PRJNA577476) | soil metagenome | isolation source: 120 cm saprolite under Douglas fir tree site 2 hole 2 replicate 2 | place: USA:California | collected 2015-04-18 | reverse complement strand
CCACGCCGCAGGAAATCCGTGCCCGCTTTCGACAGGCTGCCGCCGACGTCGTCGGCGACAAGCGCGCGCTGCATTTGGAAGAGCTGGTCGATGATTGCGAGTTCCTCTCGGACAGCCGCGTCATCGCCGCGCAGTGCCGGCTTGAGCCGATGGAACGGCTGCTGCGGCCGGCGTCATGACCAGCCATAACGAACGGCAAACAGGGGGTGCAATGACCACATCGGGGACGGACCACGCAACGAGACCGGCAATCGGCGTAAGGCAAACCGGCTCCACTCTCACGCGAGGTCACCGGTGACCCAGGCGCTGGAAGGCTTCCTGCAAGCGTTGAGCGCCGGGCTTTTGATCGGCGCGGTCTATGGCCTGATGTGCGTCGGGCTCGGGCTGATTTTCGGCGTCATGCGGGTGATCAACTTCGCCCAGGGCGACTTCATGATGCTCGGTATGTATGCGGCGTTCTATTTCTTCACGGCGCTCGGCGTGCAGGCCACTTTCGGCAACACCTTCGGACCGTTCGTCGCGATTCTGCTTGCCGGTCCCGTGCTGGCGGCGTTCGGCTATGCGGTCCACCTCGCTCTGATCTCGCGTGTATCGGGCACGCGCACCTCCTCGCTCGAGGGAGAGGGTCACTATGCCCAGCTCATTCTGACGCTGGGGATCGCGCTGATCCTGCAGAACGGCGGCTTGCTCGTGTTCGGTTCGGTGCTGGCCTCGATCCGCACGCCGCTGTCGAGTTCGGCCTGGGAGCTCGGTCCGTTCTTCGACATCAGCGTCTTCGTCAACAAGGCGCGCGGGATAGACGCCGTGCTGTCGTTCGCAACCATGATACTGCTGACGCTGTTGATCACGCGGTCGCGGATCGGAAAATCGCTGCGGGCCGCCGCCGATAATCCCACCGCGGCAACCTATATGGGGATCGACGTCGATCGCGCCCACCGTGTCGCCTTCGCGCTCGGCACCGGCATCACCGCGATTGCCGGCGGCCTGCTTGCTACCAACTATCCCTTTCATCCCTTCGTCGGCGTCGAATACGTCATCGTCATGTATGCCGGGGTCGTACTCGGCGGCATGGGCAGCATCATCGGCGCCTTCTGGGGCGGCATGACGATCGGCCTGGTGCAGCAGATGTCGACCCTTGTGCTGCCGACGCAACTGCAGAACGCGGCGATCTTCGTCGTCTTTCTTCTGATCATCTTTTTCCGCCCGCAGGGATTCTTCGGGCGCATGGTCGAGAGGACGTGACGATGCAGGGATCGCGATCGCTGCTCCCGATTCTTGTCTTCACGGCGCTGTATGCGGCGCTGTCGCTCAGCGTCACCAATTCATACTACCAGCTGGTGTTGACGCTGGTTCCGGTCTGGGCGGTGTTCGGCCTGTCGTGGAACCTGCTCAGCGGATACACTGGACTGATTTCGTTCGGCCATGCGGCCTTCTTCGGAATCGGCGCGTATGTGACCGCACTCGGTCAGATCTATTTTGATTTGTCGCCATGGGTATTGATCCCGATCGCGGCAATGTTCGGCGGCGTTGCCGGGCTGCTGATTGGATTTCCGACATTTCGGCTGCAGGGACACTACTTCGCGCTGGCGATGCTCGCCTACCCTCTGGCCATTCTCTACGTGTTCGAATGGCTTGGCTTTCAGGAAGTCACCCTGCCGATCAAACGCGACAATCCGATTGCCTACATGCAGTTTGCCGATCCACGTCTCTACACGCTGCTGGCGCTGGCGATGATGCTCGGGACGATCCTGCTCACAAGGGTGATCGAAAAGTCGCGATTCGGGATGGCGCTGCTTGCGATCAAGCAGAATGAGGCTGCCGCGGAAGCCGCGGGAATCGACACGCTGGCCTGGAAGCTGCGCGCCATCACCTTGAGCGGGGCGATTGCCGGGACGATCGGCGGATTCTACGCCGTCGTGCTGCTGGTGGTGACCCCGCAATCGGTATTCGGCATGCTGGTGTCCGCACAGGCGCTGACGGTCGCCATGTTCGGCGGTGTCGGAACGGTCTGGGGGCCGGTGATCGGATCCGTGATCCTGATCCCGCTTGCCGAAACGCTCAACGCTGAAGCGGGTTCGCGCTTTCCCGGCATTCAGGGGGTGATCTTCGGCCTGGCGATCATATCCGTCATCCTGGTCGCGCCGGAGGGTTTGTTCTGGAAACTGCGCGATTTCCTGCGCAGGCGGCCAACTTCGCAAGCTGTGGCAACGTCAAGCGCACCCGCTCATCTCGCCGCCGTCCCGATCGCCGCCGCAAAGCCTCCGCGCCCGGAACGATCCCATGGTTCAGACGATGTCGTCCTTGAGATCCGCAACCTGTCGCGTTCCTTTGGCGGATTGAAAGCCGTCCAGAACGTCAGCTTCCGACTGCGGCGAAACGAGATCCTTGGAATTATCGGCCCCAATGGCGCCGGAAAAACAACGCTGTTCAACCTGCTGAACGGATTTCTGCTGCCCGGCACAGGCGAAATTCTCCTCGACGGGCGCGACATGTCGGGCCGCAAGCCGCATGAGCTCTGTGAGGCAGGCATCGGCCGCACCTTCCAGATCATGCGCCCATTCTTGCGCATGTCGATCTCGGACAACGTCGTCGTGGGCGCCTATGTCCGGGCCAAGACCGACGCCGAGGCAAGGCAAATGGCGGCAGAAGCGATTGCCCGCGTCGGCCTGTCCGAGATCGCCGAGCGCGTCGCCAGCGAACTCACGACCAAGGAATTGCGGCTGATGGAGCTCGCCCGCGCGCTGGCCGGACAGCCGCGCATCCTGCTGCTCGACGAGACGCTGGCAGGCCTCGGGCATGACGAAGCCAACGAGGTCGTCGCGGTGATTCAGCGCCTCGCCCGCGACGGCATGACGATCGCCATTATCGAACACACGATGCAGGCCATGGTCCGCCTGGTCGACAGTTTCCTCGTTCTCGACCACGGCGCGGTTATCGTCGAGGGCGAGCCGGAAGCCATCACTCGCGACAGCCGCGTCATCGAAGCTTATCTCGGCAAGAAGTGGATGGCGCATGCTCCGCATTGAAGGGCTGACCGCCGGATATTCGGCAATCCCCGTCTTGAACGGTGTTTCGATCAAGGTCGAGCAAGGTCAGTTCGTCGCCATCGTCGGACCGAACGGTGCCGGCAAGACCACCCTCTTCAAAACGATTTCCGGAATCGTGCGGCCAAGCGCTGGAGCGATTACTTTCGAGGATACCGACCTGCTGTCCGTCCGGCCTGCGCGACGCGCGCATCTCGGCATCGCCCACGTCCCGGAAGGACGCCAGGTTTTTCCTTCGCTCACGGTGATGGAAAATCTCGAAATGGGCGCGATGACCGAGGCCGGCCAACGCGACTGGAAGCGCAATATCGAGCGCATCTTCGAATGGCTGCCGGTGCTCGCCGAGCGCCGCGGCCAGTTCGCGGGAACGTTGTCCGGCGGACAGCAGCAGATGCTGGCCATCGGCCGCGGGCTGGCGTCGTCGCCCAAGCTTCTGATGCTGGATGAACCCTCGATGGGGCTGGCGCCCGCGATTGCGGATTTCGTCTTTGAACGGCTGATCGAAATTCGCCGGCAATCGAACCTGACGATCCTGCTGGTCGAGCAGCGCGTGGCCGAAGCCCTGGAGTCCGCCGATCACGGCTACGTCCTCGAGGCCGGCCGCGTCGCACTCGAAGGCAACAACCAGACTTTGCGGGCGGACGACCGCGTGCGCAAGGCCTATCTCGGCATGTAGCAAACGATCGATCAACGAACGAAATGGGAGGACGGGAATGAGCTTGGAAAGAATAACCAGCAGGATTTCGAAAACGTCGGTGACGCGGCGAACCGTGCTCTCCGGCGCAGCCGCCATGGGACTATCGACGGTGGCGCGGGCGCAACAGCCGGCCGAGGTCAAGGTCGGTCTGATCGTGCCGCTTTCCGGCATCTACACCCGTCCGGGCCAGGTGATGCGCATGGGTGCAGAGATGGGCATCGAGCACATCAATGCGCAAGGCGGCATCAAGTCCCTCGGCGGCGCCAAGCTCAAACTCGTCGTGATCGATTGCGGCGACACCACGGAAAAGGCCAAGAACGCGGCGCAGCGCATGGTGGCCCAGGAGACCGATCTCGTTGCGGCGACCGGCTCATATCTGAGCTCCTTCACGCTGGCCGTGACCGAGGTAACCGAGCGCGCCGAATTGCCGATGCTGACATTATCCTATTCGGATCTGCTGACCGAGCGCGGCTTCAAATTCATCTTCCAGACTGCCGCGCCCGCGAGCCGGCAGTCGGAACTCGGCCTGCCCGAACTGATGAAGCTTGCCGAGACCGCATCCGGCAAGCGCCCGAAGACGGTGGCGATGCTGATGGACAATACGGCGACGTCGGTTGCGACCGCCAAGGCGCTCAAGGAAAAGATCTTCGCGCAGGAAGGCCTTCAGTTGGTGGTGGAGGAAGTCTGGACGCCACCGCTTTCCGATGCCACCTCGCTGATCCAGAAGGTCAGGTCGGCTCGTCCCGACCTCCTGCTGTTCATGCCGAACGCCATATCGGACGCCAAGCTCGGCCTGGAGAAAATCAACGAGTTCGGCCTCGGCCAGGGCAAGATTCCAACCGTCTCCTTCAGCATCACGATCGCAGAACCTGACATGCTGCAAAGCGTCAGCCCCGACGTCGTCCAGGGTATCATGACCATCGTCGCCAATTGGGGTTCGAAGGGCCACGAGGATCTGATCGCCGAGCTGAAGGCAAAATACAAGGAGCCATGGATGACGCAGAACGTCATCTCGACCTATGGCGATATGTGGCTGATGAAGGCGGCGCTGGAAAAAGCCGGCAAGGCCGATCGCCTTGCCGTCGCGCAAGCATTCCGGACGATGGATGGCGGTCCTTCGAAACATTACCCGGGCGGTCAGCTCAAATTCGATGAAAAGGGCCGCCGCGTCGGCGCCGGGGTGGTGATCGTGCAATGGCAATCCGGCGTGCCTGTCACGGTATTTCCGCCCGATCTCGCATTGGCGGCGCCGTTCTGGCCAAAAAAAACGTGATTCAAACCCGTCTCGCAAATTTTCAGGGAGCAATTGTCATGAGCAAGATCACGCGGCGCACGCTGCTTGCCGGCGCATCGATCGGTTTGATGTCCTCTCGGGTGTGGGCGCAAGCGCCCTCCGAAGTGAAAGTCGGATTGCTGGTGCCGATCTCGGGCCTCTATGCGCGCCCGGGAGCGGTGATGCGCGACGGCGCCGAGATGGGGGTGGATCACATCAATGCGCAAGGCGGCATCAAGTCGCTCGGAGGCGCCAAACTCAAGCTGGTGGTGCTCGATTCCGGCGACACTACCGAGAAAGCCAAAAATGCGGCGCAGCGCATGGTCGCCCAGGAGCCGGATCTGGTGGCGGCAAGCGGGGCCTATCTGAGCTCGTTCACCCTAGCGGTCACAGAGGTTACGGAGCGGGCCAATCTGCCGGTTCTCACCCTGTCCTACTCCGACCTGATCACCGATCGCGGATTTAAATATGTATTTCAAACCTCGGCAACGGCGGGATCCCAGGCAAAACAGGCCTTGCCGCAGATCATGAAGCTGGCGGAGGCTGCTTCCGGCAAGAAGCCGAAGACCGTCGCGATCATCACCGACAACACCGCAGCGTCGGTCGCCTCGGCAAAGTCGATGCGAGAGGGTTTGCTCGCCGAAAACGGGCTGCAACTGATCGTCGACGAAACCTTTACCCCACCACTCGCCGACGCAACGTCGCTGGTCCAAAAAATCCGCTCCGCCAAACCGGACCTTTTGTTCTTCCTGCCGACCGTGATTTCCGACGCCAAGCTGTTGCTCGAGAAAATGAACGAGTTCGGCCTGGGACAAGGCAAGATTCCGACCATCTCGTTCGGCATCGCCATCGCCGAACCCGACATGCTGCAGACCGTAAGCGCGGAATTGCTGCAGGGCGTGATTACCTGCGTCGCAAGCTGGGGTGCCAAGGGTCACGAAGCGCTGATTGCCGAGCTGAAAGCGCGCTACAAAGAACCCTGGATGACGCAGAACGCGATTTCCACTTACGGCGACATGTGGGTGATCAAGGACGCGCTCGAAAAGGCCGGCAAGGCTGACCGGGTCGCCGTGGCCGAGGCATTGCGTTCAATGGACGCTGGTCCCTCAAAATATTATCCGCTCGGCGAGATCAAGTTCGACGAAAAGGGCCGGCGTGTCGGCGCCGGCATGACGATCGTGCAGTGGCAATCCGGCGTTCCGGTCACGGTATTCCCGCCGCAACTGGCGCTGTCTCAGCCGTTCTGGCCCAAGAACTAGCGCCTCCCCGCAACCGCAAACATTGGAAATCATCATGGACAAGGCGACATACGATCGAGGCCTCAAGATCCGCAAAAGCGTCCTTGGCGACGAATTCGTCGACAAAGCCATCGCGTCGGCCGACGACTTCAATCGTCCAATGCAGGATCTCACGACGGAATATTGCTGGGGCTATGTCTGGGGCCGCGATGGCCTTTCGCACAAGACCCGCAGTTTTCTCAACCTCGCGATGCTGTGCGCGCTCAACCGCCCGCACGAACTCAAGACCCATGTTCGGGGCGCGCTGACCAACGGCGCCACGCAGGAGGAAATACGCGAGGTGTTCATGCAGGTCGCGATCTATTGCGGCGTGCCGGCCGGCGTCGATGCTTTCCGCAATGCACGGGAAGTATTCGCTGAGCTGGATCAAAAGAAGTAACCTTGAGGAGCCCCATCCGATGCTGAAGGACAAATGGGCTCTCGTGACCGGAGCGACGGCAGGTCTTGGGCTCGCCGTGGCGGAAAGCCTTGCCGGCGCGGGAGCCAATATCGTCCTGCACGACTTGGTCGAGCCGAAACAGACAAGGGATCGTCTCCGGTCCCGCTTTAATGTCGATGCGGTGAGCGTAGCCGCCGACCTGTCGCAACGCTCGTCCATTGAAACCATGATGGCTGAGCTGCTCGGCCGCCTCGCCGCGATCGATATCCTGGTGAATAACGCGGTGGTCCGGCACTTTGCGCCGGTCGAAGCGTTCGCGCCGGAACGATGGGAGGAAGCGCTGGCCGTCAATCTGTCGGCTCCGTTTCATCTGATTCGCCTTGCGTTGCCGGCCATGAAGAAACGCGGCTGGGGCCGCATCATCAACATGGCATCGATCTATTCGACCCGCGCCGTCACCGACCGCATCGATTATGTGACGACCAAGACCGCCATCCTTGGCATGACCCGGGCGGTCGCGATCGAGACGACCACGAGCGGCATTACCTGTAACGCGCTCTGCCCGGGTACGCTGCCGACGCCGGCCATTCAGGAGAAAATTGCATCGATCGCAGCCGGCGAAGGCCGCACCATCGACGAGGCGACGCGGGATTACCTGGCGGCACGCCAGCCGAGCGGGCGGTTTGTTGCCATGGAAGGCGTCGGCGCGATGGTTGTCTTTCTCTGCAGCCAGGCCGCACAGGACATCACAGGCGCGACCCTGCCGATCGATGGAGGCTGGTCCATCGCATGAGTGCAAACCATCGATCCGCAACGGAGATATCCAATGGCTGAAACATCGGTGCGAAATGCCGTGGTGACCGGTGCGGCTGGCGGCATGGGCCGCGCCATCACCGAGGCGCTGCTGGAAAGCGGACGCCGGGTCGTATTGGTCGACCGCGACCCGGAATCCCTTCGCCAGTTCGCCGCCAAAATGGGCGACAGCACGTTCCCGATCCAGCTCGATATTACGGACGCCAAAAGCGTGGACCGCCTGCCCGATCTTATTCCGAATGCCTTCAAGCCAGTCGATATCCTCATCAACAACGCCGGGCATGACATCGGCGGCCGGACGCGCTTCGATGTCGGACCGGCGGACGATTGGTCCGGCATCATCCAGACCAACCTGATCGGCCTGATGCGCGTGACACGCAGCATCCTGCCCGACATGGTCAAACGCAACTCGGGCCACATCGTCAACATCAGCTCGATCAACGCCGTACGTATCATTCCGGACATGACTGCCTACAGCACGAGCAAGGCAGGCGTGCATATGTTTACCGAAACGCTCAGAGGAGAACTTGCCGAGACGGCGATCAGGGTAACGGAGATGCAGCCCGGCCTCACGCGAACCGGTATCATCCTCACCCGCTACCGCGGCGACAGGAAGAAGGAAAAAGACTACTTCGGGCAGTTCAAAATGGCGCTCGATCCGGCGGATATCGCACGATCGATCTTGTTTGCGCTGGACCAGCCACCCCATGTTCAGATTGCGGAGATGATGATTCTGCCCGTAAATCGCTATTGAACCAGTGCCGATAGCGGTCGGCGGCAGCGGCGACACCTGCACGTGTCATTGCGACAGACCGAACGAAGGCGATAGACAATGGACAAACGCGCTGAATTGCAATCCACGCTTCGGATTGAGGACGTTCCAACCGTCCGGTCGAGGGTCGCGCAAAAGTTGCGCGAAGCGATCATGTCCGGGACCTTGAAGCCGGGCCAACGGCTGGTGGAACGTGAGCTTTGCGAGATGACGGGTGTCAGCCGGCCGTCTATTCGCGAGGCCCTTCGGCTGCTGGAAGCCGACGGTCTCGTCACCACGGTCCCCCATCGCGGTCCTGTCGTCAGCACCATCAGTCTTGATGAAGCAAGGCAACTTTACGCGGCACGCGCCGTGCTCGAAGGATTCGCTGGCCGTGAATGCGCGCGCCTGCGCGACCCCGCTGTGGTGCGAAGGATCGGGGACGCTCTCACCAGGCTGAAAGCTGCGTTCGCCGAAGCTGACCTGATGACGGCCCTTGAAGCCAAAACGGAATTTTATGCGGCGCTTATTGGTGGCTGTCAGAATACCTTCGTCGAGCGAATGCTTCGGCCACTGCACGACCGGATTACGTTATTGCGAATTACCTCGATGTCGCAGCCAAAACGGATCAACAAGAGTCTCCGCGAGGTCACTGCGATCTGGCGCGCGATCCAGAATGGCGACCCCGAGCTCGCCGAGCGGTGCTGCGTCGATCATGTGAAGGCGGCCGCGGTGGCCGCGCTCAGCATGATCGAACGCTCATCCGCGCCCAAGGAAAAAAGCGGCCGAGCATGAATAGCCAGTCCTCGCTGCTTTCGAAAGGCCCACGAGGCAGACAGGAAACTGCCATGAAGTTCGTCAAAACAATTCTGCTGTTGCTGCTGCTGTCGCCAACGCTGCCGGCGTTCGGACAGGAATATCCGAGCCGGCCGATCACCATGGTCGTTCCGTTCTCGGCCGGTGGGCCCGGCGACGTGATCGCGCGCCTGCTCGGAAGCTCGATGAGCGCAACGCTGAAGCAAGCCATAGTCATCGAAAACGTCGTTGGCGCCGGCGGCACCATCGGCACCAATCGGGTCGCCAAGGCCGCGCCCGACGGCTACACCCTGCTGCTGATGCATGTTGGCCAGGCCACCGCGCCGGCGCTCTACGCAAAGCTGCCGTTCGATCCGGTCGGCGACTTCGCGCCGATCGGCCTCGTAACCGACGTGCCGATGATCCTGGTGGCGCGCTCAAACTTTCCGGCCAAAGACCTGAAGGAATTGGTCGCCTATGTGCGCGCCCAAGGCGACAAGGTCACCTATGGCAATGTGGGCCTGGGCTCCGCGTCACATCTTTGCGGGCTGATGTTCATGAGTGCGATCGAGGCCAAACTCACGCCTATCTATTACAAGGGTGGCGGACCGGCGCTGAACGATATTATCGCCGGTCACATTGACGTCTATTGCGATCCGGCAACCGGACCGACGCCCTATATCCAGGCCGGCACCATCCCGGGCTACGCGATTACCAGCAAGAAACGTGTACCGACCTTGCCGAACGTGCCGACTTCGGCAGAAGCGGGCGTGCCGGGATTTGACGTCACGACCTGGTACGGAATGTATGCGCCGCGCAACACGCCGAAACCAATCGTCGATGCGCTCGTCGGCGCCCTGCAAAAGGCGCTCAAGGACCCGGCCCTGGTCAGCCGCTTCGCCGAGCTCAGCATGACGCCGGTCGAGGAGGAGCGAGCGACGCCCGCGGCGCTCGAACGCCTGCTCAAGACAGAAATCGATAAGTGGGATGGGATTATCAAGAATGCGGGCATTACCCCGCAATAGGGCTGGCAAGTGCGTCAAGGCAAAGGTCTGCGCCAACCCTTCGCCAGAACTGTCGACCGTGTAGAAACCATACCCTACCTTGGTGCTGCCCTTGATCTCCGAAGGTGATTTGGCTCCTTGCGGCGCCGCCAGCATTTCAGCGAATGCACAAGAGAGACTTCCGAAATAGAGTTGAGCACGCGCCGGCTGAAGTTGCCTCCGGAGCGGCGGGAATTCAAGCGCGGTCCCGAAACGACATCTGCTCGACGTTCGAGGCGTCGCTCGGCGCCGCAAGTGGGGGCCACACCTGGTTCCGGCCCTTACGCTTCGCCGCATAAAGAGCCGTATCCGCGATGGCAATCAGCTCCGCCGCAGTGAGTTCGCCGACGGAAGCCCACGCGACGCCGAAACTCGCTGTGACGATCCCGAGTAGACCGGGCCCTTCGTTCGGAATAGTCGCCATTTCGACCGACCGTCGAATCCTCTCGGCGATCCGCATCGCATCGACCAGCTGCACCGCGGGCAGCACTACCAGAAATTCCTCGCCGCCGTAACGGACCGCACCTTCCGACGCAGGTCCGAGCTCGGCGATCAGGATCGAAGCCATCCGCTTCAGGCAGAGATCGCCCGCACCATGGCCATATCTATCGTTGAGCCGCTTGAAATGGTCGATGTCCATCAAGATAACCGACACCATTGTTGGTGGTTCGCCGCCCGCCGCCCACAGCCGGCGCAGCTCGATGTCCAGGTGATGGCGGTTCGCCAGACCGGTGAGGACATCGCGCTTCGATGCTGCATCGGACTGCGAATGGCGAAGGCGATCCCGCAGGGAAAATAGATAGGCGCGCCGCAAATCGCGCTCCATCGTGTAATTGGCAACCAGCGTGATGTACGCGCAGATCGCAATCTGCACCAGGATCATAGCCGCAACCGGACCCGCGATGTAGCTCGCCGACAGGACGACCGCGGCATGGCAAATCACGACAGCCGAGGTCACGGCGCGTGCAACACGAAACGCCAGCCGGTGCAGCGATACGTTCGCATAAAGCAGCGTCGGAATAATAACGTACTGGTAGTGTGCGGCGCTTTCGCTCGTCGTGACCGAAAAGCCGTAGTCAATCTGCAGAAAAATCAACAGCGGCACGCTGGCCGCCACGCATTCGCGAACGAAGGGACGTGGGCGCTTGGTCATCGCCCAGGCCGCAAAGAGCATCCACGGGGTGACCAGACAGAGATGAAGCAACGTGGCAACACGAAATACGTCGGGGACGAGCAGCCAATCGGCGATCAAGAAGAAATTGTAGAGGACGGCAGAAACAAGCAGACCTACTCTAAGTCGCGCGCACCGCCGCTCCTGCGTATCTTCCTCGAACTGTCGTTCCAATGCCGCGGGGAATGCGATCGTGCGCCTCCGCTGACCCATGAGAGCTTCGACTGTCTCGAGTGTGACTGACAAATCGGCAACCCTGTTTTTACTTTGCAGGGTCTCAGTATGCAGTCCCGATGCTTTCCAAGGAATTTCGGAACGAGGTTAACTGGTCGCTTACGTCGATAAAATGCGGTCTGACAGAAACGGTAACCGCGGGGCATTTCGCCAACAGCCGAAGATATTATCGTCCGATCAAAGGCGAGCTTCTGCACACGGCGCCGCAAACAGCGATCGCCGGACACCGCAGGACTTGTCTCGATGCTCGTTCACGAGTTCACGACCTGGAAGTGGGCGCTGCGCCGGCCGCGCCAGGCGACAAGATTCCTTCGAATAGCGGCTGCGCGAACAACCGCACCGCATTCTCGTGCGCGATGTCCGGGACCCAGCGCTCGAGTTCTGACGCCGCATTTTTCGTTGCGCAAGTGAGAGTGGGCCTTATGGGGCATGTTTGGCTATACGTTGATGGGCTCCGCGGCCGCCAACAGGGTGGCATTGCCGCCGGCAGCCGTCGTGTCGATGCACACGGCGCGCTCGTGCACGTAAGCATTTGGGCTGATCACTTCCGACACCAATGGCACGATCGGACCGGAACGTCGTGCCAGCGCACGGCGTATGGCGCGCAGCGCATCGACGTCGGCCGAGATCGCGACCACCTCGACGCTGAGTTGAACCAGATCGCCGGCATCCACCATGCCGTTGATGGCGCGGATTGGCAGGCCTTTGTCCAAAAGCGGCAGCAGGCATACTTGCGCGCGCGGCGCGACCGCCAGCACCGCATTGCCGGCCGCGAGAGCCTGGACTGCTTGGGCAAGAACGGCTGCCTCATCCAGTCCCAGACACAAGACGCGACCGCGTGGCGCGCGCAGCAGCGTGTTGGCTTCGCCGGTCGGTCCCGGCAGGTCCACCGGACCGAAGTCGATGGCCGCTGCTGCGGTGATGGCTTCGGCGCCCTTTCCACGCAGGTGCTTTCGCAGTACCGCGAGGCGATCGGGCCGTGTCGACCAGCCGCCGAGCGTCGCATCGGGCATGTGTTCGGCGAGCGTAGACGCTGACACGACCGAGGATTCGGCAGCGTTGACCGCCGTCGTCAGACCTTTGCGGAAACGGCGCAAATATTGCGGTCCACCTGCCTTGGGACCGGTGCCTGACAGCCCCTCACCGCCAAACGGCTGTGAACCCACCACGGCACCGATCTGGTTGCGATTAACGTAGATGTTGCCGGCATGGATGCTTTCAACAAGGTGCTTTACACGCGCCTCGATGCGCGTGTGCAGCCCAAATGTCAGGCCATACTGTTTCGCATTGATCTCCGCGATGACGCTGTCGATCCGGAAACGCGAAAAATGTGCGGCCCGACAAAGCAGCCCTCTCGCGGCGCATCGAGCTTGGCGATCAGGCGGCCTTTTTTCTCCATCTCCGCGCAATAGGCCTTGAGTGCTCCGCGCGCCTCGTCGTCGATGACCGGACCGACATCGGTCGAGATCAGCCAGGGATCGCCGATCCTCAGCATGGCAAGCGCCCCCTTCAGCATCTCCAGCGTCTTTTGCTCCACATCCTTTTGGACGTAGAGGATTCCCAGCGCCGAGCAGCGCTGGCCGGCGCTCTGGAAAGCCGAGGCAAGGATGTCACGCACCGCCTGTTCGGGCAGCGCCGTTGAATCGACGATCATGGCGTTGAGCCCGCCGGTCTCGGCGATCAGCATCGCGTCTGGCTCGGCCGTCGCCGCGATCTGCTGTTCGATCGAGCGCGCCGCCTCCATGGAGCCGGTGAAGCAGACACCGTCGATTCGTGGATTGGCCGTCAGCGCTGCGCCGACCGACCCATCGCCGGTCAGCAACTGGAGCACTTCCTTTGGAATCCCCGCCTGGTGCAGCAACTCGACGGCGCGCGCAGCGATCAGCGGCGTCTGCTCGGCCGGTTTGGCGACGACCGTGTTGCCGGTGACAAGAGCCGCTGCGATCTGACCGGCAAAGATCGCCAGCGGAAAATTCCATGGCGAGATACAAGCGATTACGCCGCGTGCGCACGTATCGCGCTCGGCGTTGGCCGCCTGCCCGGCATAGTAACGCAGGAAATCGACCGCCTCGCGCACTTCCGATACGGCGTCGCCAAGAGTCTTGCCGGCCTCGCGAGCGCACAGCGCGAAAAACTCCGCCGCGTTCTGTTCGTATAGCTCCGCCGCCTTCACCAGCATGTCGGCGCGCATGCCGACCGATGTTCGCTCCCAGCCGGTCCGTGCCCTGACCCCGGTATCGACCGTTCTGGCCACATCGGCCGCTGCCGCGTCGACAACTTCGCCAACGCGCTCGTCGGGCCGGGCGGGATTGAGCACGCTGCGTGCCCTGCCCCCAAGGAAGCTGGCAGCGACGATCGGGCCTGCGTTCCAAAGGTGCGGCGCCGCGAACGGCTTCCTTTCGGCATCGATTCGCGCGAGCGTGATGGGATCGGTGAGGTCGAATCCCCTGGAGTTGCGGCGTCCGGTTCCAAAAATGCTCGCCGGAGGGGGGATCGCCGGATTGGCGGCCGGGCCCTGCGTCAGGACGCTCTCGAATCGATGGTCTTGTTGACGATCTGGTGCACGAAGGAGGAGTTCGCGCCGTTCTCGAGCAGGCGGCGAACGAGATAGGCGAGCAGTTCGGAATGCGCGCCCACCGGCGCATAGATCCGGCAGCGTGTGCCCTCGGTCGCTCTCGCCGCCTCGTGCAGCGCTTCGCCCATGCCGTGCAGCCGCTGGAATTCAAAGCTCTCCCTGTTTCCCGCCATCGCAAGAATAGCCGCAACGGTGTGCGCGTTGTGCGTGGCGAACTGCGGATAGATGCGGCCGGTCATGCCGAACAGCTTTCTGGCGCAGGCAATATAGGAGACGTCGGTGTTCGGCTTACGCGTGAACACCGGGTAGCCGTCGAGCCCCAGCACTTGAGCGCGCTTGATCTCGGTGTCCCAATAGGCGCCCTTGACGAGGCGAACCATGATCCGGCGATCGAGGCGTTCGGCAAGCGCGTAGAGCCAATCGATGACGAAAGCCGCGCGCGGTCCATAGGACTGAACCACGACCCCCATTCCCTTCCAGCCGGCAAGCCGGGAATCCGACAGGACCCGCTCGATGACATCCAGGGAAAGATCGAGCCGGTCGGATTCCTCGGCATCGATGTTAAGGCCTATGCGCGCGTCACGCGCAGCGAGCGCCAGCGACAGCACGCGCTGGACGATGACCGGAAGCATCGTGTCCTTCTGGCCCGCCTCGTAACGAGGATGCAGCGCGGACAGCTTTACCGAGATTCCATGATTGCGGTCGCTGTCGGCATTATCAGCGGCAGCGCCGATCGAAGCGATTGCGTCGGCATAAGCGCGATGGTAGCGCAGTGCGTCGCGTTCCGTCCGCGCCGCCTCGCCGAGCATGTCAAAGGAATAGAGATAGCCTTTTCGCGTGACATCACGCCCGGCGCGGATCGCCTCGTCGATGGTACGACCCAGCACGAACTGCTCGCCCATTTCCCGCATCGCCGCCGACATGGCTTTGCGGATCACCGGCTCCCCCAGTCGCCTTATCACCCCGCGCAGGGCCCCTTCGATGCCGCTGTCGCTGTCGTCGAGTACCTCGCCAGTCAGCATGAGCGCCCATGTCGAGGCGTTGACAAAGACCGAGCTTGAACTCCCGGAATGGGACGACCAATCGTGGGGCGCGATCTTGTCATGGATCAGGTCGTCCATGGTTTGTGCATCGGGTATACGCAGCAGCGCCTCCGCCAGACACATCAGGGCCACGCCCTCTTGCGTCGACAGCCCGTATTCGGCAAGAAACGCCTCCAGCATCTGAACATTGGCCTGGCCGCGTACGGTGCGCACAAGATCGATCGCCCGCGTCGAGATCGCAGCACGTTGTTGAGCCGAAAGGTCGGCGAGCGCGACAAGGCGCTGCATTGCTTCGGCTTCATCGGCAAGCGCATTGGCGCGAATTTCCGCGCGTATCTTGTCGAGCGGGGACGAATGCATGGCAGCGTCACTCATTGATATCGATGCCTGCCGATAAGATCCTCGATTGAGGCGGCCCCTAACAAGGCCATCACTGTATCAAGTTCGCGGCGCAGAATTTCGATGATCCGACTGGCGCCCACAGCCCCGCCACTTGCGACACCGTAAAGCGCGGCGCGCCCGATGAGCACGCCCTTGGCGCCGAGTGAAAGGTATTTCGCCATGTCGCTGCCTCGACGAACGCCGCTGTCGGCCAGCACGGTCGTCCGTTCACCTATTTGTTCGACGATTCTCTCGATGACGCAAGTGGGGTTCGGCCCGCAGTCCAGGTTGCGCCCGCCATGATTTGAAACGATGATGCCATCTACCCCCGCATGCTGCGGCAATCCTGGCGTCTTAGACGCTCAAAATACCCTTCAATACCAATAGACCATGCCATCGCCGTCGCAACTCGCGAACATCCCGCGTCTGCCGGCAGCCTTTCGGTCTGGCGCGCTAGTCACGGTGCGCCCGTCTTCTTGGGTCGAGGACATCCTGCAGGCCATCACCCAAAAAAATCAGGCCCGGGCTGGCGTTCGGTTGAAAGACGTAGAGCGTTCGCCGCGACCTGCTCCCGGAATCCATCGATCACGTGGCTGGTGGTCGCGCCGCACACGAGCCTCAGGCCGGCATCAAATACCGCGACAATCTTTTCGCTCACCAGGAGATGGGCTTCGTTCTGTGCATCGACACCTCCATGCGCGAGTTTTGCGACGCGGAGACCAATTACCTCACTCGACTCCAGCACCAGCATTACAACGGTGATCCATGGCCCGAACATTAGCATCTCCTGTTGCTGCAAATTGGCGCGAAGATCCTGCACCATGATTTCCGGAAGCGCGTAAACCATGCGAGACTTCGTTATCACGCCTACTCCAATGTCAGGCGAACGCTGAGAGTACCTCCGCGAGTTCTTCGGTCACGACGTCAATCGGCTGCAACCCGTCGACAATATGGAGCAAACCTTGCGACCGGTAGTATTCGGTTACGGGAGCGGTTTGCGCGCGGTATGCTTTCAGCCGGGTCTTGAAGACTTCGGGGTTATCGTCGCGGCGCACGGGCTGGCCCTGATTTGCCGCTTCGTCGGCACGACCTTTGATGCGGACCAGAAGCACGTCTTCATCGACCTCCAGCTCGAGGACTGCGTCGAGTCCGATTCCCCTGGCTGCAAGTTCCCGATCAAGGGCCTCCGCTTGCGCCACGGTCCGGGGAAACCCATCGAGGACAAAGCCGTTGGCCGCGTCCGAATGGTCCATTCGATCGGCAACAACCGCAATGACGACATCATCAGGCACGAGATCCCCGCGCTCCATGATATCTTTGACACGCGCCCCGAGGGCCGACTCTGAGGCCACCGCTTCGCGCAGCATGTCCCCGGTCGATAGTTGCGGAACAGCAAAACGTTTGGCGATTCTCGTCGCCTGTGTGCCTTTTCCCGCGCCCGGCGGCCCCAACAGAACCAGTCTCATCACTATGCTCCCCTACGCGATCGGCCCTACCGATTCTTGATCAAATCGTCGACCACCGTTGGGTCGGCGAGCGTCGACATATCGCCAAGCGCACCAAATTCATTCTCCGCGATCTTGCGCAGAATTCGCCGCATGATCTTTCCGGAACGGGTCTTTGGCAATCCGGGCGCAAACTGGATGACGTCAGGGGCGGCAATCGGGCCGATTTCCTTGCGTACCCAGGCGACGAGCTCCTTGCGCTGTTCCGCGGATGGCTCCGCACCCGTCATCAGGGTTACATAGGCGTAGATGCCCAGTCGGGAAGATTGCTTCGGGCCGGATCAAGCTTGTGAAAGCATGCCGACCTCTGCCAGGACGCGATCAGCGCCGATTTCGCTGCGCCATTAGATGAGATCGCAGACTGGATCCGGTCCGCGTGGTCGATAGTCGCGACTGCCGGCATTCGCTCCTCCCAAAATCCGGATTCACTGCTGTCGGTCTTGTCGATCGCTCGATCCACCAACTTTTAAGCCGACACACGATCCAGGTCCGCTTCACCCTCAATTCGGCCGAGTGCAAGATCGAGAATTGGCATCTGCTTTGTCTGTCGCATTTCCCGTTTGGAGAAAAACGGAACGGACCGTCGTCGGTGACGACGGTCGCGTTACCTTCTGCCCTTCGTCCCGGCTACCCACACGTCAGTTTGATCGAGGATCGCTCGATTGCGTTCTTTGCTGCGACTCCCTTTTATCCTTGCTCCGAAAAGGGACTTTGCGTTAGATCAATTCGGAACGGGTCAAAGCCACTACCATCAAAAAACAAATAAAATCCCGTGCGAGGGGGAATAGCCTTTGGGAGGCACGCAAATTAGCGTCGGCGACAGCATTGTCGTCGCGCAAGCCAAGACCGTGGGTCCACGCGAAGCAGCCGAGGAAATTTCTCGGCAGCTTGCGTCTCTGGATCTTGCGATGATTATCGTGTTCGTTTCCCCATTTTACGATCCCGCAATATTCATCGAAGAATTAACTTGCCGAATTCCCGGCACGCCGATTTTCGGCTGCACCACCGCGGGTGAACTGGCACCCGGAGGCTGGGAAGAGGACAGCGTGGTTGCGATGGGCTTCAGTGCCGCGGACTTCATCGTCGCCGCGCGTCCCTTCCTCGATTTATCGGGCTTTCGAGTTGATCACGGACGATCAGTCTGCAGCGAACTACATCAGGACTTCGCCCGCCGCACCGCGGAGCAGGACTGCGGCGAGGAAGCCTTCGGGTTCCTGTTCATCGACGGCATGTGCCAGCGCGAAGAGGCGCTCATGTCCGCGATCTACACCTCGCTGGAAGACATCCCGGTCGTGGGTGGTTCGGCCGGCGACGGCTTGCGGTTTGACAAGTCATGGATCTTCCACGGCGGACGAGCGCATTCCGATGCAGCCATCCTGATACTGATCAAGACACGCCTGCCGTTCCGGCTTTTCAAATGCGATCATTTCGAGCCGACATCGGTCAAGATGGTGGTCACCGAAGCGGATATCGAGCGCCGCATCGTCAGGGAAATCAATGCCGAGCCGGCCGCGATCGAATATTCCCGTGCCGTTGGGATCGGAGATACCAAGCTTGATGCGCTGTCCTTTGCCGCGCATCCGGTCCTGGTGCGAGTCGGCGGTTCCTACTATGCCCGTTCGATCCAGCGCATGGATCCGGATGGCTCGCTTCGATTCTTCTGCGCCATCGACGAAGGAATGGTCCTCACCGTCGCGCAGGTAAAAAACCCTATCGAAGCGACGAATGACCTTTTCAGGCAACTGATCGATGATTTGGGCGAAGTTTCCATCTTCATCGGATTCGAATGCGTCCTGCGCCGACTCGCCGTCGAACAACACCAATTGTCGCGGGAGATGTCCGAGCTGTATCGTCGCAACAACGTTATCGGATTTCAGACCTATGGCGAGCAGTATCGATCCATGCACGTCAATCAGACGCTGACCGGTGTTGCGATCGGAAGGCGAAGGGTCGCGCCGTGATCGACATTGAGCCGGACCAGACCGCGTCACTCGAACACGAGATTGCCAAGCTTCGGAAAATCAACGCAGCCTTGATGTCGCGCGTGGAACGCTCCACGGATCAGCAACTCAATGCATTTTCGCTGTTCGAAACGGCGATCTCTCTCGACCAGCAGGTCCGCAGCAGAACCCAGCAGCTCAAGCAGGCCCTGCAATCGCTGGAAAGAACCAACGGCTATCTTTCTCAGGCCAAACAGCAGGCAGAAGCAGCCAGTTCGCTGAAGTCGTCGGTCCTGATTTCCGTTACCCATGATCTTCTGCAACCGCTGAACGCCGCGCGGCTGACGCTGTCCGCACTTGACGAAATGATCGCTGCGCCAAAGGGGCTTCTCCTGACCGAGCAGATCGACCGTTCGCTTGCGACGTTGGAAGGTCTGCTGCGGACGCTTCTGGATATCTCCAAGCTCGACGCGGGTGTTCTGGAACCGGAATTTCGTCCGGTTTCAATCTCGACGCTATTCGAGCCACTGCGGCAGGAGTTCACCCTCGTGGCAGCGAAGCGTCACCTTTTTCTGAGGATCGAACCCTGTGCCGAGACCGTGTTGTCGGATCCGATGATGTTGAGACGAATCCTGCAGAATCTTCTGGCTAACGCCCTGCGATACACGCAGCGTGGCGGCGTGCTCATGGGTTGCAGACTCAAGGGCGCCAATCTGAGTATAGAGGTGCACGACACGGGTCCTGGCATTCCCGAAGCCCAGCGCGAAGCCATCTTCATGGAATTTCAGCGCGGGGAAACCAGTATCGGCGCCGATGCGGGCATCGGCCTCGGCCTTTCGATCGTTCGGCGATTCGCTACCGCGCTCAATCATGACATACATCTGAAGTCGCGCTTGGGGCGAGGCTCGATGTTTGGTATCACGGTGCCTCGCACCTCCGCGCCCGAGGAGGCCGCTTCGAGCGGAGAACCTGTCCTTTCCGGGTCCGCCTATCGAGGCATGGAGGATGCGAGGATCCTTCTGATCGAAAACGATCTGTCCAGCGCCGAGGGGCTGGCCAGCCTGCTGGAGAAGTGGGGGTGCGACGTGGCCATAGCGGCATCGGCCGCAGAAGCACTCGACAACATCAGGGCACTTGACGAGATTCCCGATGTCATCATCGCGGACCTTCACCTCGACAACGGCGAAACCGGCATCGAAGCCGTCGAGGAGATCCGCAACGCGATCAAGACCAACGTTCCCGCGATTATCGTGACGGCCGATTATTCCGCAAAGGCTGCCTCGGACGCCGCATCCTTCGGGCATGAACTGCTGAAAAAGCCCATCAAGCCAGCCGAGATGCGGTCCCTGCTCTCCTTTCTGTTGACGTGATCGGTCTGCCGGCAGATTCGGGCCGCTTTGTTCGGTACGGCCAGTTCAGGAATGCGTCACACTTCCGGAATCACGGATAGCCGTCGGCGCGCTACGTTCGGCTCGGGTCAGTTCGAGACTGGAAACCTTGATGATTGCGTTGGTGCGGCTTCGGACGCCGAGCTTTCGCAGGATCTCGGTGACATGAACCTTGACCGTCGTGATGGAGATATCGAGTTCGTAAGCGATATGCTTGTTCTGAAGACCTCGACAAGTCATGTCGAGAACACGAAGCTGCTGGGATGTCAGGCAAGACAGTTGACGCAGCAGGTCCTGAATTTCCGCGCCGGAGCGTCTGGTTGCCGCGCGCCCATGGAGGCGCTTCGGGACATAGACCTCCCCCTCCAGAATTGATCGGATCGACTGAATCAGCTCGGCCTTCGGGGTCGATTTCGGGATATAGCCGGAAATGCCGAGCGCCATCGCGCATCCCACGATCCGGGTACTGTCGTATGCCGAAACAATAACCAGCGCGCTTTTCGGAGCTGCGGCACGGACGCGGAACGCTCCCAGCAGGCTGGTCGTGCCGGGCATCGACAAATCGAGCAAAATGATATCGACGGAGCCCTTCGAGGCAAGGATATCCAGTGCGCCGTCGATCGACGTTGCCTGAAACACCTCGGCGTTGGGAAAGGCCGCAGCAATGACGCCGACCAGGGCGTCGCGAAACAGCGGGTGGTCCTCGACGACAAGCAACCTCACTGCATTTGCCTCGCCTGGCGTCGGCATGCTGTCGGCCGATCGCGTCATTCAGCCGCCTCATCGGGACAGCGGAATTCGTTCGTGACGATCAGCACATTATCGCAAGGATGGAACGAAGCCTATAGCGGAGCGAACAGCCCGCCAGTCGGAGCCTGTCGCCGCCGGGGTATCCGCCGCCGCACCCGGCGATGAAACGTCTAGCGCCGGTGCGCGGGGAAGCGGCTTACCAACCACCCTCGTCAAGAGGGCCTTTCCCGTTCGCCCCTTGCGCTTTGGCAGGGAGCTGGCAACGGCAGGGCAATCCTCCCAATTTCGATGATCGCCTTGTTGCGGCTGAAAAGTCCGAGCTTACGCAGAATCTCGGTCACGTGAGCCTTTACGGTCGACTCCGCCAGCTTGAGTTCCGCGGCAATCTCGCGATTCTGCAGGCCGTTCCTGATCAGGTCCAGCACGCGAACCTGTTGAGGCGTCAGCTTCTTGATTTTCTCGCGCAGGGCGGCTTCGGTTTGCACCGTGCTGCCCGCTGCCAGGTACCCTTTCGGTGCGGAAATCGACCCACTCAAAATCCGGGCGATTGCGTCCGACAGTTCGCTGACGGATGTCGATTTGGAGAGATAGCCGACGGCCCCCAACGCGAGCGCTTCGCGGATCGTCTGTTTGTCCTCAACGCTCGATAAAATGAGAATCGGCAGCCTCGGATGGCTGTCGCGCAATCTGAGAAAGCCGGAAAATCCCACGGCATCCGGCAGCAGAAGATCAAGAAGCGCAAGATCGATGTCGCGTTCCGTCGCCAGGATATTCAGCGCCTGCCGAATCGACGCCGCCTCGAAGATTCGGGCGTCCGGATGCGAGATCCGGATTGCATTGCCGAGCGCTTCGCCAAACAACGGATGATCATCGATAATGAGGAATCCCATCATGAGAGCCTCACACCAAGCATTGGCTGCATCCAGGTTATGACGGCCGCGGCATCCTGCCCGGCAGTCCTAATTCGAACCGTCGGCCGCCTCCTGCACCGTCTGCAGATATACAAGGACATTTCGAAGCTCATCGTCGCCGAACACTTCTTTCCAGGCAGGCATCCCCTTGGACGGCCTTCCATCATGAACCGTCTTCCAGTACGTCGCTTCCATGTCTTCGCCATATCGCTTCTTCAGCAGGCGCAGATTGATACGTTTCTCGGCCTGCACGGCGTCAGGCCCGTGGCAGTGCGCGCACGTCCCGTTGAACAGCTCGTGGCCGGCCGATATGTCCCCGGAAGCGGTAGCCTTCACTTCGGCGGGTTTGCTGTCGCCGGTCGATTGGCCAACGGTCACGGGTTCCTTCAGAACCGCATCCGCGATGGCGGTCGGATGGCCGAGCTCACCGAATTTGACCGGCGCGTCGCTCGGCACGCCATACTTCACGAACAGCCTGTCGATGTCCTCCTGCAGGGACGGTAGAACCACGTTAACATCATCCCGAAGCCCCGTCGACGCTTTCGCAAAGCCGATCGCGGTGGACCACAGCAGCCCCTCGCCCGCGGTGGTTCTGATCTGGTACTTTTCACCATAGGCGGTGGTGTTGAGCCAACCGGCCACAGGAGCCCAGATAAAGGCGACGTCGACCTTTCCCTGGTCGAGCATCTTCATTCCTTCTTCAGGACTCAATACGGTGACCTTCTCGATCTCGTCGCGCAGCGCGAGCAGGTTTTGCGGCGTGGTCTGATACTGTACGGCGACGCGCAACCCCTTCAGATCTTCGATGCCGGCGATGTTCCGGCCCTTCGCGCTCACCAGCGCGTAACCTTCCCTCGCGATCGGCTTCGAGAAGATGACGGCAGGCCCCATGAAATCGTCTACCTGCGGCAAACCAACCATGGCGTCGCACTGTTTGCTCAACAGCGTTTCACGAACGGTTCGCTTGCCGAAGTAGGACTTGTACCAGCTGTAGGTCACCGGCCGTTCCAGTTTCCGAGCGACCAACTGACCGATCTCAAGATAGAGGCCGGGCCTTGCCGGGTCATCGCTCGAGAACGGCAGGTTCGTCGGATCCGCGCAGAGACGCAATGGCCTTATTTCATCGACGCCGGCTCGAAGAGCCGGCGTCGCCATGATTGTGGACAGCAGCAGCGCTCGAGCAACCTTCTCCAACCGGGAGCCGTACCTTGAAACACGAGCTACGTTTGGAACTGTGCGGGTCACTGCTGCCTCCACTCATTTGTCTTATTGCAGAGCAAACACGAACAGGGCGCCGCCTTCGGGCGCGGCTGCCACCATCTTCTTGCCGATCTCGCCAAGGAAGGCTGGAAGGGCGGCCGTGCGTCCGACGACAATGGCGACATACTGCTTGCCGCCCACCGAGTAGGTCACAGGGCCCGCACCGATTCCGCTTCCAAGGTTCTTGCTCCACAGTAGCTTGCCGGTCTTCGCATCAATGGCGCGGAAATCGCCGTGTAGATTGCCGGAGAACACCAGGTTGCCGCCGGTGCTCAGCGTTCCGCCATTGAATGGCAGGTCTTCCTTGATACCCCAGACCTTCTTGTTGGCGACCGGATCCCAGGCGACCAGTTCTCCCAGGAAACCGCCGGGCCCTTCCTTGGTCGGGAATTCAGCGCCCAGGTAGAACACACCCCGCTTGTAGCTGACATCGCTCACCGACCAATCCATGCAAACATTGTTGGCCGGAATGTAGACGAGGCCGGTTTGCGGATTGAACGACATCGGCTGCCAGTTCTTGCCACCGATCAGGTTCGGGCAGATGTCCTTGGCAGGATGGCCGGGACCTGGACGCTTGTCGGGATCTTCCTCGGCACGCATGGTGCTGATGTCGAATTTCTTCGCCCAGTTCGCGTAGACGTATTTTTCAGCCGAGATCATCTTGCCGGTTTCCCGGTTGGCGACGAAGAAGAAGCCGTTGCGATCGGCTTTCATCAGGACCGGCGTGTCGGCTCCGCCGATCTTCAGGTCAGTCAACAGCAATTCGTTGACGCCGTCGTAGTCCCAGGCGTCGGCCGGCGTGCCCTGGATGTGCCACTTGATCTTGCCGGTGTTCGGGTCGATGGCGAGGGTCGATGCGGTATAGAGGTTGGTCAGTTTGCCGAAGTTGCCGTCCCCGGTCGAGCGGACGCCGGTATTCCAGGGCCCTGGATTGCTGGTCCCCCAGTACACCGTGTCAGTCTTCGCATCATAGGAGCCGACCAACCACGCCGCGCCGCCGCCGTGAAGGCCGGTATCGCCCTTCCACGTTTCGCTGCCGGGCTCGCCCGGCGCCGGAACGGTATAACTCTGCCAGAGCTGCTTGCCGGTCTGAAGATCGAACGCCAAAAGCGAGCCGCGTACGCCATATTCGCCGCCGCCGAAGCCGGTGATGATCTTGTCGCGAACGACAAGCGGCGGCGAGGTAATGACGGAGCCCTGCTTGTAGTCGACAACTTTCGACGTCCACAGCTCCTTGCCGTTGGCGGCATCGAGCGCCGTGAGCTTGCCATCGAGCCGGCCGATGAAGATCTTGCCGTCGGCATAGGCGACGCCCCGATTGTTGACGTCGCAGCATGCATACTGCAGCACGTCATCCGGTATATCCGGCTGATAGGTCCATTTCTGCGCGCCGGTGGCGGCATTTATGGCGTAAACATACTTCGGTCCCCACGACGTCGTGACGTACAGCGTGTCCCCGACCACGACCGGAGACGATTCGTTGGAACGAAGCGAAGCCAGCGACAACGAGTAAGCCAATTGAAGCTTGTCAACGTTCTCCGAGGTGATTTGCTTGAGCGGGCTAAAACGCGTGTTGCCGTAGTCGTGCCCAGCGATCGCCCAGCCGTTGGGGTCCGATACAGCCTTCACAACCGAATCGTTGGCTTGGACGCTGCTTGCCACAACCATCGCAAAGGCAGCGAGCGAAACGCCAGCAAAGATACTCCTGCTTCTGAGTCCCATCTGTCTCCTCCGGAAATTCCTGTTACCGCGTTCGCAAATTCAGGGCTGGATACGCGGAGATATGATGCGGCGTTGTTTCGCCCATCGCGAACAAAGTGCCAGCAACGTCGTCGCGCGCGTATAGGCGGAAGGTAGTAGTTCATGCGAGCAGCGACGTGCTCTCATGACTCCGCTGCGCCAATCGAACTTTGTGCGCCGCCGCAGGAGTTCTGTTCGACCAAAGGTCGTTCGCTCGACAAACGATGAATCTACCTGGAGATGCGTGCTGCCTGGAGATGGATTTGACCGCGGACCGATCGGCTCCGCCGCACGCCAGAGGCGCCGCTCCGGCCTACTACCTTGATCGCAGTTCCGTCGGCGGGTGCGCGTGCTTAAATGCGCCCACCACGCAAGACATGCAATGGTGGGAAAACACACGTGTCGATGCCCCCAACTTGAAAAGAGGAAAACATGACCTGGAACGCTCCGAAAATCGTTGAAGTCGCCGTAGGGATGGAAATCAACATGTACGCGTGCGCGTCACGCAAAACATGACTCGTTTTTCGCTGCCACCCTCCAGAACAAACCTCTGGACGGTGGCGGCGGATCGAGAGACCACCGCGCAGAGACACATCCGACCGCGCGTGAACGATTTGCACACTTATGCATTCCGAATCTCCGCGGGCGGGCTGCCACCGGATAGGTACTTCCAGATTGCGTCGAGCCGGCTAACGAAATTGATGAAAGGGATGCCCTCATGATCGGCCGCGTAGTTCTTTCCGCCTTGCTGGTGACGTCCTCTGCCGCGGCGTTTGCGGCGGATTCCGGCGGTGATTCGGTTTCCGGAAAGGCCATCTTTCAGCACATCTGCCAAAACTGTCACTCCACGGAAATCGGGACAAACAAGGTCGGACCGAGCCTCTGGAGCGTCGTAGGACGTGAGCCGGCCAGTGTGCCGGACTATACCTATTCGGAAGCGATGAAAGCGAACAAGTCCGCGTGGACTGCAGCCGCACTGGATGCCTATCTCGCGGATCCACGCGGGGACGTTCACGGCGCGAAAATGTTCTTCAAGGGCTTGCCGGAGTCCAGGGATCGCGCCGACGTCATCGCCTATTTGACAACCTTGAAATAGGTCACGTGAACTCGCTGTCGAACGGCCGCGGCAGGCAGTCTCTCGTCTCCATAGACTTCGTGCACTGCCTGCATTTATCCGGCGATTGATCTACATCAACAGCCCCCTCCGAAGCATCGTCATAGGTTACCTTAAGGCGGCGGAAAACAGGCTGCATTTATCGTTCACTTGAAGCGGTTTGGCCAAGTGTGCGCAGCACGCCTTTGGTGTGGCGCGCCGGTTAACTTGTGCGACCACTTTGTCGGTGTGCTTGTCTGCGATTTCCCGGGAGGAACAGGATGGATACGAAAAGCCACGAAGCGATCCAGCGGGATCCGGACTACAAGGAGCTGGTGCGGCGACGCTCGTCCTTCGGATGGATGCTGTCGCTGATTATGCTCGTCATCTATTTTGGCTTCATTCTGCTGGTCGCGTATGCGCCGAAATTCCTCGGCATCCCGCTGGGGACAGGTGTAACGACCATCGGCATTCCGATCGGCCTCTTCGTCATTGTCTCGGCGTTCGTGCTCACCGGCATCTATGTGAGTAAGGCCAATTCCAAATATGACACCCTGATCCGTCGAATTGTCGAGAGGTCGTAGCCGTGAAAAAGTTCTCCTGCGTGCTCGCGGCGGCGATGTTTGCCAGCCTGCCCACACTCGCATTTGCTGCTGGCACCATCGACGGTGGCACAAAGCAGGCGGTCAACTGGGTCGCCATTGGCATGTTCATCGCCTTTGTCGGCCTCACCCTCGGCATTACATATTGGGCGGCGAAACAGACGGCATCGGCCGCGGATTTCTATTCTGCCGGCGGCGGCATCACCGGTTTCCAGAACGGCCTTGCGATCGCCGGGGACTACATGTCGGCAGCCTCTTTCCTGGGCATCTCGGGCCTGGTTTACACTTCCGGCTATGATGGCCTGATCTACTCGGTGGGATGGCTGGTCGGCTGGCCCATTGTCACTTTCCTGATCGCCGAGCAGCTACGCAACCTCGGCAAGTTCACCTTTGCCGACGTCACCTCGTTCCGGCTCGGGCAAACCGAGATCCGCATTCTCGCTGCTTGCGGCTCACTGGTCACCGTCGCCTTCTACCTGATCGCGCAGATGGTCGGCGCCGGAAAGCTCATTCAGCTGCTGTTCGGTCTCGACTATTGGATGGCAGTCGTCCTGGTCGGCGGGCTGATGATGGTTTACGTGACCTTCGGCGGCATGAAGGCAACGACCTGGGTGCAGATCATCAAGGCGGTGCTGCTGTTGATGGGCGCGACGTTCATGGCCGGCGCGGTGTTGTACAAATTCGGCTTCAGCCCCGAAGCCCTGTTTGCCAAGGCAACGCAGGTGCACCCCAAGAAGCTCGCAATCATGGAGCCGGGCAGCTTGATCTCCAACCCGCTGTCGGCGATCTCGCTCGGATTGGCGCTAATGTTCGGCACGGCCGGACTGCCACATATCCTGATGCGTTTCTTCACGGTGAAGGACGCCCAGGCCGCCCGCAAGTCGGTGTTCTATGCGACCGGCTTCATTGGCTACTTCTACATCCTGACCTTCATCATCGGATTCGGCGCCATCGTGCTGGTCTCGACCGATGCGGCGTTCCTTGACGCGAGCATTCTGGAGAAGACGAAAAGCGGAATCGCGGCGATCAAGGGAGGCTCCAACATGGCAGCGATCCATCTCGCCAACGCTGTCGGAGGCAACATGTTCCTCGGCTTCATCTCGGCCGTGGCCTTCGCCACCATCCTCGCGGTGGTATCGGGTTTGGCGCTTGCCGGCGCCTCATCGATCAGCCATGACCTCTACGCCATGGTGATCAAGGACGGAAAGGCCAACGAGCAGGACGAAATCCGCGTCTCGAAGATCGCGACCCTGTTCCTGGGCGTGCTGGCGATCATTCTGGGCATCATATTCGAGAACCAGAACGTCGCCTTTATGGTCGGACTTGCCTTCGCCATCGCGGCGTCATGCAACTTCCCGGTGCTGGTCACTTCGATCTTCTGGAAGGGCCTGACCACGCGGGGGGCGATGATCGGCGGTTTCCTCGGCCTGATCAGCGCCGTCGTCGGCGTCATTCTGTCACCGGCCGTGTGGGAAGCAACGCTTGGCAACCCCAAGGGGTCGGCACCGATCCCGCTCGATAATCCGGCACTGTTCTCAATCACGCTCGCGTTCGCCGGCATCTGGCTGTTTTCGGTTCTGGATCGCAGCGCGCGGGCCAAGGCCGACCGCGGCGGCTTCGACGCACAATATGTGCGCTGCCAGACCGGCATCGGCGCATCCGGCGCCACCACGCACTGAAACCGGGCTTCGAGAACGGTCCATGCCCGGTTCCCGGCGAACGTTGGCTTCTGGTACGCGAAGGCCAACCTGACTTGGCAGGCGAGTATCCGCCCGGTTGAATCATTTGGCTGGCGCCGTCTAATCCTAGGCTCGCCAGCGCCCGGTCAGGGAATACAGATGCCCAACTCCTTCGATGCCAGCAATCCACCCTTCGACCGCCTGACTTCGCAAGAGGTCGAGACACTGCGTGCCGCGTTGGATATCGACTACTTCCGCCCGGGCGAAACCATCATCGCTCAGAACGCGCCAGCCAACGCCCTGTTTGTCGTCATCAAGGGCATGGTCGAGGAGCGCGACGGTAGCGATCTGCTGGCGTTGCTCGGTCCCAAGGACAGCTTCGACAGCCGCGCCCTCGTCCACGGCAGGAGCGGTCACGCATTCGTGGCTCGTGAAGAGACGCTATGCTACGTCGCTCCCAAGAACGTGACGCTCGGCATGATCCAGAGCAATCCCCGGTTTGCCTCGTTCTTCTACCGAGAGATCTCTCACAAGCTGGATGAGCTCGCCCGCGACGAAGAGGAGCGGCGCTATGGCTCGCTGATGCGCGCTCGGGTCGCCGAGCTGTTCCTGCATCCTCCTGCGTTCATCGACGCCAGCGACACCATCGAAGCCGCCGGCCATATGATGCGCGAGATCGGCAGCAACGCGTTGTTCGTTCGCGACGGCGAGCGCGTCGGCATCATCACCGGCATGAACCTGTCCAAGGCCGTGGTGCTGCGGCGCGAGGCGCTTGAAACGCCCGTGCGCGAGTTAGCGCATTTTGACGTCGTTAAGCTGCGGCCGGATGATTTCGTGTCGTCGGCTCTCCTGCTGATGACCAAACGCAACAAACGACGCGTGGCGGTGCATGACGGCGAGCGCTTTGTAGGTATCCTGGAGGATATTGACCTGCTGGGCTTCCTCGCCGGCAGCGCCCAGGTCGTCGCCGGCCGCATCGATCGCGCCTCGAGCAAGGATGACCTGGTGATTGCCGCGCGAGAAACCGCGGCGCAAGTGCGCACCCTGCGGCGTCAGGGCGTCAAGGTGGAGGTGATCGGCGAAGTCGTTTCCGACCTCAATGGGCGCCTGTTCTCCCGGCTGTTCGGCATGATCGCACCCGACGAGATCCGGACCGGTAGCTGCCTGGTCGTCATGGGCAGCGAAGGCCGCGGTGAACAGACCGTGCGCACCGATCAGGACAACGGATTGATCCTGGCCGGGCCCGTCGACAGCGCAGCGTTGGATGCGTTCCGAACCGATTTTTCCGGTGCGCTGGCAGATTTCGGCTTTCCGCCCTGCCCCGGCAACGTCATGGTGCGCAATCCGGTTTGGTCAAAGCCGCTCTCGGACTATCTCGCGGATTTCCGCCGCTGGGTGGCGTTACCTGACGAAACGGCCCATATGAACGTGGCCATCTTCTACGATGCACGCGCTGTCGCCGGCGACACGCAGTTGCTGACAACGGCCAAGGCGGCGTTGATCGATCTGATCCGCGGCGAGCAGGCTTACCTGGCTCATTTCGCGCGTGCTGTGGACGCCTTCGCGACGCCGATCGGGTTGTTCAACAACCTGGTCACGTCCGAGGGCAAGGGCGATGCGCTGGACCTCAAGAAAGGTGGCCTGTTTCCGATCGTTCACGGCGTCCGCAGTCTCGCGATCGAGCATGGCCTGCTGGAAACGGCGACCGACAAGCGCATCGCGCGGCTGTGCGAAATCGGCCTCCTGCAAACCGACTTCGCGCGCGAGTTGAGCCAGACCTTTCGCTTTCTGCTGACGCTGAGGCTTGACGGGCAGCTGGCTGCATCCGCCGGCACCTCGGGAACGCTGGTGCGACCATCATTACTTTCAAGCATGGAACGCGATCTATTGCGTGACGCCTTTCAGGTGGTCAAACAATTCCGCGGCATCATTCGCCACCACTTCAATCTTGGCATGTTCTGACATGATCCCCCGCGCGATCAAGCGCCTTTTCCATCAAGCCTCGATCGGCGATCAATCATACCGGTTCATGTTCAAGCCGGGCCCCGCAGACGAGGTCGTCGCGATCGATTGCGAGACGACGGGCCTGAACGTGCGCACCGACGACATCGTTACCATTGCCGCGATCAGGATCCGGGGAAACCGGATCCTGACCAGTGAGCGTTTCGAGGCGACTGTTCGCCCCGATGCTGGCATGCGGGCCGAGGGGATCAAGGTGCATCGCCTGCGGCAGGCTGATGTTGCACAGAGCCCGTTTATCCGGAAGGTGCTACCGGGCTTGCTTCATTTCATCGGCGGGCGTCCGCTGGTCGGATACTACGTCGATTTCGATATCGCCATGCTCGACAAATACGTCCTCCCCTACATCGAGATCGAACTGCCCAACCGGCGGATCGAGGTTTCCAAGCTCTATTACGAGCGCAAGTATGGCGACGCACCGGCGAATACGGTCGTCGATCTCTCATTCGCTTGGATGCTCAAGGATCTCGGCATCCCGCCCCTCGCCCAGCACGACGCTTTCAACGATGCACTGATGACGGCAATGATGTATGTCGCCTTGCGTGACCTGAAGGAACGGGGTGTACGCATCGCTCGCGCCCGCTCAAATGTTGCCGTTTTCAATCCGACAGGCGCATAACGCTCTCTCGCCGGTGCCGCGCCTGCATAGGATCTCATCCGCCGCGGGAGACGCGGCCACCCGGCCGGGCCTCAGGCTGACCGAATCCGCAGAGGCTACGATCGAGCGATGTGACCGCGCGCTCCATCAGGCAAAGCGATCGGGGCGCAATCAAACGGTCACGGAAAACGATCTCAAGGACGAGGTCGCTGCCGCCTGACCCGTGTGATGCCGGTCTTGAGACGGTCATCCGGATTCACGGGAATTGCGCCAGCGTATGCCCGAACACGGCCTGCACCGTTCGCACGCCCGCGCGTGCAGGACAGGAGCACCTCCGTCCTGGTGTCGCGCCCGCCAATTCCTCAACTCATTGTTTACCACCGTCTCCGGCGCCACCCGGTTCTTCAACTTCGCGTTTAGGTAGTTTGATAACAGCAACTTAGATGTATTGCGCGTAACCTTTGCCCCAATTGTAGACAGCCTTCCTGGGGCAGCCGATGTCGAAGCGGATAAAGTCAACCTGGATGCTTGCCACGCTAAGCGCCGCCAACGACGCGATTTTGCGCGCGACGTCGAGCAAGCAACTCTATCAACGGGTGTGCGAGGCAGTCCTCAAGGGCGGCGAGCTTGTCGCCTCGACCGTGCTCGAAGTCGAAACCGGCGGAGGGCTGCGATATATCGCATTTGCAGGAGAGAGCGTGGAGGCGCTTCGCGGAGCGTCAATCGACGCAGAGTCCGCCGAGGCGCCTAACCTCGCCACCATCGCACTTCATACGGGCTATCCATCTATCACCAATGACCTTCCGCGGGTCGAGCGGGTGCGAATCCGGCGTGAGTTGGGAATGCACGCGGGCATCGGTGCCGCCGCCGCCGTATCCGTCATCAGGAACGGATCCGTCGCCGGGATTTTTCTGCTTTTTTTTGCCGGATGGTACTCGCTCGATGACGCGGCCGTTCGGCTGTGGATGCGGTTGGCGGAGAACATCGCGTTTGCCCTGGACAAGCTGGAACGCGAAGAGGAGAACGCTCGTCTGACCTGCATGGTCTCCGCCCTGAGTGCGACCAATGAGGCGATCATGCGAGCGGAGACGCGTGAAAAGCTCTTCGATCTGGTGTGCGAGGCCGCCGTCCTCGGGGGCAAGTTTACGGCCACGACCATCGCCCTGGCGGAGCCAGGAAGCGACTTCCTTCGTATTGTCGCCGTGACCGGCCCGAGTGCGGAATTTTCCAGGACCGTTAGGGTGGCGACCACGACCGCACATCCCGAAGGACGCGGATTGACGGGAACCGCCTTCCGGACTCGCCAACCCTGCATCAGCAACGATTATCTGTCCGACCAGCGGCGCAGCGCCTTTCACGGCATCGTCGCTGTCACGGGGGCCAGATCAGGTGCAGCATTGCCCCTGTTGTGCCGCGGCGGGGCGGTCGGCGTCATTCTGTTCATGTCCGAGGAACTCAATACATTTACGCCGGAGTTTGTCGAACTGCTGCAGCGGCTCGCCGGAAACGTTTCGTTCGCGCTGGAGAATTTCGACCGCGCTGACGAGAAAGTGAAGGCGGAGGAGCGCGTCAAGTATCTCGCCACCCACGACAACCTGACCGGTCTGCCGAACCGGACGATGTTCAACGAGCTGCTGGGCGTCTCGATCAAAGCAGCGCATCGCTATCGGCGGCAATGCGCGATTCTCTTCATCGACCTCGACAGGTTCAAGATCATCAACGATTCGTTGGGTCATGCGGCGGGCGACGCCTTGCTGGTCGAGATGGCGGGCAGGCTCCGCAGCGCCGGACGCGCCAGCGACGTGGTCGCCCGGCTCGGTGGCGACGAGTTCGTGGTTCTCCTGAACGAGATTGCGGAACGCGAACAGGCCGCAACGGCTGCGAGCCATCTCCTGTCGGTGATCTGCAAACCTCTGGAGTTGAACGGCCAGGAATGCCGCGTGACTGCGAGCATCGGTATCGCCATGTTCCCGAACGATGGCGCCGACGAACTGGCGTTGATGAAGAATGCCGACAGCGCCATGTATCTTGCCAAGCAGGAAGGCAAGAACGACATCCGGTTCTTCTCTGACAAAATCAAGTCGCAATCCGTCGATCGCCTGACGCTGGAAACGAGCCTGCGGTATGCCTTGGAGCGGAACGAGTTTCGCTTGCACTATCAACCAAAGCGAAACGTTGCGACCGGACAAATCGTGGGAGTCGAGGCCCTGTTGCGCTGGCTTCATCCCGATCTGGGAATGTTGCCGCCCAACCGCTTCATTCCGCTGGCCGAGGAAACCGGCTTGATCGTTCCGATCGGCCGATGGGTCATGAAAGCCGCGTGCGCGCAGAATGTGGCCTGGCAGCGCGACGGGCTCCCGCCTCTGTCCATGGCCATCAACGTTTCGCCGCGGCAGTTCTCCGACGAGAACCTGTTGCAGGACGTCGACGATGCGCTTGCCGTCAGCGGAATGGATCCCAGCCTGCTGCAGATCGAGATCACGGAGAGCATGGTGATGCTCAACGTCGAGAAGGCAGTCCAGTTGCTAAATGCGATCCAGAGCCGGGACGTGCGCCTTGCGATCGACGATTTTGGAACCGGTTATTCATCGATGTCCGTCATGAAGCGGTTCCCAATCGACACCATCAAGATCGACCGGTCGTTCGTCCGCGATCTGCCTGATAATTCGGAGGACAAGGCCATCGCACGGGCCATCATCGGCATGGGCAAAGCCCTCGGGCTGACGATCGTCGCCGAAGGTGTCGAGACCAGTGCGCAGGAGGAGTTCTTGCGCGAGCACGCCTGCGACGAAATCCAGGGCTTCCTGTGCAGCAGGCCAGTTGCGGCCGACGGGATCGCCGAACTCTTGCGGCTTCCGTGCGTCGCTGCTCCAACACTTCAGCCGGAACAAGATATTACCGCAACGGACCCGCAATTTCAGAAAGCCGCTGTGCAGGCCACCGTACCATCCTCACCCTGATATCGGCGGAGCCTTACGTTGTTCGAAAGCTACCTGAGCGGGACTAGATCATGAAAAAGCTTTGGCGCGATATAGTGGACGAAGTTCGCCATCTAGGAATCCGGACAAAAATACATGTGATTGTCGGATTATTCGTCGCCGTGATAGGCCTTCTGCTCTTCACTTCAATTCATTCGGTTCGTTTGCAAACTGCGTTTCGGCAGGATCTCGCGGCTTCGGCGAGTGCGGCCCTCAACGTCGAGCGAGTCAACGGGTTGATTTACGCAATCGTAATGGAGTCACGCGGAATCTATATGTCGACGGAACGCATGGTAGTGAAACGGTACAGCGACGCACTTCTGAAACGCAACCGGGAGCTCGATTCCGTCGTGGCGGAATGGCAAAAGACGGTCCGCACCGACGACGCCGAACAGTTCGCCGTTGTCAAGAGACGCATAACTCAATTTATCAATTTCCGAAACGAACTCGTCCGGCGTGCCAACGAGATTGACCCGGCCGCGGGCCGCGAATGGGGCGACAACGACGCCAATCGCAGTGTACGCACTGCACTCAACGAAGACCTCGAAGCCCTCGCCAGGATTTATGCCGAGCGTGCCAGGCATGTTACGCAGTTAGGCGAGCAAAGTCAGCTCGCCTCGTGGTATCTGATCATTCTTGGCGGCAGCGCCTTGATGCTTGCGGGCCTCGTGACGTTCGTCATTAGAAACTCTGTCATCGCCCCGTTGCTGGAAATCACGCATGCGACCAACAGGATCGCTACAGGGAAGCTGAAACTCATCATTCCGCATATAAATCGCAGGGATGAGATCGGACGCCTCGCTCACGCGGTTCAGAATTTCCAGGACGCGATGTGTCGTATTCTGGAGCTTCAGGAACTTGAGCTTGCCACCGCGAGGGAACGTGACGCAGCTCTCGGAGAACGCGATAGCCTCGACGACAAGTACCACGCCAAAAAGTGGCAACTGGATGCGGCGGTCAACAATATGCCACAGGGTCTGATCATGCTTGACTCGAAGGCGAACGTTCTCGTGGTCAACAGTCGGTATAAGGAAATGTATGGCTTGTCGGTGGAAGTATCGAAGCCCGGGTGTTCGCTCAAGGATATCGTGAAACACCGGGCCAAGATTGGTTTGTTTACGGGCAACGTCGATGATTATGTCGCCAAGATCCAGGCCAGAATCGTCGAGAGAAAACCATCGGTCAACGATATAGAACTCGCCGATGGCCGTATTGTTCGCGTTTCGGAGCGGGCGATGGCGGGTGGAGGATGGGTGGCGACCCATGAAGATTTTACCGAGCAACGCCGGGTTCAGCGAATCCTTGAGCGCACCGAGAAGCTTCTGCTGACGATCATTGAAAACGTACCGGAAGCGATCGTTGCCAAGGACGCTCGAAGTTTGCGGTATGTCTTCGTCAATCAAGCCGCCGAACGTCTTTACGGCTTGTCTCGACGCGACATCATCGGCAAGACTGCGCGCGAGCTGTTTCCGCAGGCAACCGCGGAGCTGATAGAGCGCTATGACACGCAATTGTTGGCTGAGAACCGGGAAATCGAAGCCGGCGTGCACACGATAAAAACACCAGGAAATGGCGAGCGCGTGGTTTCGGTCCGGCGCCTGCCAATAGCCGGCCAGGATGGCGAGTCTCATTTCCTGCTAAGCATGATCCGAGATCAAACCGATAAGACTCGTCTCGTCGCGTAGGCACGAAGCCGCTGTCCTCGGGTCACGGCTGGAAAAGAATGAAAGAGAAAAAGGATATCGTAGAAAACTGGCTGCCGCGTTACACCGGCACGCCGCTTGCCGAATTTGAAGAATATGTTCTCTTGACCAACTTCGACAGTTACGTCGAATGGTTTGCCACGCTGCATGGGGTTTCGGCAATGGGCGTAGATCGACCGATGCCTAACGCAACCGCCGATGGAATCACTCTGATTAACTTCGGCATGGGCAGCCCGAATGCCGCGACCGTGATGGACTTGTGGCGCGCCTCCTCACCATGAGGAGAGACACCGCCCGCGCCGCGCCCAAGAGCCATGACCGAGTGCCATGACCAAGAGCCATGACCAAGAGCCATGCCGCGGGGAACTGTCAGCCATCACCGCAGAGCCGTCATGGCGCGCGCCTTGCCCCTCGACTTCGCCCGGATTGTCATGTGGAATATTGCAGCAAAAATGCACATGGCGGGGTGATGCAATGGCGGAAGCTTCTGTTCTGGCCGCGCCGGGCGCGCATGTGGCGGACAACTCCCGCAAGGCGATCTGGGCCGCAGCTATCGGCAACCTGCTCGAATGGTACGATTTCGGCGTCTATGCTTATCTCGCCGGGCTGATCGCCACAAAATTCTTCCCGAACAGCGATCCG
>WNFD01000579.1_pt1 | contig 36327 bp, 28 predicted proteins | sample 5400491 | NCBI WGS metagenome assembly WNFD01 (sample SAMN13153343, study PRJNA577476) | soil metagenome | isolation source: 120 cm saprolite under Douglas fir tree site 2 hole 2 replicate 2 | place: USA:California | collected 2015-04-18 | reverse complement strand
GAACAAGTCGATATTGATCACATAAACCTTCGCCCTCGGGCGGAGCTTGCGCACGAGCGGCGCCTCAAAAGTATAGTTCTCGTTGTGCGAAAAGCCCAGTAAGTAGTAGCTCTCAGAGTGCGACGAGAACCAGTCAGCCGTCGCCTTACTAGAGAACCCGAACTGCATGCGGCTATTCCCGAGAAAAAGCACCTGCGCGTTCGTGGCGGCGTCGACTGCCACCGGCTCGAGGCCAAACCAGATAGCGCCGTGGTCGTAGTCACCGTAACTCGTCGCGCCGCAGTAGCCGAGGTACCCGTCGGAACCGTATCCAGAAGCTGGGCAACTGAATATGCTGTATTCTCTGAGGCTGTACGCGCCGGCACCAAGAGCCACTGCGAGAACGAGCAATGTGTACAAACCTGATCTGACCGCATGCACAAAGCTTCCTCGACCGCGCCCCAGTACGTCGGTAGGATCAATCTGGGAAGGTCTAGTGGGCACCATCGTCTGCCAGTCTCGCGCCAACCGTAACGCTAACTCTTCTCGAAAATTCATAGTGCTGCGAACCAGGTGAATTACTTATGGTGTTGCGTTTAATTTGCGACCGCCTCTGGCCGTCGTATGCTAGTTGTGAAAATCAAAGAGACAGCGGCCTCAAAGCAACAGGCCGTACACAATGAGTTGAGTCTGGGACACAACCAATACCTACATTACCCTGGGAAAAGACCAACGAAACGGCAGGATTCGTTGCACCTTCTCATGGCGAGTTGATGCATCGTCCTCTTCAATTCACAGCACAAGCTTGCGACAGTAGAAAGCCTCAGCGTATCCACTGGGAGAAACGCACTCCATTCCTCGCAAACGCATAAGTGCCAGAAATGTCTCTGGTTCAAACCAGCGTTTTGCGTGCTGCGTTTCGAAGGCCTCCGTAAGGTAGCGAATTTTTTTCTGATAGTTGTCCTGCTCAAGCGGCACAAAGAAATTTGGCTGTCCCAGGTCCCCATCGTATTTTGGAATTTCGTATTCAAGTATCAAATGATTCCGGAAAGTATTCCAGGTCAGCTCAGCCAGTAATCGATGGTCTTGATGCGCGTCCTTTCGGTTGTGTGTAAATATGAGGTCCGGTGACACCGATTTCAATCCCTCAAAGAAACTCTTGATTTCCGAACCGCAGAACGGAAAAAAGCCGTCGCGAAAGTCCTTTACGATGACCTCTATTTGCTTCGCTCCTTTGAGAAATAGCTCTGCGCTGGTGCGAGCCTCCCGTTCGCGCTCCGGACTGGAACTGAAAACAATCCAAACAAATTCCAAATTCGCGTAGTTTGAAAGCAGTCGCAGAATGGTTCCCCCGCAGCCAATCTCGATGTCATCCGAGTGCGACCCGACACACAAGATTTTAAGAGGCGCGCTGCCGCTTTGGAGAAAGTTGAGAGCCAGCATGTGAGCGTGTTCGAAACTACCGGGGCCTATCGTGCTGCTCGATTGCCATTTGCTTTCCACACTTCCCACGGCGCCACGCCGCTAGCGCATAGGCTTTCCAACTGCTGTTTATCTTTGAAGGTATCCATGCTTGCCCAGAAGCCGTCGTAGGGATAGCCAATCAACTGCTGCTCTCTTACTAGTCTGTGGAAAGGCTCGATTACGAGCTCCTCTTTATCGTGCATGTATTCGAAGATCTTCTTCTTGAAGATGAAGAATCCTCCGTTGATCCGCACATCTCCATTATTAATGGCATGAATCTCTGAGACCAGGCTACCGTTGCCTTGCTGCAACGAAACTAGGTGATAGCTGAGGTTCGGCCGGACGCAGAGAAAGCTGGCGATTTTGCCGTGCTCGTGAAAGTGGTCCAGCTGTTGGGGAAGAGGCATGTCGGTGAGTCCGTCGCTATAATTCGCCAGAAATTCGTCTTCTCCTTCCAGATACTTCTCGACCGCCTTCAAACGTTGGCCGATATTGGAATTGATCCCCGTGTCCGCGAAGGTGATGCGCCAGTCATGAATATCGCTGTTGAGCAACTCGAGGTTTTTGCCCCCGCCGGACAAGACAAAATCGTTGGAGGCACACTCGTTGTAGTTGAGAAAATAATTCTTGACGGCTTCGGCGCGGTATCCCAGGCACAAAATGAAATCCTTGTGCCCGAAATGGGCGTAGTACTTCATGACATGCCAGAGGATTGGGCGGTACCCGATATGCACCATAGGCTTGGGAATGTCTTCCGCATCACGGATGCGTAATCCCAGCCCACCACAAAAAAGAACGACTTTCATATAACATCCTCCAGGTCACACCGGACTATCTGGCGTGCATACTCACAAGTTCCTCCAGCCAGGTTTCGCCCCGGAAGTGGCGATATTGCTCGGCGCGAAGTTGGTCGGCCAGTCGGTCCGGAGGAAGAGTGACGTTTTCATATGTTATGACGGAATTTTTCGGGATGTCCCGCGTCAGCACGCAGCCTTCGACCAGACCCTCAGGAAGGTAGTGATTGCGGCACATCTCCTCCGCGTTTACCGCCTCGCCGTAAGTCATATACATGCCGTAATCGTCGAGAACCTCCCCAGCCTTCAGATCACGCTTGGCCACCGCACAAACCTCGACCACCGGGCCACCGAGAGGCTTCGCAACGGAATCCCGGAACAGCGCCACCCGCGCAATCGCGTTGGGCACTTCGAAGTGCACCAAATGATAAGACGTGAAGAAGGAGTACAGCGGACCATCCCCCATCTTATACAGATTGAGATAGTGTTGTTGCTTGGGATCAGGATGTTCGGCGAGGACGTACAATTTCGTCAGGGGCGTACCAACCACATAGTCCACAACGCCGCCTAGCTTGCGGATCTCTTCGACGTCGTAGATCTTGCCGATCTTCATGACATCATCTTTGTACTCTATCCCTCTCGACATCCCCCGCGAGCGCACGACGAACCCTGTGGCGTTAGCGACGATCGCTTGCTCAAAGCTAATTTTGGAGCCGTCAGCAAAGCTGGTCACCATGGCCGGGTTTTGTCCCCACTTTTCGGCGAAACCCTTTTGAGTTGTGGGATTGCGGTAGGGGTCCTGAAGACCTTTGACATTGCCAATCACACGCGGCGTTAATCCCAGCCCCTTGACCCAGCGGTATAGGTTGACCTGCAGTCCCGGCTCGTCTCCGTCACACGCAGATAGAATCGCACCATGCTTTGCTGCATACACCTGAAGGATAGGCCCGATTGTGGCGTCGATTTCTGCGTTCAACAACACCACATCCTTCTTGTGCCGGAACGCCTCAATAGCCACGCGGGCCCCAAATTCCACCGAGCCAGTCACGTCAACCAGAACGTCTACTCCCGATGAGCGGGCAAGCAGAAAGGCGTCGTCGGTGGCTACGACCTTACCTTCGCGGATGGCGAGGTCAACCTGTTGCTGGGTTGTAGGAGCGGCTACCTCGCTGATGCCGGCGTATTGGCAAAGATCAAATGCGCGTTGCACCCGGCGGTTGAAAACGCCAACCAGTCGCATTCCTGGCTTGGTGTGCACAATGTGATTCGCCAGCCCCTGTGACATAAAGCCAGCACCGATCAGGGCTACCCGGATCGGCCGGGCTTCCGCTTCGCGCGCTTGCAGTGCGTTATCGACGATAATCATTTGATATCCCTCGACTAGAACTCGGGTTACTTGCTGATCTCGACCGGCTCCCTACCCATCCTCTGTCTGATCTCTTCTCCCTGCTCATCCAACCGTTTCCAGTTCCGATCTTTGTCGGAAATCACAGTGACGGGCAAAGGCCACTCCAACCCCAGCCGAGGATCGTCATAAAGCAGACCGCCCTCGCAGCCAGGGGTATAGAACTCGCCAACCTGATAACTGGTGTCGGTGTTATCTCGGAGCACTTGGTATCCATGTGCAAAACGCTCAGGCACAAAGAGAGCACGGAAATTATCTTCCGTTAGTTCGACGGCGATGTGGTCGAGATAAGTCACGCTTTCGGGACGCAAATCCACGATGATGTCGAGGATCGCACCCCGAGTGCATCGCACCAATTTCGTTTCCGCCGCGGGGGGAAATTGGAAATGCATGCCGCGTATCGTGCCTTTCTTACAGTTAAAGGCAATATTGCCCTGGGCAATGATTGGTTTTAAGCCATGCGCCTCGAACTCATGCTGACAGAAGGCACGCGCGAAGAAACCACGCGGATCCTCTCGGCGCTCGATGTCAATCACGAACGCGCCCTTCAGCTTTGTCTCTGTGAAGATCATAGAAGTGACTCTCCTTCTTCTGTCATGCCAGTTTTAATCCAACCCGGCAGGCACGGTGAGGTTCTCTGTCAAAGCAGTCGCAGTCCAGTGTAAGGAAGCGTCCAACTGCCCAACTTTCAGCAAGTGTTGGATACGATTGATGCGGAAATAGCGGCCGTCTTTCATCTCTTCGGCGGTGAGTCCGGCGGCGCGATAGGCATCATAGAGCTCCTGGGCGCCTTTGCGGGCAGTCCACTGCGGTCGGAAGCTAGGCAACGCGCCCCGGATTTTGTCGCAATTAACCCGGTAACAGCGCTTGTCCGGCCCCCCGCCGGGAGCGTATTCGATGTGGCAGCCAGGCACAGTTTCAGCGACGATGTCAGCCAGCTCGCTAATACGGTAATTTTCCTCCGTTCGGCCCACATTGAAGGTCGCATTGTGGATAGCGCTCTTGGGGGCCTCGAGCGCGCACAGCATGGCCGCGATAATGTCGCGAATATGGACGATCGGACGCCAAGGCGTACCGTCACTCTTGATATGAATACGGCCCGTAGTAAATGCCGCGGCTACAAAGTCGTTCAACACTAGATCCAGCCGGAGACGCGGAGAGGCACCGTATGCAGTGGCATTTCTCATATAAGTCGGGCTGAAGTGTTCGTCCGCCAACCGCGCTACATCGCGCTCGACCAGAACTTTTGACTCGCCGTAGGGGGTCACCGGATTGAGCGCAGCGCCCTCATCAAGGAACGCATCACCGCCCGCACCATAAGTGCTGCAAGACGAAGAAAAGACAAAGCGCTTTACGCCTGCCTGCTTAGCTAATTCGGCCAGCCGCACAGACGCCTTGTGGTTGATGGCATAGGTAAGGCCGGGATCCAGGTTGCTTACTGGGTCATTCGATAATGCGGCCAAATGCGCCACGCCGTCGAAGCCTTCGAGATCTTCCTTCATTAGGTCACGGATGTCTTTGCGAACCTCGGGAATCTCCAGGGACGGTTGCCCGAAATTGCAGCCCGCGAAGAGGTCGGTATCGAGGCCGACTACTTCGTGGCCGGCAGAGCGAAACACGGGCGCTGCCACCGCTCCGATGTATCCTTTGTGGCCCGTCAACAGTATTCTCATCCTCGTGCAACCCCTTTCAAACAGATTTGATCCTACGATTGCGACAACAAAAGCTCCCTATGGACGTTGCACCTTGTCTCCGTACAAAGGTTTCGCACCCGCGGCGACCCCTCGCCGCGATCGTCTGGCACGACCCACAGCAACCGGCTCTGGCACCAAGTGCGTGCAAAGAATCTGCGCCCGCACGATTGGATTCACCTGCGGCAGCTTAGCTTTAAGAAGTATCATCCGAAAGAATGCCTTCTCGGAGCAGCGCCTTGCATGAAATTCACTCTGGCTTCGACTACCTGGAGCATATCCCCGAAAGCCAAATTCATGAGAGACGACACTCCTGCCGACGATCTATTGGGTCACAGTAGCTTGTGCCAGTTCGTAGGCTAATTTGCCATCGACGTTCTTCGCGAACGCCAATACGGCATGCCCCGTATCGTCGCCCTCAATCCGCCATGAATTCCCACGCTTTACAACGGACATCTTGCTTCGAGCTCTCCACCATCTGTCGACCTCTGTCGGAAGGGCAACCCAGATCCTCTTCTCAGCGCTTAACTCTCGCAAGTACCCGAGCAGGCCCTGGTAGACCAAATTGGTGTCGGCCTCGAGAATGTAATCAGGGTGGACGATGAAACTCGCTAGACCGTGTTTTTCGAGAATTAACTCGACTTGGGCCTTCCACGTGCCAATAGACCTTTGATTCAGCAGATGGAATAAAGTGTAGTCCTGAATGGTGGTTGCAGGGAGTTCGAGAACATCCCCAATAAAGTAAGGCATAACCGTGCAGCAGCCACCGTGTTGGGGATCGAGGTGAGCGACATTAGGAACCGACATATCGAAGGCAAACTCAAAAACGTCATACCACTCGGGCTTTCGGTAAAGAACCGCAGCCCGAAATCCCTTGGCACCGTACTCGCGCCCATAGCGGTTGATGATTCTTGCCCGACGCATGAATTCTTCTTTGTTGTCAAAGAGCCGGCCGTCGTGGTTTAAGTCCTGGACTGCAACGTCAAAGCCACGGTTACGCATTGACTCAAGTAGATTAGGGGAAACCGCATAACGATCCTCTGGGACGATCTGGAAGGACGCTTTGATTCCAAAAGAATCGTCCACATCCATTAGATCTGCGCAGTAGTCCCTTCCAACCTCGGTTTCCACGTCGTGCGTCATCATCAGACAGCCGTTAGCGCCATCCGGCCAGAACCATACAAATGGAACCCTCTCCGCACCTTTGGCTTCGATCGACAATAACAAGAGTCTTTCGCAGATATCCTCAACTGTGGTGTCCACCGGCCACCTGGGAAATTGCAGCTTTTTCCAATTACGTGCGTTGAACTTCTGAACCTGCTTTCTTACGGGCAGATTTGTGAACGGTCGCAGGAGGTAATACAGGCTCCTGAGAACACTCCTGACGCTACTTCCCATACCGCGCGTGTTTGCATATCGTTCCAGACGAAGATTATCGATAATCTCGGTTGGATCGAATGGCAGCCTAAGCTTTGCATTGTCCACATGGACGTTTTCGAGTGCATCGTAAAGAGAAGATTCGACGCGAAATTGTCGCACTCCCGAGCAAGAACGACCGTAGCAGGTAGCATTCGAGCCGAACTGGAAAAAGCCTTCGTCTAAGGATAACCACCCCCTGAGGGCGAACTCGAAGAAGTTATCAGGACAACGGTAGCGATCATTCACAGCTTGACTCAGAATGTCACCATGTTCCGCGGCTGAATCATAAGAGAACGCCTCAGATTCCATGTGCTGTTCTTTCCATTCTATGTCCAATCTCGGCAACAGTTCGGTGCTCATCTTCTCTGTACTCTAGAAGAGCTTCCAGCGGAAGTAATTTATGCAATCAAGATCCAGCGTGGGAAAGCCTGTTTCTGAACAATCGAAGACCACAGCAACATGGCAGAGGTTATCCCATATGTCCGTACAAGACTCTGCCAGCTGCAGAAGTAAAAGCATCTGGCAGAGAGGAGAAAAATTGGCACACCGTCTGCGAATTCCAAAGAGTCGCCGCTCCTCACCTTCCCGTCTTCTCATATGCAATCAGGCCGTCGTACCTTGCGTCGGAGCACCCATACTTGTAAACGACGGATGATCGATGTCGCAGAGTGAGCATTGCTGCGATCGGAGCGCCATTTTTCCGAGCCAACCTGATCGGAATTTTGTCGCCCATACATTCGACCAAGTTTCTAAAAGGGCTATTTGAAGTGGTCCGGGCGTTACCAACCGAAGTAGCTCCAGTAACAGGTGACGGGCAGAACGTGCAGAGTCTAGTATCGGAGGATAAGCTGCCGTCTGCCCTCATTTATCTAGCACCCATACAACGTGCACTTAGAAACCCACAAGGAGGAGAACTAGCGACCGACGACCCTGGGGAGGCGCCCAGTATCATGGGTCTGCGAACAAGTGCCGCCGTTTGTATGTCTGCACTCCCAAGAGCATGCAGGCAATCGTCCTGCCAGAATCCAAAATGAGCTTGCGCACTGGCCCGAGTTGGGCCTGCGCAATTTGTTGAAAACACTATAGTTATGGCTTGCTCTTTACGTTTCGGCCCTAGACTGTGTCCGCAGCAGCTTCAGGGTGGAAAATACTAGGGAAAATCTCTTCCCAAACGTTACGAACCACTTGCCGGGGAACTCTAGAACCACCAGAGGTGAGACAAAGTCCGGTAAGACGTGTCACCCGCCACAGAATAACTCAGATCTAGGAGGGCGGACCGCAACTCGCCCAAAAATCTAAAGCGGATACTCGAGCGACGGTAATAGATTTGGCTCTGTGCTAGGCTTGTCTTTGCGCCAACGTCACCTGACCGTCACCAACACCAGCCAGTCTGATGTCTCTAAAGATGCGGTCGTATTGCTCGTCTAAGGCCACCTGATAGGCCTCTGCCTTTTGTTTGATTTGGGATTTGAGATTCTCAGCGTTTTGCTCAAGCGCCAAAAATTGGTCAATCAATTTCTGCGTGTCAATGCACTCAATGTCCTGGCAGAATTCCGACAACCCCACATCGCTCATTAACGAATCGACCTTTTCATGGAACGAAATAGCCACAACCGGCTTGTTGAGCCATAAAGCCAACAAAACATTGTGAAACCTGCTCGCGACCACAAGATCCGTCTTTGCCAATTGTGATAGCACGTCGTCAACAGTGCCGGCGGGCTCATCGATGATCTTCCTGGTTCCACAATTTATCCCGCGGACTTCCAACAAAGATCTCAGATCTTGCCTGGCGCGATGGTCGTATACAGCATCGCCGATGAGCAAGCGAACAGTGTACTGATGTTCGATCAGCCAAGCCACGAAGTTGCAGAGTTTCGCAAGGTAATTATGGTAGCCACATTCGTCGTTTCCTAAGTTGGCGCGCCGTTGGGAATATGTAATGATGCCAACGCCGATCACACCTGCGTAGCCATCGTGACCGTTAGAGCTAGGGATCATTGTTTTTGGCAGACTGAATGCCAAGTCCGGGTAAACACTGTCCCTCTTCGTATCGAAATGGAGATCCTGGAGGTATTCCTTGGAAAAGTTGTCGCGATAAGATCGGTAGTCCGCCAACGCCAATGCTGCCTTAACGAACCACTTACTCAGAGGGTGGCGAATCGGCCCCACTCCAACGCTCACAAACAGTAGTTTGCACCGACGCAGTTTCGCGATGATCGACCACTTCAAGATGTCATAGTGCATCCCAAAAGGGACGATGCCGACATCTCCCAGCATGCCCGTTCCTGTCATGACGAGCATGTCGACACCCTTTAGGGTCTGGAACGCCTTGGACCACCGATACAGCTCCATCGGAATTCCAACGAATATTCTTCTAAACAATCTTATGGCCTTCTTTTTTACAGGCGGCAATGGCGTTTCTCTGATCGGGAACGCAAAAATATTGTAGCTCGAAGCCACTTCCTTAGGTTCTGAACAAACGCAGCTGATCTCCGAATTCGGTATGTGCTTTCTAAGGTTATATAGAAATGCCTGGAGTGTGCCTTCATTGCCTAAGTTTCCTACGCCAAAAGCTCCGAAGAGAGCAATCCTCCGTCCCGTCGAGTCATTGCTCATTTGCTACACCTTTAAGAATCCTATGAAATAAAAAAAAAGCTTCCGATCTTCTGAATATCATGGCAAGGGATTTAATCCGTAGCACTTTCGCCGGGCTTGCGGCTCTCTTTCAGCGCTGTGTTGGCGTGTGAGGAAATAAAACGAAGAAGATTTCGTTAAACGGTGCCTGTGGTGCGAGGCTCGAGAGTTACTCAAGAATTGGCGAGTGCAAGCATATTTCTTTGCAATACTTGAGGCTCCTGGCTTGCAGCTGCTACTTCAATTGGCGACCCTCTGGTCATGCGCAAGGGAATCACTACTGCTTGATATGGCTCTCTCCCCTATCTGAAATACTGCGGCATAACGGACGATCCAGTTCTGGCGACTCTTATCGAGCGGCTCCAGCCCCCAATAATTCATCGGCCAATCTCGTCGTACGCTAGGATCGCCATCGTGAGACTCTTCCAACAACTCCCTGACGGGTTTCCATCTGAGATCCGTCGCGACCTTTGTTCGAACATCCAGATCGATTCCGGATACGACAAGAAAACCTCCCTGCTTCACAAAACGCGCAATTTCACGCAGACATGCCTCAGCAACGGGTGGACTCATATGACAAAGGAAGTTATTTGACACCACGATATCCTGGGGTCCCAATAGTTTAAGCATCCCTGGGTCGCGAACGTCGCCGACATGCCAGACAGTGCCTTCTCTGATCCACGACTGCACCACAACTTCGTTCACTGTCCTAACAAACATCTTGTTTAGATCCACCTCAGTCAATCGTTGAAAAATTCGCTCTCCGACAAGCTCGGGAGATGTGAGGGAGTAGGCTCCCCTCTGGGCAATCTCCAAAACCTCTTTTGAAATATCCACCGCATGCAAAACGACCTTCAACTCTGGACGAGATGACCGGAGTGTCGCGAGGATGGAATAAACCTCAGCACCGTTGCTACATCCCAATACTGCGATACGAAGGGTGGATGCGTGTTCAGCCTGATATGAGAGTTGGCGTATTAGTTCGAGCTGAGGCCGATTTCGAAGAAAAAAAGTCCCAAAATACTGTCTGCGATTGCCCCACCGGCGAACGAGTGCATGCAAAAAATGACCATACGAACGGACCGGGCGAAGATCCCTTAACGACGCAGGGAGGTGGTTCCAGATCCACTCGTTCAGGCGGAAGATTGCCCCTACCGGGGACTTTCCAAAGATTTTTAACTGCACAATTCTATCTGCCGAGAATTGACTCATTCATTTCAACTTGAAGAGACTTAATCCAGAATCATTGCGAACTGCGAATCCAGAGCTCGCCGGAGAATCATCTAGTTCATCTCAATCTCGACCCACCCGTACTTGTCTCGAGTGGTGGTTCGTCCACTTCTAAATTGCACCCCGGATATAGCCACCATACGCAAAAATAGTCACGACCTAATGCAAACTTCCCGTTGACCACTATGTGGTCGTCGGCCCCACGGAGGGGCGCCACCAGCTTAGCATTCCGACCAACGGACTACCGTCGGAGGCTTGGCCGGGTCTCGAGATTCGAGGATTGGCTAAGGGACGATTTCCGCTCGCGCTTGCTGAAGGCCCGCTGGTAAGCGGCAAGAAGATTGGGTACGGAGTATTCCCAGGCAAGCTCGTCCAAGACTCGTTTACGTCCGAATTTCCCCATTCTTTCTCTCTCCTCCGGGTGTTCGATCAACCAGAGGATTTTGGCCGCAAAATCGGACACCTGATTCTGATTGTCACTGTAAACCGCGGCTTCCTGGGCACTGAAGCGGCCTTCCTTCAAGGAGAATTGGACGATAGGCTTGCCAATCGCCATGTACTCCATGATCTTGATCATGGTGGAGATGTCATTCATTTCACAAGGTTTGTCCGGATTGACGCACACGTCGGCTGTAGACAGAATCTCCAAGAGCTGTTCGTCTGAAACCCTGCCGGTGAAATTAAACGTGTCGCCGAGCTGCTTGTCTTCCAACATCTTCCGGAGCCCGGGCAGTCCCGGCCCCCCGCCGACACAAGTAAAATGAATGTCGCGACGCCCCAAATTCTTAAGGTGGAGTGCTACGTCCAAGAGGATGTCCAAACCTTCCTGAACACTAATCGTCCCGACGTAACCGACCAAGTAAGGCTTGCCGAATTTGAGAGCGGGATTGGGCTGAACAGGTTTAAAGGTCTTGAGATCGGGCCCGTTTCGAACGATGAAAACGTCGCGAGGATCCATGCCTCCCCTGGATATGGCGAGGTCCCGGTAGCTGCCATTGGTTGCCATCACAACATCGCTGAAACGGTAGGTCTGCTTCTCAAGCCATACCTGAGCCCTGTAAAGGAAGTCCTTTCTTTCATACTTGGAGACGTAGAGTTCCGGGTTCGCATCATGATAATCGAAGATGTATTTCACGCCCAGGAGTTTGAAGGGGAGCGCAACCAGAAAAATATCGTCGGGGGGATTACAGCCCTGAATGACGTGAAAGCCGTGCCGAAAATAAATCCACCAAGTGTAGAAGAACTCCCAAAACAGTGCGCAGCCGAACTCGAGGAGATACCCGAGAGGACTGTTCCCTTCTCTGGGCATCGGGTGCCGATAGACGTGTACCCCATTGAGAACTTCGTGACCTGCAGTGTAGCCCTTGCCTCGGGGACACAATACTGTGACGTCGTACCCGTTCTCGTACAAGGACAAGGCCTCCTTCCACACGCGTGTATCGAAGGGAACAGGTATGTTTTCAACGATAATTAGAACCTTATTCTTCATGTCAGTAGTCTCTCATGAATTATATATCTCGCGTCGCGCTTTCTTTTGAATCGTCTCCCTTGCTCTCCGTGCCGAATGAACCGTCGCAGGGCCCGGGCAGCCGTCAGCGGGACTGAATGCTTGGTGAACTCGCCGTTTAGGCACAGACTCGTTCAAGACCACGCGGCTTACCCATTCTCTTAGGTTTTCATCACAAGGAATTGCAACCGTATCTGTTCAGAGGATCATCTTTTCACCGATGGCCGAGGCCGGTAGCTGAATTCATCGGAACGTTTCAAAAGCAGAAAGCACATCCACTGCACTGCGCCATTAAGTTGTAGTCATCACGCCTTTAGCTATGCTTCCTGCGTCAAAACCGGTTGCTCCGACTCGACGGACGGGCGCTTCAACAATCCCCGGAGTAGGTCCATGTAGAACGTCTTCTGCCCCATTCCGAAGAGCAACATGCTCATGTATGTGCCAAGAAGAATCGTGACTCCTAGGAATAATCGGAAAAAAGGCAACCACTGGCTGCAAAGCAATTGAACGCCCAAGGCTAGTGCCACAGCCACAGCGCCTGACAGTAGGGGGTCAATCATGACCTTCATCACGTCCCCGAATGAAATGGGTGTCCCATGGACACCCCAGGCGATGTGCGGCAGGGCCCACAGAGTCATCGCCACCGAAAACCCAAGGGCCACGCCGTTCGATCCGTAATGCAGACCCAGCGAGTAACCCACGATCACAACCGGAGCGAGAACCAGCGCAACTTTCAAGCTGCGTTTGACCATCCCCATTGCGAACAGGAGCCATCCCAAGGGATTGATGATGGCAAAGATAAGAATTGTCGGAGCCAGGAGTTGTAAAATTCTGGCCGCGGCGCCCCATTTCGACCCGAGGATCAAAATCACCAAATCATGCGGGAAGATGCCAATGATGCACGTCATCGGTACCGTCAGTGCCAATACCAGTGAATATCCCTTCAGGAAGTAGCTCCTCAGACGGGTCGGATCCCCCTGCAGCCGAGACAGCGCCGCGAACGCTACTTCCCCTACCGCCGAATTCAAATTATCCGTCGGGATACTGATGATCTGAAACGAGCGCCCATAGATACCCAGCGCCCCCGCCCCCCAAAACCGCCCCAGCAACACCTTGTCCAGGTTATAGGCCACGTACACGATCAGGCTGATCAGTGTCACCGACCCGCCAAAACTGATCATTGGCCGAATTCCAACTCTCTTCCGTGGCTTCCCAGGTAACCACGACGTCGCCATCCAAAACGCGATCGTCGAAACCAACGGCAGCGTCACTGACAATCCCACCAGCGACCAGTACCCATAGCCCAACAGCGCCATCCCGACCCCTACCACCGTACTCGCAACTTGGGCAACGATTTGGATTATGGCCAGGGCTGTGAAACGCATCTCCCGCTGCAGAATTGCTGAGTGTTGCACCCCTGCGGCGTTGATCACAAACCCAGTTGCCAACGCGATCGTCACCCAAAACAGCCGAGGTTCGTGATAAAAGCGAACCACCATCGGCGCCACGGCCGACAATAGAACCGTCAGGATCGCGCCCACCAGCAGATTGATCCAAAACAGCGTGGAAATCTGTTCGTCCGTAATATCCACGCGCTGGATCGTCGCCGTGGAAAGCCCGAAATCCCGGAACAAGAAGAACACGCTGGTGAACGCGGTGACCATGCCGACCAATCCAAAGTCTTTTGGGTCGAGCAACCTGGCCAAGATCATCAAGGCGCCGATGCGAACAGCGAAAAAAACTGTCTGCGCGCCAACTCTAGCGACACCACCTCGGATTGCCTTTTCCTTGAGGTCTTTCATCAGCGGGTCACTTGCTCAAGGGTGTATAACAGAGCTTGCAACGCACTGGATCTTTGGCCGCGTTGAGAACAGATGAAGAAACAATCAACGGCGGGTAGTGGGCTAAGGAGACAGAAGTTAGTATTAGTCTGTATCTGAATGAAGATCGCGTTCACCATTCGTGCTGATGCTTACCGAATCCGAGAATCCCACTCCACGACCAATCAGAAACTCCATTCCGATGACATGAAAACTACCGCTGCGGCGATACGGTAGCTTCGGACCTTGTCCATTGGTCGGCAAAAGGCGAAGTTTCTGGGATTGGCTGGGCGTCACCAATCTCAAACACCACCGCATAGACAAGGCGCAAGCTACCGCCCTTAGACACGTCCGGGATATGACCACAACCAAGTTCGCAATCATCCTGCCAGAGCCTCTGGGAACGACGCAAAGCCCGAGTTCGCAGCATCATGGCTTGTTGCCTGAAAACAATCAGTTTACGCTTGTTGATGGCAGAAACGCGTATCGCCTACAAGGCACCATGGCATCACAGAAACAGCTAAATGGAAAACTTTTGCCACAATTTGGAATTGGAACGGAACCCAAACTCCGCGGATTTGTCTTGTCAAGCCTCGTAAAATCAGAAACTTAGAGTGGCATTTTCGCCTCCCGACAGTGCGCGTCCTGTTTGCATTTGGGTCTGTACCTTAAGCACACAGATTCCGCTCTCATCGGCGGCCAGGAGCGATCGAAACCGCCCGACAGCAGTTTGATCCCTACGAACAGCGAACGTCAGCGGCAGGTCTGGCGTATCTGATGACGGGCGTGCGTTCCTGACCTTTTTCTGTCCTTCCGTCCAGTAGATGGCAATTCCTCGGCTGCCTACACTGTCCGTGCCGCCGCTTCTGCGTGTTCCGGCGTAAGAACCCGGAGCAGTACCTTCAACCAGGCTTTAACACAGATTCCATAGATTTTGCGCTTGAGAATGGGTGATCATTACGATGAATTGGGCGGAAAGAGGCAGCGTGGTCAGTGTACGGATCGGCACCGGGATTGAACGATGCGGGCCCATTGCCAATTCGGTTTATGCAAATTCGATGATGTTGGCACTAAAACGCTAAAAACGACTATGAAGATCGCCAAGGTAGCTTTGAGAAAAAAAACCATCCGCAATCTCGTGCTGATTCTCGCGTCGATTCTCGCACTAGTTCCATGCCTTGGCGCGCAGACACCCACACTTGTTCGCGCTGCCGCGCACGTTGGAGTTACGGGCGGTCAAACTGATTCAGCTAACAATTTCACTTTTCAGATGGAACAAGCCGGCGCGCCACGCGCAGTCGCCGCTGGCGATCTGATTGTGTTTTTTGGAACTTGGCCGAGTTCCATGCCACAGACGTTCAGCGATAACGCTTCCAATGTCTGGAATTCCGTTTTTTCTCCAGCGTCCACTTGTCAAGATAGCGCCGGTGAACAACACGGATTTTTCTATGCCGCGAACGTCTCGGCGAGTACGTCCATAGTCACTCAGTCCAGCACTGGATTTTTTCAAGATACGACAATGGACTTCGCCTACTTTTACAATGTGGCCACAACAAACGTGTTGGATGGTTTTTCTTGTGTGTCCAAGACTCCCACGAGCAATACGGCGCCTAACATCACAGGAACGTCTTTCGCAACGACCGCGGCAAACGACCTCATTATTACCTGTGTTTATGACGTATCCAAGCCACTTGGCGTACCGAATCCATGGACTTCGATTACTTATCCGACGAATTTCTTTGGACTGAGTGATGAGCCTAGACTCGGGCATGCCTGCGCATACTGGGTGCAGCCAACGGCTGGATCATTTACACCTACGTTCACTGTAGCTCAATCGACGCACGATACATTCGTGATTATGTCCGCTGCATTCAAGGCTGGCACAGGTGGCTCGGCTCCTGGTCTCGGAGCTTCGCCGATACTTTCAGAAATGCAGTACGTCAGTAACGCAGGCACGTTTACAATAAATCTGCCATGCCCATCGGGCACGACGAATATCACCGTCATCAATGAGGCAGGCACCGCAGGAGCCGACATCACTGGGATAAGCGATAGTAGTTCGAATAGTTGGAACCATCCGACATTCACCAATTTTCTACCTCAGATATATTATACAAATGCACTATCTATACCATCTAGTAATACATTCACGGTCAGTCTGACCGTGCCGTCAACAAATGGAGTTGACCTGGTAGGTTTTTTCTGTACGGTTGGCTCGAATGGTCTAGATACCGGTCTTAGAACGGCTAATGGTTCGACGCTGACAGGAGCTGGACAAGGCGCGACCACAAACCAACAAAATGTGAGCGGCGGCATTCTCCCGGCCTCTTCGAGTGGAACCCCTTCTCTTGCCGGCGATTTAGTCTACGACGCGGGAGCTTTCGGAGCTGGCCCAGCGACTGCCTGTGTCAACAATTCATGCGTATTCGACTACGTGGGAGGTTCATGGACAGGCTCTAATGGTGGAGACCAACAACTGTACTCCAACGGCGATTTTATGGGGCATGCTTATCACTCTTCGACATCGACTTTTGATTTTCAGTTCCAGGCAACCCAAACTTCTGGCAATGCGGGTTCGATGATGATTGCGCTCAAGTCAGCGTCGGCATCGGCTCCGGCTCCTCCGACGAACTTAGCTGCGACTGTGCACTAACTGCTGGGGCTGTTAGAAAAATTCTTTTCCTCGCTTGTCCTTCTGCCACTGAACTCTCTGTTCGCCGGTAGCGCTCGATAATGGCCGTCTCAAACGGCAATGTGTGTAGCTTCGGCACTTCAACGTGACTTGGCCGACTTTGCTATGCAACTGGCGTTGGTAGGAACCCGCCCGGGTATCCTTGCGGGCTTCCGTGCGTTCGTACCGCTCAGCCCGGCCCAGGCGGTATTGCGTTCGGTGTCTCTTTTACCGTGCTGCGAACCACTTTCTCCCGGATGCTCCTGGCATCCTCCCTTCGTCGATTTGGATTACCTGGCTGAGCTTCGCCACTTCCTGCGGTGCTTCTCCCTGGTTGTTGGGCTCAATCGCCTCTGCCTTCGCCCTTCCTCAGGCCCTCTGTTTTACCCACCAGACGAAAAGTGCGAAAAACATCGTACGTTATCTCGGTGCGTATTTGTTCGACAGTCTTACCTGTTTTTGCCCGAAGCTCACAAGACCAGACGCTAACTTGAGCATCGTCTTTCGCTGTTCAGTCCTCGATGTGGAATAGCATACTGCAAACCAAAAACCATCAGCGCCAATAATATCGTGAGACCGCGCCGCAACCAAAAAATATTCATTCCTAAAAATTGTGACGATACGTCAACAGAAGAAAGCGGTAGCTCAACGTTAAGATTGTTCAATTTTGTTCTTGAGGACACGGAGTTGCAGTGGTGAGAACGCGGTCTGCCAGTTCTCGCAAACGTCGCTCCCGAGCCGCCATTGCCGGCAAAGGATCAAGGCCCGCAACCTGAAGGAGCTCCTTCCATCGGTACGCCCAGTCATGACGCAACAGAGCTTCACCGGCGTTCTTTTTGCTGATTGCAAGGACCTGCTCCGGCACTGCGTCCAATTTCGCAATCTCATCTATCACGTCAGAACCATCCGGTTGAATTTTGATCACTGCATCAGCCCAAGGGAACATTTTCAAAAATGAATCACAATTCGGAGCCTGGCCGATCATAACGGTGCCTGCAGCTGCTCCTTCGTAGTAGCGGTGCCCGATTTCCTCCTGCCCTCGAGTTTCATCCAGGAGGTTCGCTTTTCCAGGCGCCACCAGGAAGTATCTTGATCGCTTGGCCACGTTGGAGAAAAGATCGCGATGTTCCCTGTAGTCGTACACATCCGATAGAGAGCCCCCGAACGTGTCGTGGAGGTAGAACAGCGATCCCTTCTCCGCCGCCCTGGATAGCTCTCTGTGAATTCCTTCGCGTCTCCGCCCAATGCTATAGACATCGACGACACGCGCGGCTGCATTCGGATAGGGGTTGAACCGAAGCGTATCCACAGCTCCAGAAAGCCAACGGCAAGGTTTGTCAATAGCCTTCGACAAGGCCTCGATAGTACCCCGACAAGCCACAAATACGAAATCGAACTTTTTTAGAGCATGAATCCAGTATTTGTACTGTGGGATCTCGGCGGCCCAAAACTCGTCTATCCAGCATGCGCTGACCTTGCAATGGTCTTTCCAACCCTCAATGGCATTGATATTGAGAAAATCGTGGTCGTATTGGCACACGGCAAGAAATAGATCGTATTCTTGCGTGAGCCGGACCTTTTTAAGGCCGGGATTCTGGAAGATCAGCCTTCGAGAGAAATCATGGAAGAGCAGGCGTCTCTGCCATCTCTCCTTGAATTCATATCCGGGGCCTGGTTCGAGACAGATCAGATCCACATCGTCAACTTCTTGGAGGACGTCCTGCGCTTCGTAATGACCGCATAGGAAAGTTTTCTTCCTGAAGAGTCTGCCTGATGGCATGCAGATGCGAGCCTTCCGCGCGGATATCGCGCTACGGGAAGGCTGCCTTCGAGAATTGGACGGTTCGGACGAAATCATTTCTTCACCGGCTGATCTGACTATATATATACGATGGCTAAGCGGTTTGGAAACTCAGCTGCTAGTTCACTCCTAGTCAAAAAGTCAGCTACCAATCCCGCATCGCCGCAGAGTAGATCCCATCAGCATCGAAGCCTCGTAGGCTTTAACTCCAAAACGTCGTCTTCTCTGACTGATGACTCCTGTTCACAAAAATGCCAGGGTCCAACGGATAACGGTGTGCGGCGCGGTCGGTCATTATCCACATAGGCTTTTCGCGCTGCACACACGACAAAGGCTGTCGATAGCAGGGCGTCTAAGCAACCGCATTTGCAAAAGCTGTGGCGTAATACACACCAACAAGAGGGTCCTCAGTCCCGCTCTCGACGAACAGATTTCTTCCAGAAAGCTTCCTTAGCTTCGCCTTTCCTAACGCAGAGCTCTCCTCCAAGAAAAGATAGCATGGTTTGCACAAGTCATTTTTCAGACCCGCGGGACTCGGTTCGCATTGGAAACTCCAGTCGAATGTATGCGGCTCCCTGACTCAGCTCATTGAGAATCATATATGTAACCGCTCCTATGAGCGCTCTATCCGATATGGCGATAGATAAATCTGCCTGCGATCGTCCGTAACCTGTCGGGCATGAATGAAAACAAGCGCTTTGCCATTTCTAATTTCCAGCCATTGACTAAATCCAGGGAAGCAGTTTCGGGAAATCTCCAGTAAACCAGGCGCCTAGGTTGAGGGACCCAGCGGTTCTTGAATGCAAGAAGTCCCGCGTTCTGCTCCTCAGTCCTGCCCATATCAAATTCGCTTGCCCCGTTCAATTTAGCCGAGGCGATGGCTCTCCATAAGAGCCATGGTATCGCCCCGAATCTGTTGAATTGAGCGTCCGAGCATCCGTACTTGTAATAGACGACATCCTTGCACCGCAAGGTCAGTATGGCAGAGATTGGAGTGTTGGCTCTATATGCCAAGCGAATTTCCAAGGCGTTGCCGCAAAACTGAACTAGGTTTCGAAACCAGGTGTAGGGTGTAGGAGGGAGCCGGTGTCGGCCCCGCGTCTTCACAAACAAAGCATAAAACTCCTTCAAAAAATAATCAGACCTACCACATTTCTCAGTGAGACCTGCCCGGTCTGCTCGATGAATGCGCCGTTGGACAGAATCCTTCTCAAAGCTTCCGAACACTTCATCCAATTCTCGGCGCAGATCAAGAACATGCAGGTAATACATCGCAGCACGTCGGAAGCCATTCGTCTCACTCGTCTGACCGAAATTCCCGTTAGCCGGACGGACTTCCAAATATCGCAAACCCTGATATTCCATGGTAGTCTGCAAGTAGCAAATCAAGAAGTTTAGGTCATCTCTTGAGTCGCAAAGAGGCTCGCAATGGTCCGAAAAGGGTAGCGACACCAGGCGACGTCCAGTAAGCCAGCTGTTAACACGACAGAAAACAAAGCCATTGTTCAACTCGCCGGACGGCGACGAAGTCGTGAAAGCCACGGGGTCATATCCATAGGTGTTTCGCAGCGCTTCGAGCCAACCGACGGCGTGGAACACTGACGCTTTGGGGTGTCGTTCTACGAGATCCGACCACCGCTTGTCCTTGGTCGGATCAATCTGGTAAATTCTCATTGCCTATTTCTAGCTTTTTGCGCTGATGCGCGAATCCGCCTTAAACAGTCTAACTAGCTTTTCCTCGGGCCAGAAAATCGCGCAATCGCATGAAGGCTGTCCTAGCCAGACCAACGGACCGCCCTTTGGACGCCGGCCACCTGTTGCCGCGGAGCGGGCATAATCATTCCTTGTGACATAGATTGGTCGGAAGAAGCTTCAGACATACGCGAGTTGGAACAGAGGGGCCGGCTCACTCAGAAATTTTTGCATCGAGCGAAGCTCTTTTCGACTGAGGGTTCGGCATCCCCTTCAGCGCGGCTGGTCGAAGCAAGTCACAATATACATTTGCCGTTGCTTGGCTGACGACCTCCCAAGAATGACGCTTAATTGCAAAGTCTTGTATTCTCTTTCGGTGACTATTTAGGTTTGCAAACAAGCCGCTTGCGAAATATCGGATGATGGTTTGTGCCAAGTCGACAGGATCACCGGGCTTGAAAGCAAAACCGGTCTCTCCCTCGATAATCTCATCCTTTAAAGCTCCAACATTTGTAGCGAGAACGGGTAGACCAAAACTGTAGCCGAGAAACAAAACGCCGCTCTGGTAAATGTGTTTGTACGGAAGCACCAAGACATCCGCGGCCTTAAAGTAAAGCTCAATTTCGTCGTCCGGAATGTAATCTGTCCTGAGCAACACTTGCCCACTCTGAACCTGCCCTTGGATCGATTCCCGGATTGGTCCCCAGTAGCTCTCGCAATTTTTCGGCCTTCCAGCAATAATTAATCGGTAATCGCGATGTTGGGCTGAGGTTCGTTGAAACGACTCAACCAGATATTCGAGCCCCTTATACGGTGCAATATTTCCGAAAAATAAAATCACCCTTTCGCCTGCTCGGATGCCCAATCGCTGCCTTGCTTCGCGCGGGGAAAGAGGCGTGTTTGGAACAGCATTGTTGATTCCGAACGGAATTACGCTGATCCGTTTTGCCTCTACTCCGAACCCACTTATGAGTTCAGTTTTCATCATTTCTGTATGAACGAACATGTGATCAGCAAGGCGATACTGGATTCGAAGCGTAAGGCGGTTCAGCAGGGTGTCTGTAGAGTCTCTCTTCCCTGCGTTCACATTGTGAACTGTCAGAACAATCTTCTTACCTAAGTACAAATAGAAAAGCGTGAGCAAAGTCCTATCAAAAGCCTCAAACTTGTTGTTCCACAAGATATGAAAGATTCTTGGTTTCGACCGCGCTGCGTACCCAATTAGTTTCAGGTAGTACAAGAGCACTCTGACGAGTTTCCTAGCCTTGCTCACGTTTGGTCGCTGGTCGCCGCGCAAATTCAGAAAATTAACGTTGGGTTTGCCTTGAAATTCCGGAAGATCCAACTCGTCGTTGGCGACAAGATCGAGGATAACACCCTTCGCAATTAGCGCCGTGGCCAGACCAAAGGCGTAAGGCTTGTCAGCACCACCGGTAAGCAGCGCCACCGCAAGCTCAGAGCACGAGGCGGACATCGTCAAATTGGCCGGTCCATCGGCCGTCTCAACTTCTTGAGCTTGAGAACACCGTATCATGCCTCTGCCAATCTCTCTTCCAGAAGTTCGCAAATGGTGTGGCCGATCGTGATGTGCATCTCCTGAATTCGTGCGGTCGACATGGAAGGAACGCACAAGCACAGGTCGCATGTATCTCGCATTTTTCCTCCAGATTCACCCGTCATTCCGATCACACTCACATTAATCTTTCGAGCCGCCTCGATAGTACGAAGGATATTCAGGCTGTTGCCGCTTGTAGAGATCGCAAGCAGGACATCGCCTGGTTTCGCATGCGCTGAAAATTCCCGCGCAAACACATATTCATATCCATAATCGTTTCCAATGGCGGTCAGCGCTGACGTGTTCGCGTGCAAGGCGAGCGCGCGGAGCGGTTTCCGCTCGCGTTGGAAACGGCCGGTAAGTTCTGCGGCGATGTGCTGCGCGTCTGCAGCCGACCCTCCGTTCCCCGCGATGAGCAGTTGTCCCCCAGCGGCCAGTGACGAGCCAATTATGTCGACCGCCTCTGAGACATGCCATGAAAGCCCACGAAGCGCCTTCGCAACCTCCAAGTGTTCGTTCCAGATAGACTTGATCTTATCTACTTGCTGGACCGCGCTTAACATGTTGCTACCCCCTCCATTCCGAATCTTCGTGGGTTACGGACATAGGTTAAGGACATGGCTAAGGAACGCCTAACGAGTGTCAAGGCTATACATCGCCTCGTCTCAACACCTTACCAACGAGGCCGTCACCTGTGGAAGCACTATCTGAGCCTATTTCGCAACTCTCGACCCAAACTTCGGTTCCCTCTATACGTATTTGAGGCACAGGCGAGGCATCTCCAGAGGACCTCCAAGCTGCGCGGCCAGTGCTTGTAGCTCCGAAACGAGGTCGAGTCGCTCCCGACAGAAATCGTCGAGCCGATTCTGAATATATGCCAAACAAGCCCGTCGGGACACGTCCACTATCCTCCGTTGAGCGGGCGTATTGAATTTGAAGTTTCATCGAGAAGAGTAGTGCATCCTTCTTCCTGTCTGATGTGCCAAGGTAGCGTTTGCGCGATCCATTTCACTGCCTTATATGCGGGAATTAGGAAACGAGTGGCTGCATGTTAATAACATCTCTCGGTTGTACAGACCCTTTAACGCTTTGCCCACTCGGCTGAATATATTAACTATGTGATAATAACTCGCAGCCAGTAGATTTCGACGGAATATCACGAGGCTAACGCCTCGTCGATTCTGCGTCGCCCAAATTCGCTCATTTTTTTCGTTCCTCCGGTATTCAAGCAACCAAAGAACCTACGACACGCACGAGACCCGTCGCGGCGATGAACGATCCCTACGGCCAGGAGTTACGTTTGTGGCTGAACCTGTTTCTTCCTGCGTTGAAGTTGCTGAACAAGGTGTAACATTGGGCGCTGTTCGAAGACCTGGCCTACGGGACAGTAGATTTCGTCTTTCTTTCGGAGGTAACCTAGATCTGTAGAGACGCGATCGCTCACGAAAGGTGAGGACATCCGTGTTCAGAACGGCAAAATGGTCACTTGCGCTTTCGCTGTTGATAGCTCTTTGCGGTCCGGCATCCCACGCTGGCACGTACACTGCGGCGTCTTGCAACCAGAGCGATGTCAATGCGGTCATCAACGGCCCAACGCACACTGCGGTTGACGGCGACACGATCAACATTCCCGCAGGCTCCTGCACGTGGACTACTGGAGTCACCGTGCCAGTGGGAATCGGGATCACGATCATGGGCACCGGCACCCCCAACACCGGACCCAGCACCACGGGAGCGGGAACGCCTTCCACGACGATAACGAGCAACATTGGCGGCAATGTCTTTGTGATGCATCCCCACTTTGGCAATTCCACGGCGCGAATTTCGACGATGAAAGTAACTTGGGGAACCTCGACGACTCCTCTCTTTATGTTTGTTGGATCTTGCACATCGAGCGGTTGTCCTAACATGAGAGTGGACAACGTGAATATTCCGACTGCCGGGGCGTGCAGTGTTCCCGATGCCAGCGCGATTATCGCGGCTAACATGTTCGGCGTGCTGGATCACAACACGGTCGGTGACGTTCAGAGTAGCTGCAACGGGATCGATTTCGTGAACGTCAATCACGCCGTGTGGCTGGGCGTCGGTCAGTACGGAGACAACTCCTGGCTGAGTGCAGACAGCTTTGGGACGTCACAGGCTCTGTACCTGGAAAACAATCAGTTCAATTTTTCGTTCGGCACTGACACTGATGGGGCAGATGCTTATCAGGATGTAGGCGGAGGACGTTTCGTTTGCCGCTTCAACAACTTCAACGGCGTGACCACGGCCTCGGCCTGCACGAATCATGGCACAGAAACAACTGGCAGGCCGAGAGGAGGTCGGCAAGCCGAGGATTACAAGAATACTTTGCTTTGCACAAACACAAGCCAAGGGTGCTCGAACGGATTTGGTTTCCGGAGCGGCGTCGGACGCGTATGGGGGAACACTTTCAGTATCAGTGCAGGCTCTTGGTACAACCATTACACCAGTGGCACTAACGAAAGGCGATACCGTCCCGTTCATTGGGGATATTGTGATGGAATCGACCCCTGGGACACCAATGATGGAGGTTCGATAGTCTACACCGGAACGATTTCCTCGGTCGGCACTGGCACCATTTCCGTGAGCGGGACTCCATGGACGCCAGGAGCGTTTAATTTCTCGACGAGTAGTCCAGGTGCTGTTTACTACGCGGTTTTCGACCAAACGACTGATGAATTTGCGGGCATTGCGAGTAATACGTCATCTCAATTGACTTTGAGCACCTGGAAGCAGTCTAGTGCAGGTGGCTCGTTCAGCGGTTCGTCTTTTGTTGTAGGAGACACCATTCTGATTATGACGAGCACGCTCTATGCCGCTGGAACTCATACGGGCAGCAGTGGGTCGTCAACGGTCACGGATAGCACGAAAACTTGGACGACTAATCAGTGGGCTCCAATCGGAAGCGCGTACAGCGTCTTGGACGTATCGAACGCCGCTAGCTTGGAATTCCAAATCGGGTCGAATACATCGAATACGCTTACTGCTTATCAAGAGTCGCAGTCCGGAGCGACATGGACGAATGGAGATGCCTACGTTATTTTGCGGGCATCCAAGTGTCTTGACCAGCCGGCAGCCTTTGGAGGCAATTTACTTTCTGGAGCTATTCCTGCGCCACCTGCTACACCTCAGACCATAGACCCTACATACGAGTTTGCCGATACTGGCACCGTCCCCAACAATGGCGTTGTAGGTGCAGACGATTTGTCGATTGTTCCGAATATCATCGGTGAAGTATCACAGTCGCAGCAAACTTCTCCCACATCGCCGTTCAACGGAACGCAAGGCACCGGCTACGGCACGCTGGCGAATAGGCCCACGACTTGCACGCCAAGAGTTGGATACTGGGCTACGGACCAAGGAAACTGGAATCAAAGCGGCAGCGGAGGACAAGGGCAGTTGTACGTGTGTACGGCTACGAACACCTGGACGCTCAACTATATGCCCTACACCTATCCGCATCCTCTTATTGCCGGCGGCACTACGGGAACCATTGTGAATCCTCCAACGAACCTGGGGGCAATCGTTCAGTAACCCCACCTAGTGTCCTGCATCAGGGGCTGGCCACGAGCAGCTCAACTCAGCATGATCTTTGGCCTGCAGGTAGAGTAAAAGTGTCCGTTACGCGCGTTAAGAAGATTCGTCGGAGACGTCGGCTGTAAACCAATACCCGTCCCCTCACACAGCCAATCGGCGCGACCTCGATTCGCGGGCACGCCTTTACTTGGTGTCAGTGGGCGCGCACGCGGTTGCGCCTAAATTGTCGCGCCAGCGAGGAGCGATATGTGGCGGATACCCCAAAGCCAAGCAAGTAGTCGAAAGAGTGTATTTGTGGGTGAATTTGCATCTGAGAATATTCTATGCGGCATTGCGTGAATCCTGCCTTCTTAAACTGTCAATCAAGATGATCGCGACTATGTTCGAGACGACGCGTTGAAGACGGCTCTCAACGTTTCCTTGCGGCAATCGCCCTTCCTGAATGTGCTCTCGGAAATCGAGGTCTCCAAGACATTGCACATGATGACTCGTCTGGCCGACACGAAGCTAAACCACCGAAGAGGCCCGCGAGTTTTGTCAGCGGACGGGCAGCAAGACATTGTGGGTTCCATTGCCAATCCTGGTACCGAATATGTGCAGGAACTAAGAGCCGTGAATTGCCAAAACGGGGCCGATCCGGCGTAGCAGTAGGTGACGGCAGCCTCAAACGAGCAGGTGCCAGACTCTTGGCGGAGCAGCATCGAAGCCGAGACGTAGGCAGAGTATTCTCCCTCATGGTGACTCATTTTAGAAAGCGGCGTTGCAAGGCTTTGGCAGCCGCCAAGACATGCTGATTCTTGCTGAGGTAATTGTCGCGCACTTCGGAAAGCCTCCTGCGCAGAAACGCCTGGGCATCCCACTTAAAACCAGGTTTTCCAAGGGCGGCGTGATCATTCCGATACACCACTGAAAATATCTGGGAAGCACCGGGAGGCAATTCCGCCAAGACCCGCATTCCGGTATCATCAAATTCAACACCCGGGAACCGAGTCCCGTCCCGAAGCACTTGTTCAATGGGGCAGCATTGACCAGACTGGCCCCATTCAATAGAAAACCGCTCCACGGAAGCGGAATCGTTCGCAATGAGCACGTTACTCGAGTAAGGCCGAACCTGCACCGTTCCATCTGGCCTTCGCCGCTTAAGAGTTGAGTTGTCCACAACGCTCTCAAGATTGGACCAAGATATTCCAGGCGCAATTGAGTTGATCTTCTGGACGACCTCCAGCAGAGATCCAGGGTGCTTGAAGGTATCATGGTGTTCGCCGATCAGAATGGGCCTTCCGAAGAAGAGATTGAACGCGATGTCTTGACTTTGGGTATCCTTAATGAAGTTTCGTATGAATAAAGGGATCCCCCCATACCGAAGCACTGCAGGCTGGGCGATATCAGCGATTCTGAGGGGAACTGGTTTACTCACGGGATTAGGGCTCGAACTCGCAGCATGGAAGTTTCGGGATCTGAGAACCTCCATGGCTTCTACGGAATAATTGTCTTGCGGGAACACCATCACTCTGTCGCAATGCAGTCCGGTCACTTGTTCATGCACCTTCATTCGCTCTTCGGCGACACCAAGAATTCTGTTGAGAAGGACGGTGTCGGTCGACGCAAGTTCCGCGTCGGTGTGATCATTTCCGTGAAAGCAGATCGAGAGGCGATGGGCATTCTCCCGGAACATTCGAACGATTCGCGCCGAATTCCTCCTGTAGTTGTGAGGAATGAACGAGATAGTGGTATGAAAATTGTACTCTTCCGTGAGGCTGAGCAAGGATTCGAAATTCAGATAACCATAGTCCCGCCGCAGTAGAGGATCATCAATGATGATTGAAGCCTGAGGTTTACAAGGGCGCCAGCATTCTTCCCCGAAGATGTGCCGCAGCGCCATGGCGTGGGGCATTAATCGGGAGAAATAGTTGCACATGGGCTCGCGACTGATTTCAGCGTTGACCTCCGCAGTGTCTTCGCTTGCGAGGAACAGGATTTCCGTCTTATCCCGCTTCACGGCTGCCATATTAGGGCGTCCGCCGATGGAGATCAGTGTCCGTACAGTCGTGTCGTCAGAGCTGACGGCAAGTACACGGTCGTTGGCAGCGTTGATGGGGCCGAACGAGAGTCCCGTAAAAGGGCCGCAAATGTCTTTCGAGTTCGAGCTAATCTCATAGGGCTGCCCCACATCCGCGATCGGTTGCGCCGATTGCAATTTGCCACCTGACACTGCGGCAACCATGCCTGCAACGAAGGGGTCCGGCGTGAGGGCGTGCATGAGCACGTGCGAAAAGCGTACCACGAGGGAGGAAACCAGTTCAGCCGAAAGGGCATCCCCGCCTACCCATTCCCGCATGACTTGCGGGTTTATGACCAGGCAAGAGTTCTGTTCCGGGACCGCTTTTTCAATATACTCCGCACATTGTTGAACCTCTTTGGCCAGACGAAGAGGCTCACAACGCACGCCAAGAAACTCGGCCAAACGGATCAAGCGAGCGTCTGCTGCCTGCAGTTCACCAGTATGGGGGACGACGAGCTTCATATCGAATCTTTTGGTCCGTGGGATCTTCTCTTGCGTGAGCTTCAATCCTGCCGCTTTTCGCCTGCCGCACGAACGGCAAGTGGCTTGAGTTGCCGGGAAAACTCTTTCTGCGTGACATGGGGTCCGAGCGGGACCCCGCACCTGGCTACCGGCACGGCGGGGTTCCCCTGGACGATCGTCATGGGCGGCACCGACCGTGTCACTACACTTCCCGCCGCGACGACCGCCCCGCGGCTGATGACTACATTCGGCAGTATGATCACACCTGGTCCGACAAAAACATCACTTTCAATCCTGACGCCTTCATTCAATTCTCGGAAGTGGGCGATAATTATCGTTCGGATGCCGATCGACACGCGATCCTCAATTGTAATTAGATCGGGGCATGCCGTTTCAAGAATCACATCCTCACTGATAAAGACATTCCTCCCGATGTGCACTCCGCGCGCACGGTGTAACATGATTCGTATTGATTCGCCACCCGGGAGGATCCTCGCCAGTAATTGGAGTAGACGGTTTATTGACCCCCGCAAAAAAGTTTCTTCGCGCCATTCTCTCATTCGTGCGGCACCTCAGAAGGGTTTTGTTTTCGCAAAAATTGCGCAATCTCTTCAAAGGATCCCAGGTCCAACAAGTCTGGGAGCTCTACATTCACACCAAACTCTTGATCGATGAGCGTAACGAGCGTTACCCCCGCTAACGAATCAAGGTCGAACAACGGGACGACATTAGACGAGCGAATATCTCCTTCACTCAATGTTGGGAATACGGATGCAAAACAACGTACCAACTGATCATCCTGCTCAGACATTAGCAACCTCCACGATGCGATGAAACAAGGCTGGAGCTTTGGCGTTAAAACGAGTTCTCCGAACGGACAGAGCCGGCTCAGGCGCCCCTTCCAGCAATTCTGTAAAGAAATCTTGAATTGGCCCATTACGAGGAGTCGCTGTATAGTCGAAGACGATCTCGTCAGCGTCGAGTTTCTCAAACAAGTACTTCAAGCACTGATGCTCAATGCGGCGGGAGAATGCCCGGCAGCTCATGACCCAGGCGCTCACATAGACCTTGCGGCTAGCAATTTTCCCCATGATAACTGCGATCTTGCCGAGCGGGCCATATTTGTCCTCATATGAGGCGGTAAGGACAAAACCAGAGGGAGCTTGAAGAAAGCTTAGCCAATCCGACTCGCTGAATCGCTTTCCATTAAGATTAAATTGGTTCGTTTTATTGATTAACTCGAGAGCCCTATTGTCACGCGCGTCAGTCCCCAAGTTGAAGATGATAACCGCTTCGGCCTTAAGAAGAAAATCGTCAGCGCCAAGCGCACCCTCTGGCGCGGAGCTTCTCAACGTCGATGCGGCGCGGATGCTGCGTAGCCGGATCATGTCCTCGGAAGAGACGATCCCTTTCCCAAAGCAGTCCCGCAATCTCTTAAGAAGGTCCCAGATGACCTGATAATTACTCTTCGGAAATACAATGCATTCCATTTGTGGGAAAGCGGCATGTACCTCGGCCACCTCCATGGGACTGTCGTCGATGAAGACAACATCGGCCGGCCCTATGTTCCACGTCTCTAAAATGCGCCCCACCGACTCTGACTTTGGTTTCCAATGTGCCTCCAGAGGAAACATGCTTCCCTTCCCAAGAAGGAGATCACTGCGGGCCAGCGCCTGTTCCACCAAGGCAGAATCATTTTTGCTCGCGACTGCAAGGAGCACGCCGGCACTCGCTAATGAGCTGAGGAATTGCTGATATAGGCCATGCATATGAGCGTGACCCGCCATATCCCACGTGATCCTATCCACACCGATTTCACCCAGAATTCCGGCCCAGAGGGTGTCGTCAAGATCGGTGATGAGCCCCTTTTTCGGCGGCGAATCCTGAATGAGTGCTGCCAGAAATTCCGCTAGCCTTGATGCATGCTCGAGACTGTACGGAAAACCACTGGTGATTTCCGCCTTCACATCGAAGCGCCGTGCAAGAGGCGAGAGTTCGTCAAGGCGCCGGGAACTTATCAATCTCACCCGTTTGTGTGCTGAAAGTGAGGTCGCAAGTGACGCAGCGATATACCACAGTTGGCACTCGTGGTGATGGGCTTGCCCGCCTCGCGTCGTGAAAATGGGAGGCAAAGGAAGCGTTGGTGTGCTCACGTAAATCGGCGCCTTGTCCGCTAACTGTTTAATGAGATCAGTTAGCCGCTCACCTTGCCGACGCGCTGACTCCACAATGTCGGGGATGTCCGGTGAACGCCATCCCCCTAACGACCGAATGCCTAACCGGGGGTCCAGATCCGCCCACTCGACCACAACACACACCATCAATCCACCTGAGGGCCGCAGCCGTTCGAGATTGCCAACCAGGTCACCATATAAACCTGTTCCGATCTCGATGCGATCTTTAGGGAAACACAGGCGCAGGTGAGCCGCTAGAAATGTCTTGAGGTGAAGAGGAGTAAATCCGCACGCAAGGAAAAACTCCCGGTTGGATGCCGGTTCGGAAATGGGTTGCTTCAGAAGTTCTAGTGCATCTAATAGGTTCATCGGATGCCCTCCGCCGACCCATCGGAAATCGACAGCTTATGAAGGGGGCCGCAGCAATTGCACATTGCGGATGATCAGTAGCATGACTTGCAAGGGGTCAGCTTTCTTGTTCTGGCATGCGGCGCGGCTCTTTACCGGGTGGAACCAACATCGGCCGCTAACATCTTTGGCGGGGGAAAGTCCGGCTTCGGACCTTGCCTTACAGCCCAATGCAGAATCCGAGTAGTGGCCTGCGCCTTCGCCTCCCAAGTTAAGCATTCCCGCACATAAGCCATCCCTTGCCGCCGTAACCGCTCGAGTCGATCCCGATTGTGGGCCAATTCCGTTAGAATTTTTTCCATCTGAGCCACGATGTCGCTCTCATTCGTGAGAGGCACCTTGAACCCAACCTTTGGATGAACAATATCGCCAGGCCCGCCGAAGTCCGCGACCACCGGGACGGCGCCAGTGCCGAGAGCCTCGAAAACTATGCCTGCACCGTTGTCGCGAAGAGAGGGAAACACTAGCACATCAGTAGATCGCAAGTGCCTAAGGACTTCCTCATGGCTGAGCCAACCGCAGAAGGAAACAGCCTTCTCGATTCCAAGAGATCTCGCAAGCTGCTCGAGACGGTTCCGTTCTGGGCCATCGCCGACGACGGTAAAGCGGGCCAAATCGCTTTGCAAAAGGGGAGCAGCCGCGCGCAAAGCAAGATCACAAGCCTTACGGGGAACCAAGCCGCCAACGAAAATCAGCTCAAGTTTGGCGCCGGGCTCCGGACTGCGCGAGTCACCCGAACACAAGGAGCAGGCGATGCCGGGCTCTGGGACAAAAAACAGTTTGTCGCGATATGCGACAAACTCGGAATACGTTTGGGACGAAGCGGCTATGATCGCTGCCGCGTGGCGATAAGTGGAGCGAGCGAAAGGCAAGAATCGGTACAGATTCCTGAGACCGGAGATCCATTCCTTTTGGTTGTTGAGTTGGCCAAAACCAGGCGGCCAGGGCAACCCACCATTAAGCGGCCCGATCACGAAGGGGATAGGCCCCTTGCGCAGGAAGAAAGCGAAAGGACTTGGCAAGACCGGTGACATCGGTACGATGCGCAGAACGACATCGAACTCACCCGCAAAGATGCGACTCCGCAACTGTCGCCAGGCGTGCCATTCAAAGGCAAGAGAAAATGGATAGCTGAAGGCGGTCAACACCTGAGTATCGTAGTTGTATTTGAAGATCCTGCGCAAAGCCCAGGCATAGATGCGCTCGAGCAATGGCATCCGGACCACCTCGATGGTGCGAAACGACGCATTTGCGTGGCGCACAGGGTCCTCGACGGGCGATCCAACAACCAAAGTGACGTCATGGAGTTGGGCGAGCGCCGCCGCATGAGAATAAGTGACAAAGGGAATGCTGACTTGCTCCGGATTACTGTCCGGCGCTAACAGCAGAATGCGTAACCGGATCATGAATTCTCCTCAAAATGCCCTCTCAGGCAAGATTCGCTCATAAACCTACAATGGATAAATCGTGACGCGGCGATCTCAGACACGCCATCGAGTTGACTAGCTAGTGTCCCGTCCCGGAAATACGTTCACATAGTCGTTGGACTTTAGCGAAGATCGAATCCGCAGTGGCGGTCCAGAGGAAAGGCTGCGCGCGGTTGTTGGAAGTCTGAACGTATTGATTGATTTTCTCGACCAGTTCCTTGACGCTGCGAAATGTCCCACGACGAATGGCCTGCTGCGTAATCCGGTTGAACCAGATCTCGACCTGATTGAGCCAAGAGGCATAGGTCGGAGTGAAGTGCACGTGGAATCGTGGCCGTGCTGCGAGCCAGCGTTTTACTCGCGGGTGTTTGTGCGTGGCGTAGTTGTCCACGATGATGTGCACAGCCAGTGTCTTCGGCACGTTCTTCTCGATCTCTCGTAGGAAACCCAGATATTCCTGATGCCGGTGACGCGGCCGGCATTGCGTCAGCACTTTGCCCTTCGCCGTGTCCAGTGCGGCAAACAGCGTCGTGGTCCCGTGGCGTCGGTAATCGTGTGTCACGCCCTCGACGTAGCCAAGTCCCATCGGCAACATCGGCTGTGTGCGTTCCAGCGCCTGAATCTGGCTCTTTTCATCTACGCACAAAACCACCGCATTTTCCGGGGGATTCAAGTACAACCCTACAATATCCCGTACTTTCTCTACGAAAAATGGATCGCTCGAGAGCTTGAAATGTTTCTGCCGGTGTGGCTCTAGCCCGAAAGCCTGCCAGATGCGGTGCACCGTTGATTTCGACAGGCGCGTCTCTTCGGCGATCTGCCGGATATTCCAGTGCGTGCCGTCTTTCGGTTTCGTGTCCAGTGTCTTGCGAACCAACCGCGCCACACGATCGTCACTGATCGGGCGTGGGCGGCCTGGGCGCAATTCGTCATGCAACCCGGACACATCCTGCTCCAAGAATCGCCGCCGCCACTTGCCCACCGTCGCGTTGGTAAGTCCCATCTGGCGCGCAATCTGCAGGTTCGTCTTGCCGGAAGCACTCAGCAAAATAATCCTGGCCCGGCTCACCAGTCCCGCCGGAAGGGATCGCGAACTGGCCGCTTTCGGTCGTCCCATCGTCATAGACACCCCCATTCTGCACTGGAGATGCCTATATTCCCAGCAATACTATTGCCATTTATTTATGGGACAGAACACTAGCTTAAAATGAAAAAAGACATCGACCCCAACAAATCCAACGAGACTTTTATTTGTCCCAGCATGAAATGCAATTACGCTAAGGACCACTACGGCACCGAGTCCATCAATCGATATCTGCACGATACTTCAGGGCCATAGTTCGTCTGGTAGGTCTCATAGAAAGAGCATTTATGGCCGGCAACTCAGCGGCCCGATCGGGTGATACGCCAAGAGGCGGCGATGCTCCGACACCGACGCCGGCTGCGATGCTGCTCGCCTCTATGACTGCGAGGAGAAAGAAGATCCAGATTGGATCCAGCATTCGGAATCCTGCCTCAGTGATGCTATAGACCACTTCAGTTAAAATATAAACCAGTAAGAGACTGCCAATTGCCGGTTCACGGCGAAAAGCCTTTACAGAGCGGCGATAACCATCGATCAAAATAAGCCCAATTAGACCGAGTCCCACCCAGCCGATATTAAGGTAAACCTCAATGTACCCGTCGTGAGCCTCGTTGAGAGGGAGACCTGGAATCAATTCTGCTAGTCTCTCGCTTACACGCGTGCTGAGCCAGAAGCTTTCGAACCCCGCTCCAACCAACGGATTGGGCGCCATCGGGATGACAGCCGCCCAGATGTCCGTACGCCCAGTGAGGGTCGGGTTCCTACCCAACGCCTGAGCCGCGCTCGCTCCACCGCCGAGTAACATGACCAGACCAACAGTCACTGCGAGCCCAAGGACGAGCACGTGCACTGCGGCGGGGTTACGCCTCATAAGCTTCAGCCTCGTCGTCAACATCAGTCCGGCTCCCATAACGAAGCACACGCTAGAGGTGACTGAGTTTGCATCTATCAATAGCAACGCTCCAAGAACAAGCAGCGTACCTTGTGCCAGCAGATGCCTGCCGCGGTGGCGAGGCATTTCGTCCGACCAAAGAAGCGCAAGGACGCGCCAAACTGCTCCCAACAAGAGAACAAATATAGTTACTCCGAATATATTTTTATCTAATGCAACGCCAGTAAACGTCTGCGCTCCGGTCCATTGGTCATACGCTCGGCCAAGATCCGGATAATATTTGATAAATAGTAGAGAAAGAGGCATCAAAATGAAGCCAGTACGAGAGAACAGACGGCGAAGAGCGGCAACCGGTTGTTCATCTGTTATAACAATGAGAATCATAGCCAGGTCCCCGATCGCCTTAATCCATTTTTTGAACGCCGGGCCCGGGAAATCGGACCAAACAATGCTAAAAAGACAAAAGAGAAAATAGATCAGAATCGGCAGATTTGCTTTGAGGAAAGTGAGTGCCCGGCGTCCCCGATAGACGAGGACGCATATAGCCGCGATCAATAATATCCCGAAGAAAGCCGCGTCAACAGGGCTGCCATCACGCTGGATATTGGTTCCTTCAGCAGGCGTGATGCCCAGCCAGACAGATAAGGGCCTCGATCCAACGGCCCATAGGTAGAGAACCGGCAGCCACAGCGCCTTAGAAGTCCGGATGGATTTGTCACTATCGAGGTAGAAAAGTCCGGCGATTCCGCAGGCATAGACCAGGCTCGCTAATGAAGGGTTCATTTTATGTCAGTTCAGATAGAGCTCGGAGTTGGCACTGAAGAGTCATCTAGCATCTACAAAGACTTGGTGCACCAACTCTGCCAAAAAGGCCGGCGGGCAACTGTCACTTCGTATCCATGCTTTGGAAGGGAACAAGCCTCCCTCCAAACACGTTGATCGAAGGGAACCGCTTGGTCTCTACGATGATCAAGACCCTTTTTTTTTTGATACCCGTCGCTCATCGTCTAAGGTCTGCTCGTCGAGATCTCGGGCGCACCTGGCTCGCTGACCTGAACATTGGCTCCCTTAAAATCTGTGTCTCGCCGAGGCTCAGAATTCTTACCAGCAGATGCCACTGTACTCGCCATTATTACTCCTGTAATTCGAAATGCGCACAAAATCCACTAAACTCTGACCTGTGTGCAGTCTTTGAGGAATACTTTCGAACTCACTGGATTTATTGCCGATCACAATGATCTCACCGTGTTGCAAAACTGCATCGATATTGTCCACCATCAGTCTGGAAATATGCGGAATGCGGTTCAGGATGAAATCTCGATTCGCACCAACTAATCTCGCCACCTGCACGTTTTTGTCGTAGATGCGTACATCGTAACCCTTTCCTGTAAGCCGTTCGATGATTTCGATCATGGGGCTCTCGCGCAGATCGTCCGTTCCTTCTTTAAAACTGAAGCCCAAAATCCCAATGCGTTTGCGACCCTTTTCCATAATCAACTGAAGACCCCTTGCAACCTGCAATTCGTTGCTAGGCAGTATTGCATTTAGAATTGGCAATTCCAGGTCGTGCAATTTAGCCGAATAAGCCAGTGCTCGCAGGTCCTTAGGTAAGCATGAGCCTCCAAACGCAAAACCGGGTTTAAGGTAGGCTGAGGAGATGTTGAGTTTCTTGTCTTGACAGAAAATCTCCATAGCCCTATGGGCATCAATTGAGAAAGACTTGCAAAGATTCCCAATTTCATTCGCGAAGCCGATCTTTAGGGCGTGCCAGCTATTATCGATATATTTGATCATCTCGGCTGTTTCGATGTCCGTTCTGATTAATGGCGCATTGAGTCTTGTGTACAGCGTCGCCACTGCATCCCCGCTGGCTTCGTCTAGCTCACCAATTACTGTCTTGGAAGGAAAAGCGAAATCCACAACTGCCGAACCTTCGCGTAGAAACTCAGGATTGTTGCAGACTCCAAAATCCTTGCCAGCTTTCTTCCCCGAGTTTTCTTCCAATACCGGTATTACCACCCGGCGCATTGTCCCAGGCAGGATCGTGCTGCGAATCACCACAGTATGTCGCGCCGTTTTGTCTTTGAGTCCCTGACCCAACTGTTCGCAAACGTGTCTGACATGTGTCAAGTCAAGATTGCCGTTTATCTGGCTCGGAGTACCCACGCAGACAAAAGACACGTCCGTGTCCAAAATGGCTTGGACAGAGTCCTCAGTAGCACGAAGTCGGCCGCTCATAACCGCGTCGGCAATGATGTCCTCGATGTCCGCTTCGATGATGGGTGATTTGCCGGCATTGACCAGCTGCACTTTTGTCCGTACTGGATCTACGCCAATGATTTCATGGCCTTCTCTCGCAAGGCATCCTGCGCAAACGGTACCTACATAACCAAGACCGAATATACTGACTTTCAACATATGCTCCTTCTCTTCGTGGCTTCTTCACGTGTCAAGGGGCACCATCTATGATGGCGTCGGCTCTGTCAAGAGACACAAAGAGTGTGCGAGTCACGGGGGCTCGTTTTCTCTTCACCTAAAAGGAACTCTTCTCTTTCTTTCATCGACTAAGGCTCGCTTCGTGAATCCAGCGGTGGAATC
>WNFD01000615.1_pt1 | contig 36328 bp, 26 predicted proteins | sample 5400491 | NCBI WGS metagenome assembly WNFD01 (sample SAMN13153343, study PRJNA577476) | soil metagenome | isolation source: 120 cm saprolite under Douglas fir tree site 2 hole 2 replicate 2 | place: USA:California | collected 2015-04-18 | reverse complement strand
ATGCCCGCCGGAAGGGAAGGCTCAGCCCGACATGCCTGGCAAAGTCGGTGGCGGATCGCGCGACGTGCGCGCCCGTTGCATGAAATCGCGGCCGTACATCCGCTCGGCGGTATACTGATTATGCGAGCGGCAGAGCAACCGGATCCGGTCGGCGTCGTGGAGATGTGTTCGCGCAAAGCCGTCCAGGTGATCGAATTCGAGCCCGCCCGTCTCCCCGCACCTGCGGCCACGCTCGTCGGTAAAGGTACAGCGACTACCATCGCGCTCGAACACCGCTCGCTTGATGGCACTGGGAATGTGACGCGAACCCGAAGAGGCTTCTCCTTCAGTCGCAGTCTTTCGCGGCTTGCGAGCTTCCGCAAACCGCTCCTTCGTCACGCGCTCGATGAGCACCTCGAGCGCCCTTTCGACGATCGTTCCAACGTCTCCGTCCGGGACCCGATGGCGCAACAGATCCTGTGCCCGGCGAAGCTTGTCGTGACAGGCACGGCTCGCCGTGAACTGGAACTTGAAGGTCTCCTCAGCGAGGGGCTGGATCAGGGCCCGATGCTCGTCGCGGCGCGGAACTCCGACGGGTGCGGGAGCCGGTGCCAACTCGGTTGCGGGCGACGAGTCGTGCGACACTGCCGCAGATCCGAACAAGGCTTGCGGCGGCTTATCGGGAGTCACCTGGGCCGGCACCTTGCGGATGACCGTCGGGACCGGCGGCTGGGGCGCTAGACGCGCGACCAGTTCTTCGATCCGGCGCGTGGACTTGCCGGTCGCCTCGGCCAATACCGTGGCGACGTTCTCCGCATTCAGATGGGGCGCGAGAAGGCGCAAGCCAGTCATGTGCACCCGGCCCGAGCGGATCGTTTCCAAGATGGCGGGCAGGCGTCGCGCGGCGCGCGCGACGGCGATCCGCTGGTAGGTTCTGCACGAGCTCTCGCGTGGCGGAGAGGAGTTGCGAGGAGCTCAGCGACTGGACCGCGGTGCGTGAATTCATCATGCCCGTTTCGTAGCACGCTGTTTTTCGACGCTCTGCGGAGGCGCTGCACACGAGCAGAGCACCAAGTGGGCGCTGGAAGGAGGACGCGTGCGAAACGGAGGCTCTGGAGGCGCGCCAGGGCGCCGAAAAGGGCGTTTCCGCCGCCACTCGGCAACACGTTGGCAGAGCAGCGCGCAGACTCGTCAACCGAAAACAGCGAGCATACGTAAGTTGTCCGATGCGGGCGCTCCTCCGCGAATCGTGCGTGCTCGATCGGTAACTCGTCTCAAGACGGGCCGCACCGCGTCAAATCGAATGGCCAACGCTATATCGAACGCACGAGCGAGAAGTGATGGATCGTCATCCCGGTACGGGGCTGGCGGCTGCCGGGTATGCAAATGGTCCGCATCTTTCCGCTTCGAGCGTCGCCGACCAGGGCGCGAGGAGCGAGCGGATGCCCGCACGCCAGGGAAGCATCGTCATCGAGAACGTGCAGCCGCAGATCGACTGCGGCCGCTACCCGGTGAAGCGCGTGGCCGGAGAGGCGGTGCGCGTCACCGCCGACGTGCTCAAGGAAGGGCATGACGAGCTGGCGGTGGTGCTTCGCTGGCGCAAGCTCGGTCCCCAGGCGGCCGAGGTGCGCGAGGTGGCGATGCGGCCGCTGGGGAACGACGCCTGGGAGGGGCAGTTCCCGGTCCACGAGAACGGCCTCTACGCCTTCCAGGTGGAGGCCTGGCCCGACTCGTTCCGCACCTGGGCGCAGGAGCTGTCGCGCAAGGTGGAGGCGGGTCGCGACGTCTCTTCCGAGCTGCTCGAAGGGGCGAAGTTGCTGCGCGCTGCCGCAGAGCGCGCCGCCGCCGCGGGCCCGGCGGGCGCATTCGACGCGGAGCGGCTGCGCGACGGCGAGAAGGCGCTGCTCGGCGGGCCGTCGCCCGCGGCGCTGTCGCGCGCTCTCGACCCGCGCCTGGCCGAAGCCGCCTCGCGCCATGCGGACCGCGCCGTGGCCACCCGTACCGAGAGGGAGCTGCGCGTCTTCGCACCGCGCAAGCGCGCGGTGTTCAGCGCCTGGTACGAGCTGTTCCCCCGCTCGACGGCGCGGGAGCCGGGCCGCCACGGCACCTTCGCGGATGCGGAGCGGCTGCTGCCCTACGTGCAGGAGCTGGGCTTCGACGTCCTCTACCTGCCCCCCATCCACCCCATCGGCCGCACGGCGCGCAAGGGCAAGAACAACGCGCTCGGCGCCGGCCCCGAGGACGTCGGGAGTCCCTGGGCCATCGGAGGACCGGAGGGCGGGCACAAGGCGATCCATCCGCGGCTGGGTACGCCGTCGGACTTTCGCAGGTTCGTGAAGAGCGCCGCCGAGCACGGTCTGGAAGTCGCGCTCGACATTGCGTTCCAGTGCTCGCCGGACCATCCCTACGTGAAGGAGCATCCGGAGTGGTTCTGGCGGCGCCCCGACGGGACCATCAAGACCGCCGAGAACCCGCCCAAACGCTACGAGGACATCGTCAACTTCGACTGGATGGGGCCTTCGCGCGAGTCGCTCTGGGCGGAGCTGCGCTCGGTGTTCCTCCACTGGATCGACCAGGGCGTGCGCATCTTCCGGGTCGACAACCCGCACACCAAGCCCCTGCCGTTCTGGGAATGGGTGATCGGCCAGGTGAAGGCGCGCCACCCGGACGCCATCTTCCTCTCCGAGGCATTCACCCGGCCCAAGATGATGCGGGCGCTGGCCAAGGTGGGCTTCGAACAGTCGTACACGTACTTCACCTGGCGCAGCTTCAAGCACGAGATGGAGGACTACCTGAAGGAGCTGACCCAGGGCCCCGCCGCCGAGTACATGCTGGGGAACCTCTGGCCCAATACGCCCGACATCCTGCCCGAGCAGCTGCAGCAGGGCGGCCGGCCGGCGTTCCTCTCGCGCGCGGTCCTGGCGGCGACCCTCTCTTCCTCCTGGGGCATCTATTCAGGGTACGAGCTGTGCGAGAACCGCGCGCTGCCCGGCAAGGAGGAGTACCTGGACTCGGAGAAGTACCAGCTGGTGCAGCGCGACTTCGACAAGCCCGGGAACATCCGGTCCTGGATCGCCGCACTGAATCGCATCCGCAACGAGCACCCAGCGCTGCAGCAGTACCGGAACTTGCGCTTCCACAGAGCGGACAACGACCGCGTCCTCTTCTATTCGAAGGTGACCGAGGACCGCGCGAGCCAGGTGCTGATCGCCGTCAGCCTCGACCCGTTCGCCGCGCAGGAAGCGATCCTGGATGCCCCGCTGCTCGAGCTGGGCATCCAGCCCCACGAGGTCTACCAGGTGCACGAGCTGCTCTCGGTCCAGCGGGCGCTGTGGCAAGGTCCCACCGCCCAGGTGCGGCTGACGCAGGAGAAGCCCGCGGCGATCTGGTCGGTGTTGCGCTTCCGCCGCACCGAGCAGGGATTCGACTATTACTTCTGAACGGGCGCTATGCTCCCCATCGACATGCAAGCCTTGCCGGCATGGCTGTCGCAGCAGCGTTGGTTCGGCGGGAAGGGCGCCCAGGTCGCGGGAGTCCGGGACCTGGACCGGGCGCAGATCTCGCCCGGCCTGCTTCTCTCCGCCGTGGAGGTGAGCTATGCGCCGCCCCGGCCGCCGGAGAGCTATGCGCTGGCGCTCCGGCCGTGGACGGGCAAGGGTGGCATCGTGGAGGGCCTGGACGACGACGCCGCTCGCGCGCTCCTGGGCGTGGTGCGCGGCCGGCTGCGCATCGCTACCGCGGCGGGCGCGCTGCAGGGCGAGCGATTCGACGGGCCGGGCTCGCCGCTGGAACGGCTCTCGCCGGCGCCGGCCGTCCGCCGCCTGGGAGCCGAACAGAGCAACACCTCGGTGGTCTTCGACGAGGGCGTGATCTTGAAGCTCATCCGCAAGCTCGAGCGCGGCGTGAACCCCGAGCTGGAGATCGGTGCCTTCCTCGCCCGGAACGGGTTCGCGGGGACGCCGCCGCTGCTCGGCGCCATCTCGGTGACCGGCGCGGTCGACGCGACCGTGGCCGTCGCCAATGAGTTCGTCCCGGTAGAGGCCGACGGCTGGTCGTACGTCCTGGAGTCCTTGCGGCGCGGCGAGCCGCCGCTGCTCCAGGTCCGCGAGCTGGGCGAGCGCATCGGCGAGCTGCATGCGGCGCTCGCGAGCGATTCCCGCGACCCCGCATTCGCGCCAGAGCCGATCCGCCGCGAGGACCTCACCCGATGGACGGAGGCGCTGCTGCGCGAGCTGGACCTGACGGTCGAGGCGGCGCGATCGGCGATGCCGGAGCTGCCGTCGCGCCAGGAGGCGCTCTCCGCGCGGATCCGCAGCCTCGGGGCCGTCGTCCCGGATGGGGTGCGCATCCGGCAGCATGGCGATCTGCACCTCGGCCAGGTCCTGCGCAGCGGCGGGCAGTGGCTGGTGTTCGACTTCGAGGGCGAGCCGGTGCGGCCGCCGGCCGAGCGGCGGGCGAAGCACAGCCCGCTGAAGGACGTCGCCGGGATGCTGCGTTCGTTCGCCTATGCAGCGGCTGCGGCGGGCCGTCGCGAGCTCGCCGGCCAGCTGCGGGACTCGTTCCTGCAAGGCTGGCGCCGGCGCGCGGCCCATCTCTTGCCGGGCGATGACCAGGCTGCGCGTATCCTGCTGGACTCGCTCGAGTTGGAGAAGCTCCTCTACGAGCTGCGCTACGAGTTGGGGCACCGCCCCGACTGGGTCGCGATCCCCGCCGCCGATCTGCGGGAGGCGACATGAGGCGGCCCACCTCGCCGGCGCACGTCGACGAGCAGATCCGGCGCCTGCTCGATCTGTCGCATCCGGATCCCCACTCGCTGCTGGGGATCCATCCAGACGGCGACGGCGTGGTCGTGCGCACGTTCCGTCCGGATGCCGAGCGCGTCACCGTCGTGCCCGACTTCGGCGGCCGGGTGCCCGCGGTGCACCGGCGCGGCGGCGTCTTCGAGGCGCGGCTCAACGACCGCCGCGACCTCTTCGGGTACCTGATCGAGGTTCGCTATCCGGGCGGCGCCACCTTCACTTTGCGCGATCCGTACAGCTTCCCGCCCACCCTGGGCGAGCTGGACAGCCACCTGGCCGCCGAAGGCCGCCACGAACGCCTCTGGGAGCGGCTCGGGGCACACCCCGCGCATCACCGGGGGACCTACGGCACCTCGTTCGCCGTCTGGGCGCCGACCGCGCGGTCGGTGTCGGTGGTGGGTGACTTCAACTCCTGGGACGGGCGGTTGCACCTGATGCGCTCCATCGGCTCGACCGGGATCTGGGAGCTGTTCGTCCCCGAGGTCGGCCCCGGTACCCGCTACAAGTTCGAGATCCGCCCTGGCAGCGGAGGAGCGCGCCTCCTCAAGGCGGACCCGCTCGCGTTCCGCACCGAAGCGCCTCCGCAGACTGCTTCGGTGGTGCACGCGCTCGATCGGTACCAGTGGAAGGACGCCGAGTCAGTCCAGGCGCGCGCGTCCGGGGATCCGCTCCGGCGCCCCATCTCCATCTACGAGGTGCACGTCGGTTCCTGGCGGCGGGTGGTGGAGGAGGGCGATCGGCCGCTCACCTGGGCCGAGGCGGGCGCGCAGCTCGCCGACTACGTGGCGGAGATGGGCTTCACCCACGTCGAGCTGCTGCCCGTCGCGGAGCACCCCTTCGGCGGATCGTGGGGCTACCAGGTCACCGGCTACTTCGCGCCGACCGCGCGCCACGGGCACCCCGACGACTTCCGCGCCCTGGTGGACGCGCTGCATGCCCGCGGCATCGGAGTGATCCTCGACTGGGTGCCGGCGCATTTCCCCACCGACCCGCACGCTCTCGCGCGGTTCGACGGGACAGCCCTCTACGAGCACGAGGACCCGCGGCAGGGCGCGCATCCGGACTGGGGCACGTTGGTCTTCAACTACGGGCGCAACGAGGTGCGCAACTTCCTCCTCGCCAGCGCGCTCTTCTGGCTGGAGGAGTACCACGCCGACGGGCTGCGGGTGGACGCGGTCGCCTCGATGCTCTATCGCGACTACAGCCGCAAGCCTGGCGAGTGGGTGCCGAACAAGTACGGCGGCCGCGAGAACGAGGAGGCCATCGCCTTCCTCAAGGAAGTCAACGAGCGCGTGCGCGACCTCCACCCGGGCGCGCTGATGATCGCCGAGGAGTCCACCGCGTTCCCCAAAGTGACCGCCCGCGCAAAGGACGGCGGGCTCGGATTCCACTTCAAGTGGAGCCTGGGCTGGATGCACGACACGCTGCACTACTTCGCCACCGACCCAGTCTACCGCAAGTGGCGCCATGACGCTCTCACGTTCGGGCTGATGTACATCTTCAGCGAGAACTTCCTCCTGCCGTTCTCCCACGACGAAGTCGTGCACGGCAAAGGTTCCTTGCTCTCGCGGATGGCGGGCGACGACTGGCAGAAGTTCGCCAACCTGCGCGCTCTCTACGGCTGGATGTGGGCTCACCCGGGCAAGAAGCTCCTCTTCATGGGGGGCGAGCTCGCGCAGCGGGCGGAATGGAACCACGACCGCAGCCTCGACTGGCACCTCCTCGAGGCGCCGGCGCATGCCGGGGTGCAAAGGCTGGTCCGCGATCTGAACCGGGCGTACCGGGGGGAGCCTGCGCTGTTCGAGTTGGATGGCGACCCGGCCGGCTTCCAGTGGGTGCAGGTCGGATCCGCCGACGTGAACGTGCTGGCGTTCCTGCGGCGGTCCGGCGATCGGCACGTAGCAGCCGTCGCCAATCTCTCCCCCGTACCGCGCTACGGCTACCGCGTCGGCCTGCCTCGCGCGGGAGAGTACCGGGAGGTCCTCAACACCGACGCGGCGGAGTATGGAGGGTCTGGCCTGGGCAACCACGGCCGCGTCCGCGCCGAGGCGGTGCCGCACGATGGTCAGCCCGCCTCTGCGGAGATGACCCTGCCGCCGCTCGGCGTGGTGTGGCTCGCGCCGGCATGAGCGCCGAGCGAGACCTGGTCCGGGCGGCGCTCGACGCGCTGGGGATCCAACGGCTGGCGCTGGCGGTACACGATGCGGCGCTGCCGGGCGATCCCCGCGACGACCTGGGACGCGGGGCGCCGCCGTCCCATGGCGGGCTGGCCTTCTTGCGATTCACCGCGGGCCTCGGGTTCCACGCGATGCAGCTCGGGCCGCAGGGTGAGACGACCGAGCACGACCAGTCTCCGTACGACGCGACGATCTTCTCGCGGAGCACGCTCTCCCTGGGGATCGGGCAGCTGGCCCAGGCCGGCCTGGTGTCGGAGCGTACCGTGGAGAAGCTCGCGGCTCGGCGCCCGCCGGGCTCGGACCTGCGAGCCGCGCACCGGCACGCGCATGCGTTGACGCGGGAAGTGCTGGACGAGGCGTTCGCGACGTTCGAGGCGCGGCGTCCTCCCGATCAGGTCGCGTCGGTGGCGGAATTCACCGCCCGCCATCGCGAGTGGCTGGACCGCGACGCGCTGTACGCCGCGGCCGTGGCGGAGCACGGGGACCCGGACTGGGTCCGCTGGCCCGACGAAGACCGCCGCTTGTGGGAGCTCCTCCCGGACGAGAGGGCCCGGCGAGCGAGGCGCGACGAGCTGGCCAAGAAGCACGCGCGGGTCATGGAGCGGTACCGGTTCGGACAGTGGCTCGCCCACGAGCAGCACGACGCGTTCCGGCGAGAGGCGCGCCGGGCGGGGTTGCTCCTCTACGGCGATCTGCAGATCGGCGTCTCGCACCAGGACGTCTGGAGCTGGGGCTCGCTGTTCCTCTCCGGCTGGCGGATGGGCGCGCCGCCAAGCCGGACCAACCCGGAGGGCCAGCCGTGGAGCTATGCCGTGCTCGACCCTTCGCAGTACGCCGGGGCGGCGCTGGGGTTCGTGCGACGCCGAGCAGGCAAGGCGCTGGAAGAATTCGACGGGCTGCGCATCGATCATCCGCACGGCCTGATCGACCCGTGGGTGTACCGGGCCGCCCAGCCCGCAGGATCCGGGGACACCATACGTAACGTGTCGTATGGTGTCCCCGGATCTGTTCCAGATCGGCGGCGCGCGGTGCAGGACGGCGCGCGGCTCTTCTCGTCTCCGGATCTTCCGGACCTCGCCTCGTTCGCGTTGGTCCGGCCGGAGCAGCTCGATCGCGCCGCGCCGAGGTACGCAGACGGGTGGGTCCGCGACCTGTCCGAGGAACAGGTGGCGCGGTATGCGAGGCTGTTCGATGCCGTGGTGGACGCCGCGCGGGCGCGCGGGCGCGCGATCGACGATCTCTTGTGCGAGGTGCTCAGCACGCAGCCCTACCCGGTCGAGCGGGTGCTGGCACGGCACGGGCTCGGACGCTTTCGCGTCACCCAGAAGGTGGTGCCGGGCGATCCAGCGGACGTCTACCGCAGCGAGAACGCGGCACCCGCCGACTGGATCATGGCCGGCACGCATGACACCGAGCCGATCTGGCGGGTGGCCGAGCGCTGGGCGGAAAGCGGATCCGCGCCCGCGCACGCAGCCTACCTGGCGGAACGGCTGGTACCCGGTCAGCGCGACCGGCCGCGCTGGATCCAGAGCGTCGCCGCCGATCCAGCCCGACTCGCCGTCGCGAAGCTCGCGGAGCTGTTCGCGAGCCCGGCGCGCAACGTGATGGTCACCTTCAACGACCTGCTCGGCTTGCGCGAGGCCTACAACCGGCCGGGCACGATTTCCGAGGAGAACTGGTCGCTGCGAGTCCCGCCGGACTTCGAGACCAGGTATTCCGAGGCGCGGCGCGCCGGACGGGCGCTGGATCTCCCCCGGGTGCTGGCGATGGCGATCCGCGCGCGCGGAGTGGACTTCGTGCGCTCGCACGCGCCGCTCCTTGCGGCCCTCGATCAGCGCGCCGGGCCGGATCCTGCCGCCGGACGCGGGGCGTAGAGGTCGAGGATGCGATCGATGGGTCCATCTCCGATTCCGGCTTTCGCTCGGCGCGGATGCGGCGGCGCCGCTCCTGCACGCCCTTCTGCCACTCGATGAAGCCGTCCTCGTCCCACGGGGTGGGCAGCGGCACTCCCGGTGTGACCAGCGCCGCCCATTTCGGATGCCGCGGGTCCGCGGTCACGTTCCGTTCCCAGGGCTCGGGCCTGTCCGCCTGCTTCTCGTAGGCGGTCGGCGAGGTGAAGTACTCGTCCGCCAGGCCCGCGACGTGGTGGGCGAACTCGTGCACGAAGACGTAGGGCGCCCAGCGGGAGTCCGCGGCCACGGTGCCGTACAGGTTGAAGATCCCCCCTCCGCCGTAGGTGCGGGCGTTCGCGACGATCTCGACCAGCTCGTAGGGCGCGTGCGAGGCGAGGTCCCGGAAGGCGCCCCTCTACCCTGCTACAGCCAGCCGAGACAATTCTCCTGGTTTGGCGCATCGCGTCCGGGGCCTCGGGCATCCGACTGGCGCGGAGGATACGTTCCTTCATGGCCGAGACCCAGGTGGTCGACCAACGGCGTGTGCGTGCAGATGCCAGGAAGCCGGAGAGCGTGCAACCGGGTGGCACGCCCGACCAGAAAGGGGAGGAGGCGGGCAAGAAGCGGAGCGTGCGCCTGCGCGTTGCCGCGGGCGTGCTGGTGGCCGGGCTGGCCGGTTTTGGCTGGTGGCTGTACGCGCGCCACTTCGAGGACACGGACGACGCGCAGATCGACGGGAACATCAGCGCGGTGAGCCCGCGGGTGACGGGCACGGTGACGGCAGTCCACGTGGTCGACAACCAGGAAGTGAAGCAGGGCGACCTGCTGTTCGAGCTGGATCCCACCGATCTGGAGGTCGCCGTCGCGCAGGCCAGGGCAGCGGTCGCGCAGGCGGAGGCGGCCTGGCAGGCGGAGAACCCCAACGTCGCCATCACCGAGACCTCCAACCGCGCCTCGGTCTCCGCGGCGGAGGACGAGGTGCAGAACGCCCGGGCTGACCTGGCGGCGGCCCAGCACGAGATGGACCAGGCGGAGGCACAGGACCGGTTCGCCCAGCTGCAGCTCCAGCGTGGCAAGCAGCTGGTGGCGAGCAACACCATCAGCCAGAACGACTTCGATCAGCGCGTCAGCACGGCCGACGTCGCCCGCGCCAACGTCCAGGCGGCCCGCCAGAGGGTGGAGCAGAAGAAGGCCCGGCTGGATACGGCCGGCACCCGCCTGCGCGAGACGCAGCAGAACGCGCCGCGGCAGCTGGTCTCCCGCGAGGCGTCGCTGCAGGCGCGCAAGGCGAACCTGGACCTGGCGCAGGCTCAGCTCAAGCAGGCCGAGCTGAACCTGAGCTACGCCCGGATCAGCGCGCCCGCGTCGGGGGTCCTGGGCAAGAAATCGGTCAACGTGGGGGAGCGCGTGCAGCCCGGGCAACAGCTGGTGCCCCTCACGCAGACGGGCGCGCTGTGGGTGACCGCGAACTTCCGCGAGACGCAGATCCAGCACATGCGGGCCGGCCAGAAGGCGGACGTGCACGTCGACGCGCTGGACCTCGACTACACCGGCACGGTGGAGAGCTTCGCCGGCGCCACCGGTTCGCGCTACAGCCTGCTGCCGCCGGAGAACGCGAGCGGCAACTACGTGAAGGTCGTGCAGCGCATCCCCGTGCGGATCCTCCTCGACGCAGCGCAACCCGAGATGGAGCGGCTAAGGCCCGGGATGAGCGTGGAGCCCAAGGTGAGGGTGCGATGAGCGAGTGGTCCGCCGCGGAATCCGAGCGGCGCACGCACGAAGAAGGGTTCACCGGCGGGTTCAATCCCTGGATCATCGCGCTCACCGTCACGCTGGCGACGTTCATGGAGGTGCTCGACACGAGCATCGCCAACGTGTCGCTGCCGCACATCGCCGGCAGCCTCTCCGTCAGCCAGGACGAGAGCACCTGGGTGCTCACCTCGTACCTGATGTCGAACGCCGTCATCCTTCCGGTGAGCGGCTGGCTGTCGACCCGCTTCGGCCGCAAGCGCTTCTACATGGCGTGCGTGATCCTCTTCACCATCAGCTCCTTCCTCTGCGGAATCGCCCCGAACCTGGCCTCGCTGATCTTCTTCCGAGTCCTGCAAGGGCTGGGCGGCGGAGGCCTCGCGCCCAGCGAGCAGGCCATCCTGGCGGACACGTTCCCACCGGCGAAGCGCGGCATGGCGTTCGCGGTCTACGGGATGGCGGTGGTGCTCGCTCCGGCGATCGGGCCGACCCTGGGCGGGTTCATCACCGACACCTATTCCTGGCGCTGGGTGTTCTTCATCAACATCCCGGTCGGCATCGTTTCGCTGCTCCTCTCCAGCCGCGTGGTGCGGGATCCGCCGCACCTGGCGGAGATGCGCAAGCGCGTGGGCCCGGTCGACTATGTCGGCCTGGGGCTCATCGCCGTCGGTCTCGGCTCGCTCGAAATCGTCCTCGACACCGGGCAGGAGAACGACTGGTTCGCCTCCCGCCACATCACGGTGTACGCGGCGTTGGCCGCGGTCGCGCTGATCACTTTCGTGATCTGGGAATGGAGGCATCGGAACCCCATCGTCGAGGTGAGGATGTTCCGCGACCGCAACTTCGCGGTCGCGAACCTCATGATGCTCGTCCTGGGCATCGCGCTGTACGGCACCACGGTGCTGCTCCCGCAGTACCTGCAGGTGTGGATGGGCTATTCGGCGCAAGACGCGGGCATGGTGCTCTCGCCGGGCGGCGTGACGGTGATCTGCCTCATGCCCTTGGTCGGCCGGCTCGTCTCCAAGGTCGACGCCCGCTACCTCATCGCGTTCGGCTTCATGGCGTTGTCGGTCGCGCTCTACCACATGTCGCGCACCATCTATCCCGGGATGGATTTCCACACGGCGATGATGCTGCGCATCTACCAGTCGATCGGCATCGCCTTCCTCTTCGTGCCCATCAACACTTTGGCGTACACCGGGATCGCGCCCTCGAAGAGCAATCAGGTGTCCGGCATCATCAACCTGGCGCGGAACATGGGCGGGGACATCGGTATCGCGATGGTGACCACGCTGATTGCACGGCGGTCGCAGCGGCACCAGGCGGAATTGGTTGCGAACGTCCGCCCCGGCGATCCCCACCTGCTCGAGCGGCTCCAGGGCATCGCGCAGGCGCTGCAGCACGCGGGGATCTCCGCGACCCAGTCCACGAAGCTCGCCATGGCGTCCGTGTACAGGCAGGTCATCGTGCAGGCGCAGACGCTCGCCTACCTGGACGTGCTGTTCGTGTTCGCCTGCTTCACCGCCGTGATGGTGCCGCTCGTCCTCCTCACCCGCCGCGCGGCCGGCGGCCCCGCCGTGGCGCACTGATCATGGCCCGCACTGCTCTGGTCACCGGAGCGGGACGGGGAATCGGGCTCGAGGTGACCAAAGAGCTGGCCCGCGACGGATACGACGTGCTGATGGGCGTGCGCGATCCGGGCCGTGCGCCGGCGCTGGCTGGAACGCGGGTGGAGCAGCTGGACGTGGCGTCCCCCGAGTCCATCGCCGCGCTCGCCCGGCGGCTGGCAGACCGCGGCGAGCGGCTCGAGGTGCTGGTGAACAATGCGGGCGTGTACCGCTCTCCGCCGCGAGAGACGTGGGACGTGAACGTGCGCGGTCCGCTGCTCCTCACCCGCGCCCTGGCCCCGCTCCTCTTGCCCGGAGCGCGGGTGGTGATGGTCTCGAGCGGGCTCGGCTCCCTCTCCGGACAGCCGGAATCCGTGACGCAGCCGCTGCACGATCCGGCGCTGACCGTCGATGACGTGCTGCGCCTCTCGGCGAAGGCGCCGGACGGGTACGGCGCCAGCAAGGCGGCCCTCAACGCGCTGGCCAGGCTGTTCGCGCGGGAGCTCCCCGCGGTCCGCGTGAACTCCGTCGATCCGGGGTGGGTGCGCACCGACATGGGTGGGCCGAACGCTCCGCGATCCGTGAAACAGGGCGCCGCTTCGGTGCTGTGGGCGGCCCGCGTTCCGCCGGACGGCCCGACTGGCGGGTGGTTCCGGGACGGCAAGCCCATTCCGTGGTGAGGCGGAGGACGGATGCGCTACGACCTGGTCGCGTTCGATCTGTACGGAACGTTGCTCGCCATCGAGAAGCTGGAGGAATCGCTCCAGCGCATCCTGGGCGGCCCGGCCGGCGCGCTGCTGGCCGACTGGCGGAAGGCGCAGATCGCCTGGACCTGGGAGCTGAACCGGCGCGGAGAGTACGAGCCGTTCGGCGAGGTGACCGCGCGGGCGCTGGCCCAGGTGGCGCCGCACCTGTCCCCCGCGGTGATGGAGCGCGCCTGCAAGGCCTGGTTGACCCTGCCCGCGCACCCGGACGCAGCCCCCGCCCTGCGCGGCCTACGCTCCCAGGGCATCCGCTGCGCGGTGCTCTCCAACGGGACCGCCCCGATGATCCGCTCGGCATTGGAGGCCGCCGGCCTGCCCATCGACGAGGTGCGCAGCGTCGACGAGGTGCGCGTCTACAAGCCCGACCCCCGCGTCTATGCCCTGCTCGATGGGATGGCGGCGCGGGACCGCACGCTGTTCGTCAGCTCCAACGGCTGGGACGTCGACGGCTGCAAGAAGACCGGTCGGACGGTCGCCTACGTCGACCGCGGCGGCGCACCTCCCGCGCAGCAGCCCGACCTGCGCGTCACTTCCCTGGAGGAAGTCGCGCGGCACGCCGCCGGATAGCTCGCTACCCCGGGGTCGACTTCAGACCGGGCAGGCCTGGGTCACCGGGAAGATCAACTGGAACACCGAGCCGCCGCCGGGACGGTCCAGCACCGCCGCGCTGCCACCGTGCGCGGCGAGGGCGAGGGAGACCAGATACAGGCCCAGGCCGAAGCCGCGCCGGTTGTCCCGGCGCGCCTCGACCGTCCCGAACCGCTCGAAGACGGTCTTCTTCGCCTCTTCCGGCACGCCGGGGCCGCGGTCCGCGACGTCGATCCGCGCCCCCCGCGACTCGGTGAGGACGTTCACGTCGACGCGGTCGCCGGAGCGCGAGTACTTGAGCGCGTTGGCGATCAGGTTCTCCACGCACCTGCGGGCGAGCTTGCGATCGATCGGCACCACCGGATCCGCCGCCGCGCCCAGCCGCAGCTCCACGTTGCGGGCCCGGGCCTCGCCCTGGAGCGTCTCGGCCGCCTCGCGGGTGACCTCCGCCAGCGGCACGCGCTCGAGCTGGAGGCGGAGCTCGCCTTCCTCCAGCATCCGCACCTGGAGCACCTCGTCGAGCAGGGTGCGGATCCGGTGCGCGAGCTGCAGCGCCTCGGCCGCATCCTGCTTCGCCTGGGCGGGGTCCAGCGACACCTCGCCGGAGAGCATGTCCAGGTTGGCGAGCAGGCCCGTCAGCGGATTGCGCATGTCGTGGACCATCAGGGAGACGAGGTCGTCCTTGAGCGCCTGCAGCTCGGCCAGCTCGTGCAGCTGGGCGCGCACCAGCATCTCGTTGCGTCGCAGCCGCGCGAAGGCGCGCGTGCGCAAGAGCAGCTCCCGCCGGTCGAAGGGCTTGCTGAGGAAGTCGTCCGCGCCCGCCGCGAGCCCGGCGTTGCGGTCCTCCTGCTCGTCCAGCGCCGTGAGGAGGATGACCGGCAGCAAGGGAGCGCCTTCCCGCGTCTTGATCGCCCGGCAGACATCGTGGCCGGACATGCCCGGCATCATTACGTCCAGCAGGACCACGTCCGGTTCCGATCTCGCGATGAGATCGAGCGCCTCCGGACCGCTCTCGGCCTCGAGCACCGAGCAGGTTGGAGCCAGGACGACGCGCAGCAGCGATCGGTTGAGGGGGTCGTCGTCGACGACCAGCACCTTCGGGCGATCGATCTCTGCCAAGCTCAGCCGCTCCTCGAGTCTGTCGACCGTTACCGAAGCCGTCATCGACGATCAAGTTACCATCCTTCTAATAGCCGGTGCAGAGGCTCGAAACCGAGCCACCAGGGCCAGGATTCGAGCCATTGGTCAATCGCCGTCCTGATTTCAGACAATTGCAACTGAAGAACAGGTGGGCGCCGGGATCACTCGGTGCTCACGCGAATGTTCAAATTTGCAAACTCGAGTGTCGCGTGCTGTATGCCCGTAGGCGCCGCGGTAGGAGCCCATCGCGCGATCAGGCCGTGAACTTGCCGGCTCGTCGCTGTGCGTGGATACGGTAGCTGATTGGAGCGACGAATGAGCCTTGAACGTCGGGGGCCGATCTCGAAGGGCCTGCCGGTCGCGGCGGTGGTTCTCGCCGCCCTCGCCACGATGCGTCCCGCGGGGGCGGCGGAGCTCGAGCTGCCCGGCCTGCTCGCTCCCTTGCAGATCCATGGTTTCGTCAGCCAGGGATTCCTCCTCACCTCCGACAACAACTACCTGGCCAATTCGTCGCGAGGCAGCTTCGAGTTTTCCGAAGTGGGGGTGAACATCACCTTGCCCGCCACCGACCGGCTGACCCTGGGGGTCCAGGTCTTCACCCGGAAGCTGGGGCCCATCGGCGACTACCGCGGATCGCTCGATTGGTACTATCTCGACTATCATTGGCGCGATTGGCTGGGCTTCCGTGCCGGCCGGGTCAAGCTGCCCTTCGGCCTCTACAACGACAGCAGCGACATCGACTCGGCGCGGACCGCGGTGCTGCTCCCGCAATCGATCTATCCGGCTCAGAACCGCGACTTCCTCCTGGCGCAGACCGGCGCGGAGATCTACGGGTACAAGACCGTGGGCGCGGCGGGTGCGCTCGATTACCGCTTCTACGCGGGCACCATCTTTCTCGACGTGACGAACCGGCCCACCAGCCCCATCACGGTGGTGGATCTCGACGTGCCTTACGTGGCCGGCGGGCGCGTCCTGTGGCTGCCCTTCGACGGCTTGCGCATCGGAGGCAGCCTGCAGTTCCTCCGGCTCGACACCGACTTGCTCACGACGGGGACGGCCAGCCAGGTCGCAGTGAGGATTCCCGCCACGCTCTGGGTCGCCTCGGCGGAGTACACCTTGCGCGATTTCCTCTTCGCCGCCGAATACAGCCGCTGGCTGGTCTCCACCCAGAGCAGCAACACTTCCGTCTTTCCCGAGAGCTCCAGCACCAGCGAGCGCGCTTACGCGCTGGCCTCTTACCGGGTGAACTCCTGGCTGCAGGTGGGCAGCTACTACTCGCGCTTGGTTCCGAACGTCGACCAGCGGGTCTACCCCGCCGGCATCCAGCACGATTTCGCCCTCACCCTCCGTTTCGAGGTCAACCGGTACTGGCTGATCAAGGCCGAGGGGCATTACATGCGCGGCACCGCCGGGCTCTCCTCGAGCCTCAACGCCAACCTGCCCCTGAGCGCATTGGAGCCGGACTGGGCGCTCCTGGCCATCAAGACGACGGCTTACTTCTAAGCCGAGGAACCGTGAGGAAAGCGGCCTTCATCTTCGCTGCCCTCGCCGTGGCCGCCGCGTCCGCGGAGACCACGCGGTCCGCGTACGTCGTGATCGTGCATCCGGCGACCTCGGTGTCGCGCCTCGATCGGAAGTTCGTCGAGGAGATTTTCCTCAGGCGCGTGACCCGCTGGCCGGACGACACGCCCATCCGGCCGGTCGACCTGGGACCGGACGCGCGGGCGCGCATCCGCTTCTCGGAGGACGTCCTCTCGCGCTCGGTCGCATCCGTGCGGAGCTACTGGCAGCAGCGGATCTTCTCGGGGCAGGGCATTCCGCCCCCCGAATTGCCCGACGATGCGGCGGTCGTCTCCTACGTCCTGAGCCATCCCGGGGCGATCGGTTACGTCGCCGCCGGCGCCGCCCTGAACGGCGCAAAGGCCCTGGAAGTGAATTGAATGAAACTCTCCTTCCGATCGAAACTGCTGGCCCTCGTCGCCCCCGCCGCCCTGGCGCTGGTCGCGCTGGCTGCGTCGAGCGCCATCGTCGCCCGGAGCGTGGAGGGACACCTCGACGACATCCGGCGGCACTACCTGCCGAAGGTGGGACTTCGACCGCGGCTCGAGGGGCAATTCGAGCGGATCCAGCGCGGATTCCAGGACGCCGTGGCCGCCAGCGACACCGAGAAGCTGGCTGCGACCGCCCAGCTGAAGAAGGAGCTCCTGCAGCAGCTCGCCGAGTCGTCGGACGCGGTGGACCCTGCTCTCGCCGACGCGCTCGCTCGGGCCGTCGAGGACTATTCCGGCCAGGCAGCGGCGGTCTCCGCCCGGCTCATCGCCCGCGAGACCGGCGAGGCGGTGGTCGCGCAGATGAGCGAGCTGCAGGCGAAGCGGACGCGGGTGACCGAGCTTCTCGACCAGGCCACCGTGTTCAACAAGGCGGAGCTGACCGACGCGTTCTCCGCGGCCGCCGAGGCACAGCGGATCGGCGCGCGCCTGGGCCTGGGCCTCAGCATCGCCTGCCTGGTGACCGTGCTCCTGCTCTCCCTCTGGATCAGCCGCGAGATGTTGCGCGGCGTCGCCCACCTCACCGCCGGGTTCCGCCGCTTCGGCGAGGGCGACTTCGGCGCCACCATTCCGGTCGTGACCCGCGACGAGCTGGGCCAGCTGGCCAGGCAGGCGAACCAGATGGCGCAGAGCCTCCAGCGGCTGGAGTCCGAGCGAAGCCGCGTCGACTGGATGAAGAGCGCGCAGTCGGCCGTGTCCGAGCAGCTCCGCGGAGAGCTGGAGCCGAGGGACGTCGCGGACCGCGCGGTCGCCACCCTCTGCCGGCTCTTGGACAGCCCGGTCGGGGCCTTCTACTCCGCAGGCCCCGACGGGGCTTTTCGCTTGATCGGAGGCCACGCTCTCGCCAGAGGCGACGGGGACGGCGTCTTCCACCCGGGAGAGGGCCTGGTCGGGCAGGCCGCGCTTCTCAACGAGATCACCGTGATCGATGCGCCGCAGGGGCAGCTTCGGATCAGCTCGGGGCTGGCCGAGGGAGCGCCGCGCTCGATCGCGCTGGTGCCGCTCCTGCGCAACGGCAAGGTCACCGGAGTCCTCGAGCTGGTCAGCCTGCAGCCCTGGAGGGACGCCTCCAGCGAGCTGCTCGTCTCGGTGCGGGAGGCGATCGCCATCGCGCTCGACGTGGCGCGAAGCCGGGCCGAGCTGCGCGGACTGCTGAACGAGACGCAGCGCCAGGCGGCCGAGCTGACCAGGGCGGGAACCTACAAGTCCCAGTTCCTGGCGAACATGTCGCACGAGCTGCGCACGCCCCTCAATGCCATCCTCGGGTTCACCCAGCTCCTGCACGACGCGGAGGTGGGACCACTCAATTCCGAGCAGCGAGAGTTCCTCGGGAACGTCCTGACCAGCGGACGCCACCTGCTGCGCCTGATCAACGACGTCCTCGACCTTGCCAAGGTCGAGTCCGGGAAGCTCGACTTCCGGCCGGAGCAGGTCGATCTGCCCGAGCTGATCGGCGAGGTGAACGCGATCCTGCGAACGGCAGCGGCCGACAAGAAGGTGCGAGTGGAGGTCGACGTCGACCCCTCCATCGGGCGGGTGATGCTCGATCCGGCGCGGCTGAAGCAGGTGCTCTACAACTACCTCTCCAACGCGCTCAAGTTCACGCCTTCGGGCGGCGTGGTCAGGGTCCGCGCCCTTCCCGAAGGGGCGGACCGCTTCCGCCTGGAAGTCCACGACACCGGAGCGGGGATACAACCGAAGGACCTGGCCCGGCTGTTCGTCGAGTTCCAGCAGCTCGACGCCGGGGCCGCGAAGAAGCACGCGGGCACCGGCCTGGGCCTGGCGCTCACCAAGCGGATCGTGGAGGCGCAGGGCGGCTCGGTGGGCGTGCGCAGCGCCCCGGGACAAGGGAGCGTCTTCCACGCCGTCCTGCCGCGCCGGGCGAAGGGCGAGGCGCGCGCCGCCGCCCCGGCCAAGGTCGCGCCGCGCAGGGAGGGCGCGCCGGAGATCCTCGTCGTCGAGGACAACGCCGCCGACCAGGCGATCATCGTGGAAGCGCTCGTCGCGGCGGGCTACTCGGTGGAGACGGCGAGCTCCGGCGCTCAGGCCCTTGCCAAGCTCCGGGAGCGGAAATTCGACGCGCTGACCCTCGACCTGATCCTGCCCGACATGAGCGGCGTCGACCTGCTCGCCATGGTTCGCGCCGAGAGGCGGAACGCGGACGTTCCCGTGGTGGTGCTGACCGTCGTCGCTGAGCAGGGCTCGGTGGCGGGCTTCACGGTCAGCGACGTCCTGGCCAAGCCGGTCGATACCGGCGCTCTTCTCGAGGCGCTGCGGCGCGCGGGCGTGGCCCCCGAGCGGCGGGGCGCGGTGCTGGTGGTGGACGACGATCCCGGCTGCCTGAAGCTGGTCCAGGCTACGCTGGGGCGCTCCGGGTACGAGACCATCTGCCGGGAGGACGCCGAAGCGGCGCTCCATGCTGCCGCGGAATCGCGCCCCATCGCAGTGGTCCTGGACCTGATGATGCCTCGGGTCGACGGATTCGAGTTCCTCGAGCGGTTCCGCAAGACCGAGGCGGGCCGCCGCACGCCGGTGATCATCTGGACGGTGAAGGACCTCTCGGCCCGCGATCACGCCCGCTTGCGCGAGTCGGCGCACGCGGTGGTGGCCAAGGGCAGCGACGGCGCCGCCTCGCTCTTGCGCGAGCTGAGCGCGTTCCTGCCGCCGGCGCCGGCGGCGAAGTGAGATCGGGGGCGAGCATGGCTGGAGCTTCCATCCTGATCGTGGACGACAACGAGACGAATCTGAAATTGCTGCGCTGGCTGCTCGAGAAGAAGGGGTACGAGGTGCACACCGCCTCCGATGCCGCGGCGGCGAGGGTGGCCATCCGGACCGTCCGTCCCAAGCTCGTGCTGATGGACATCCAGCTCCCGGACGTGGACGGTCTGACGCTCACCCGCGAGCTCAAGTCGGATCCCGGGCTGCGCGACATCCCGGTGGTAGCGGTGACCTCGTACGCCATGAAGGGGGATCACCAGAGGAGCCTGGACGCGGGGTGCGACGGCTACATCACCAAGCCGATCGACACCCGGCAGTTCCCCCTCGACGTCGAGAAGTACCTGCGAGGCGCGAAAGACGGCGACGGGGGTTGATCACTTCCCCTGCACCTTGCGGCGCCACAGCTCCCAGGGCCGCGCCACGGTGCCCTCCATGGTGGCCTGCGCCTTCTTCGCCTCTTCGGGATCGAGGTAGGTCACCTTGGAGGAAAGCTGCATCGCCTGCGACTGCAGCCGGGCGTTCTGCTCGGTATAGACGCTGCGGAAGACCGCCTTGGGCATGTCGGGCCCGACCACCACCGCGCCGTGGCCGCGCATCAACGCCACGTTGCTCGTGCCCAGCGTCTTCGCCAGCGCCTGGCCGAGCGGCAGGGTCCTGACCAGCATGTCCGTATCGCCGCCCGCGGCGCGTATGTCGAACACGGGCACGCCTGCGCCGAGGAACGCGCTCATGTGGTACAGCGGCCGGAGCGGGACGCCGGTCACGCCGAAGGGGATGAGCGAAGGCGCGTGGTTGTGCACCACCGCCTGCACGTCGGGCCGGGCGGCGTAGACGCCGGCGTGGATGAACCGCTCGCTGAAGAGCTGGGACCCTGGCGGCGGCGTCGCGTTGCCTTCCAGGTCGTGCTCCAGGATGTCCGAAGGCGTGACCAGCTCCGGGGCCAGGGAGCGCGACATCAGGAAGTGCTTCGGGTCGCCCGGCACGCGGATGCTCACGTGACCGTAGGCGTCGAGCACGCCCAGCTCGACCAGGATCTTGTTGGCGGCCACCAGGTCGTCGATGGCCTTGGCGCGCGCCTGCTCGGGCGAGAGCGCGGGCTGGCCCGCCGCGGGCTGCGCGGCGGGTTTCTGCGCGCGGGCCGAAACCGCCAGCGCCAAGGCGACGGATGCCGCGGACAGCGATGGACGCTGCAGGAACCTCGTCATGGCCGCCTCCCTCTAGAACGTGATCTTCTCGCCCGGTTGGATGGGGAACACCTTCACCTTCGCATCGCCGAGCGCCTGCTGGTACTCGGCCGGCGTGCCCGCCAGCTGCGGGATCGTCCCGTAGTGGAACGGCAGCGCGTACTTCGGCTTGATCAATTCGCGCGTGGCGTACGCCGCGTCCTTCGGATCCATCACGAAGTGGCCGCCGATGGGGATGAGGAGCAGGTCAGGGTGGTAGCGCTCGCCGATCATCCTCATGTCGCCGAACAGCCCGGTGTCGCCCATGTGGTAGATGCGGAAGCCGTTCTCCAGCTCCAGGATGAACCCGACCGGCTCGCCGCCCACCTTGGTCTCGTCCTTGTCGGTCGCCGGGTTGTGCCAGAGCAGCTCCGAGCTGTGCTCGGCGTGGACCTGCGTGATGCGGATGCCGGGGCCGAGCGGCGTCACCGTGCCGCTCTTGCCCATGCGGATGGCCAAGGTCGCCGGCAGCTCGCCCAGGGTGATCAGCGACTGGCAGAGGCCGGCCGGTCCATAGAGCTGCACGTTGTGCTTCTTCGAGAGCGCGACCGCGTCGCCGAGGTGATCCCCGTGCGCGTGGGTGACGAGCAGCAGGTCGATCTTCCCGAGCGCATCGAGGTCCTTGTACTGCGGCGGCGTCTTCGGGTTCTTCGTCAAGAACGGGTCGATGACGATGATCTTGCCGCCGGGCGTGGTGAGGCGGATCGCAGACTGGCCGAGCCAGAGGACCTCGACCTTGCCGGCCGGTTTGGGCTGCGCCTGCGGAGCCTGGGCTCGCGCCGAAAGAGAAGCGCCGAGCAGCAAGGCCGGAATCGCGCGAGTGAGCATGTGTCCCTCCACAAGCCGGCCCTTGTAGAACTTATGACGCGAGGTCCGCAATCCAAAAGCGCAACGCCGCCCTATCGGCGGCGACTGGAGCTACTTCTTGCGCGTCAGGCGCTCGATCGCCTGGCGGCGCCGCTCCCGTCCCTCGTCGCTGGACCACAGCCCTGCCCACCGCGTGGCGTCCTGCTCCTGCAGCTCACGGACCCGCTGCGCGACCGCGGACCTCAGCCCCTGCTTCACCGCCGCGAACGCCGGGGAGGGCAGCGCGCCCAGCTCCATCGCGCGGCCGACGGCGCGCTGCTCCAGCCGGTCCGCGGGCGCCAGCTCGTGCAGGAGTCCCACCCCGAGCGCCTCGTCGGGGCTGAAGAGGCGCCCTTCCTGGGCGATGGGAAGAAGCGACGGCGGGGGTACCTGCGCGCGCAACGTCTCCAGGACCAGCGCGGGCAAGCCGATGCCCAGCTGCACCTCGTTGAGCCCGATGCGGAAATCGGACGCTGCGCCGATCCGCACGTCGGCTTGCAGCGCAAGCACGCATCCGCCGGCGATCGCGTGCCCGTTCACCGCCGCCACCACCGGCAAGGGCAGCTCGAAGATGCGCAGCATCGTCCGCGAGAACCCAGACATGAACGAGCCCATTGCCCGCTCGTCGAGCGCATCGAGCGCCGGCAGATCGAGACCCGCCGAGAAGAACCCCTCGTACCCGGTGATCACCAGCGCCCGCGCCCGGGCGGCCAGCACATCATCGAGCAGGGAGTACATCCGGTCGAGCCACGCAGGGCCGATGGCGTTCGCCTTCCCGGCCCGCATCCGCAAGACCATCGCCTCGCCGACGCGTTGGAGCTCCATGCCCGTTCTCTACGCCGCCCGGCGGGAGATGTCACCCGCCCGCCCGATAGACGAGCTTCCCGGCGCGCACCGTGTACTGCACGGCCGCCAGCGCGCGGATGTCCTTGGTCGGGTCCTGCTTCAAGACGACCAGGTCCGCCTGGAAGCCCGGTGCGATTCGTCCCGTCTGCTCCGGCGCCCCAAACTGGGTAGCGGGCGCAGTGGTCAGCGAAGCGAGGATCTGGGGAAAGCTCATTCCCGCTTCGGACATCGAGGCGTACTCGTCGGCGGGATCGGGATGAACCGCGCCGAGATCGGTTCCGAAGAGGACCGTTCCTCCCGACTGGACCCAGGCTTGCAACTGACCGGCGGCAGTCCTGGCAACCTGCTCCTGCGTCGACCAGCGGTCGTGGCGCAGGAAAAATCTCCAGATCGTCAGGGTCGGCGTAAGGGCCGCTCGCCGATTTTTCGCCGCGGCGAAGATCGCCTCGCCCCAGGGGCCGGAGCGGGGCGTGGTGTGAGCGACCACGTCGGCTCCGGCTCGAATTGCGGCCAGCACATCCGCGTCGTTGTTCGGGTGGACGAAGACAGGCTTCGCCGACCGGCGGGCTTCGTCGACGGCGGCTCGAATGGCGCTCTCCGGAAGAGTGGCCCCGCCCGGCGAGGAGGCAAACAGCTTGATCCCATCGACACCTTGGTTCAGGAGCTTCCTGGTAGCCGCCGCCGCTTGCGCCGCGTCCGAGATTTCCGGAAGCGGGGTCTTCATGAGCCCCATGAAGTTGCCGATTTCTTCCGAGGGAAGTGCGCCCGGGGGAATCATGCCTTCCCCGGTCGATCGGATCCTGGGGCCCGCCACTTCCCCCGACTCGATCCGGTCGCGAAGGCTCCTCGTGTTCTCCCAGGGCGAGGACAGGTCGAACACGTTGGTGAAGCCGTAGCGGGTGAACGTGTCCTCGAGCTGCCGGCCGAGCTCGGGCGCCGGAATGGCCGCTGCTTCCGCCCACTTCCTTTCGAAGAAGTGCACGTGGCTGTTCCAGAACCCCGCGGTGATCGCCAAGCCCGAGCAGTCGATCACCTGTGCGGTCCGAGGGACGTGCACGGCCGCCTTCGTGCCGGCGGCGGCGATCCGTGCGCCCTGGATGAGCACCACGCCCTTCCGGATGGGCACTTCCGCGGGACTGACGTGGACCGTCGCTCCTACCAGAGCTGAATCCGCCCCGCTCACTCCTGCAACCGCCACACGGCGGCTCCGGCCGGTCCGTCCGGGTCCAGCTCCCAGCCGGCGAGCCGCTGCTGGAGGCGCTCCAGCATGAGCCCCTTCGCGCCGTCCACCGCGATGGTGGGCACCGCCGGCCCTCCCCGAATCACGGCAAGCAGCTCCGCGGCGCGGACCGTCGCGGCCGCGGCAAGGCCGGGCCTGCCCCCCGCGTCGTCGTACATGGCGCCTTCGCCGGCGCAGACGACTGCGCGCACCACCACCCCGTACTCGAGCGAGGCCCGCGCGACCTCGCGGGCGAAGCGGGCCGCGCCGACCAGGCCTTCGTCGGGCCGGGTGCGGAAGGGCGGCCGCTCGAAGGCTCCGAACGCCAGACGGTCGCCGAACTGGGCCACACTCGTCTCGTACGCCTCGAGGAAGGCGCGCGCGTCGCGGGCGGCGCGGCCGACCAGCTCGTGCGCCGCGCCCGGATCGTCCATCTGCCCGCGATCGGCGATCTCGCCCAGGTACACCACCGCGCGCACCGGCGGGGGCGCGGAGGCGATCGCCGAGCCGGCGAGCCGCAGCGCCCGCTCGAGGGCGGGCCGCGGCGGATCGGCCGCGAACCAGACCCGGAGCAGCTCCAGCTGCGCCGCGCTCTCCGGGTCCTTCTGCTCCAGGATCCGGTCGACCACCTCGGTGGGAAAACCGGGCCGCTGCGGCGGCGTCTCGCGCTCGGGGCGGGTCGCCCCAGCGTGCCAGAAGGGCAGGAGCGTCGGGTCATGGTCGGCCGGGCGGAACGTGCCGTCCGGCAGCCGCCAGACCAGGTCGATCCCGTCGAAGTCCGCGAACTTCAGGCCCGAGGCGGGCAGGAAGAGGACGTGCCGCCGGGCCGCCGGGTCCTCGGAGGTCCCGGACAGCACCGCGAAGCCGACTCGCAGCGTGTCCTTCACCCGTTCTGCCAGCTTGTCCTCGGGAAGCCCGGCCGACTTGGGAACGACCCACCCCATGCCGCGCCATCCGGTGGCCAGCTCGCGCACCTCGTCGGTCAGCAGCCGGAAGACGTCGAACATCGAGGCGACGCGCTCCGCTTCGCCCAGGACCACCAGCATCACCTGGCGCAGCTGCCCGCGGACCTCCTCCAGCCGGTCGGGGAGGACCAGCTCCTCCAGCCCGTCGAAGGTGAGGCGCGACACGTCCTCCCCGGTCAGGGCGCGCAGGGCGCTGCGGATGCTCACGTACGTGGTGCCTTCGACCAGCCACGGCTCGCCGGGCCCGCGCAGCCGGGAGAGGTGCGCGCGGGTCACCAGGCCCAGCTGGTGCCGGCGGGCGCGCCACTCGTCGACCGCCGGAGTGCGCTCCGGCTGGGTGGTGCGCAGCATCGCGCGCTCGGCGAGCGGGCGGAAGCGCTCGAAGCCGCCGCGCAAGAGGCTTCCGACGATGTGCGAGAGCGGCCCGCCCACCGAGGTAGTGAAGGCGAGGGCTCCGCTCTCCCGGAACCCCTGCCGCTTGGGGCCGGGGCCGTCCTGCAGGTAGCGCTCGTCGCCGGAGAACAGGTGGTGCGCCTTGTTCACCTGGACGAGGCCCGAGGCGCCCAGCGCATGGCCGAAGCTGAGCAGCCCGCCGAACGGGTTCGACCAGCCTTCTTTCATCCGCTCCGCGCTGCGCTCCCAGGAAAGCCCCATCGCGAGCAGGAACGACAGCTCGATGCTGGGAAACGCGTCGTGCGCGACGCCGAATCCGCAGGAGACGAATGCGGCGAGCGGCAGCCGGGCGTCGTCCGCGGTGGCGGCCAGCGCCTCCCGCACCGCGGTGCCGAACACGACCGGTGACTGGCGGTGGAGGAAGTTCTCGTTGCTCGATCCCTCGCCGACGCCGAGGACTTCGGTGATCGGAGCCACCCGGTACCGCTTGGAGCGCGCGCTGGCGACCGCCTGCGCCAGGTCCTCGTCGGAGGTGATGATGGTGGCGGCCGCGCCGCAGCACGGCGCCGCGATGTCCGAGGCGTGGAAGTAGGGCGTGCGGGGAATCTCGCGGCGAAACGGCTTTCCCGCCTGGATGCCGGCCGGGTACTGCGCGCCTGCCTGGAACTTCCGCGCGGCGACCCGGGTGAGGAAGTCCAAGACGTCCTTGCGCGACAGCCCGAGGTTGCGCCTGAACGTGTCCATCAAGAGGTCGCCCACGGCGAGCATGTCGAGCCCCCGCCGTTGGTCGTCCTCTCCCAGCACGGTCCGGATCTGGTACTGCGACGCGTACCCCGAGGGGATGATCTGCCCGGCCACGACCACGATGGTCGCGGGCTGCTCGGCGGTGCGGGCGGCGCGGACCGCCTGGGCGAAGGCCCACGCGCCGCTGTCCGAGGTCCCCACCACGTACTGGGCCACCACCCGCGGGGAGAGGGCCAGCGAGGCGCGCAAAGCCTGCGGGACCAGGCCGATGTTCATCCGCTCGTTGGGGTCGAGCCCGGGCATCGAGGTGACGTAGAGGTCGGTGACCGAGTCGCGGGCCCGCGCGTATTCGCCTCCGATGAGCTGCCAGAGCGAAGTGAGCGCCCGGTGCGCGGCGGAGGCGAACAGGTCGGTCAGACCTACCGGTGAATCGAGGCCGAACTCGCGCTTCCAGTCGTCCGGCTTGGTGCGGCCGTCCTCGCTGCGGTTCGGGTAGCGGAAGAAGAGCCGGGTCACCTCTTCCCGGGTGAGCTCGGGATGCGGCTGGGCCAGGAAGGCGCGCCCCCGCCGGGACGGTGGCAGGTGGTGCGGATTCGCGCTGTACTCCCCGGCGATGACGAAGACTCGTCGGCGCATGGCGCCCTCGTAAATCACGAGGGCGTTTCTACTTGCAACCGGCGCCGCCGGGGAGCATCGAAGGGCGGCTGCAGTCCATCCAGGAGCCGACGCCGTATGTGGATCGTCCGACTTGCACTCCGACGTCCGTACACCATCGCGGTGCTCTGCTCGCTCATCGCGATCTTCGGCCTTCTCTCCACCACCCGGATGAAGACCGACATCCTGCCGGCGATCGACATCCCCGTGGTCATCGTGGTGTGGAACTACCCGGGGCTGTCCGCCGACGACATGGAACGCCGGGTCGTGTTCATCAGCGAGCGCGCCATGTCGACCACGGTGAGCGGCATCTCGCGCATCGACTCGCAGTCGATGAACAGCATCGGCATCCTGAAGGTCTACTTCGAGCCGGGAAGCGACATCGGCGGGGCCATCGCGCAGATCGTCTCGGTGTCGCTGACCGCCAGCCGGATCATGCCGCCGGGCATCACCCCGCCCAGCATCATCCGGTACAACGCCAGCAACGTCCCGGTCGCGCAGCTGACCATCTCCAGCAAGACGCTCAGCGAGCAGGAGCTGTACGACTACTCGCTGAACTTCGTCCGGCTGCGCCTGTTCACCATTCCCGGCCTGGCCACGCCGGCGCCGTTCGGCGGCAAGCAGCGCCAGATCATGGTCGACATCGATCCCGCGCGGGTGGCTTCCAAGGGCCTTTCGCCCAACGACGTGGTGCAGGCGGTGCTCGCCAGCAACGTGCTGGTGCCCGCCGGCACCGCGCAGATCGGCGGGACCGAATACGACGTGAAGCTCAATTCCAGCCCCGACTCGGTAGACGCGTTCAACGACCTCCCGGTCAAGGCGGTGGATGGCGCGACCATCACGCTGGGTGACGTGGCCCGCGTCCGCGACGGGTACGCGGTCCAGAACAACCTGGTCCGGATCGACGGCCGCCGCGCGACATACCTGGCCATCCTGAAGAAGGCCGACGCCAGCACCCTAGCGGTGGTGGAGGGTGCCCGCGACCAGCTCCCCATCATCAAGGCCGCTGCGCCGGAGGGGATGGAGCTGAAGATCGACTTCGACCAGTCGGTCTTCGTTCGCGCAGCCATCCAGAACGTGCTGCACGAGGCGGTGCTCGCCTCGATCCTGGTCTCGCTGATGATCCTGTTCTTCCTGGGCAGCTGGCGGGGCGCGGTGCTGGTGGGCACCAGCATCCCGCTGGCCATCCTGGTGGGCCTGATCGGGCTGTTCCTGGGCGGCCAGACCCTAAATCTAATGACGCTGGGTGGCCTGGCGCTGGCGATCGGCATGCTGGTCGACGACGCCACCGTGGAGGTGGAGAACATCCACCGAAATCGCCACATGGGGAAGCCGCTCACCGTGGCGATCCTCGACGGAGCGCGCCAGATCGCGGTGCCCGCGCTGGCGGCCACGCTGACCATCTGCGTGGTGTTCTTCCCGGTGGTGCTGCTGGAAGGACCGGCGCGGTTCCTGTTCACCCCGCTGGCGCTGGGCGTGGTGATCTCGATGCTCGCTTCTTACCTGCTGTCCCGCACGCTGGTGCCCACGCTGGCGCGGATCCTCCTGGAGAAGGAGGACCTCGAGAACACCGGGCCCGGATTCTCCGCCCGATTCAACCGCTGGCGCGACGCGGGTTTCGCCAAGTTCCGCGAGGCATACGGGCGGGTGCTGGCCCTGGTGCTCGCCCACCGGGGCATGGTGATGGGCGCCGCGGGGCTCTTGCTCCTGTGCACGGCCGCTTTGCCGTTCGCGGTGGGTCTCGACTTCTTCCCGTCGGTGGACGCCGGGCAGATGCGCCTGCACTACCGCGCTCCGATCGGGACGCGGATCGAGGAGACGGAGCGCTTGGTGGCGCGGCTCGAGCAGCGCATCCGCGAGATCGTCCCGCCGGAGGAGCTGCAAACGATCAACTCCATGATCGGAATTCCCATCTCGTACAACCTGGCGTTCGTGCAGACCGACAACATCGGCAGCCAGGACGCGGACGTGCTGATCGCGCTGAAGCCCAACCACCGGCCCACCGAGCAGTACATGGATCGCATCCGGCGCGAGCTGCCCGACGAGTTCCCGGGCTCGAACCTGTACTTCCAGCCGGCCGACATCGTCAGCCAGGTGCTGAATTTCGGCCTCTCGGCGCCCATCGACGTGCAGATCGAGGGGTCCAACGTGGAGCAGAGCTTCGGGATCGCGCGCGAGCTGGCGGCGCGGATCCGCCGCATTCCAGGCGCGACGGACGTGCGCATTCCGCAGGTGCTCGCGCACCCGGCGCTGGCTGTGGACGTGGACCGCGCCCGGGCCGCGCAGATCGGCATCACCCAGCGGGACGTGGCGAACAACCTGCTGGTCTCCTTGAGCTCGAGCTCGCTAGTGGCGCCGTCGTTCTGGATCAATCCGAAGAACTTCGTGAACTACTTCGTGGTGGTGCAGACGCCGCTGCGCCAGATCGACTCGGTGCCCTCGCTTTTGGGGATGCCGCTGGGCCGCAACGTGCAGCTGATCAGCTCCTCCAACCCGTCCCCGCCCGGAGAGCAGCCGGCTGGAGGAGCTTCTTACCTGGGAGCCGTGGCCAAGCTGCGGCCCGACAGCGACCTGGCGATGATCAACCACGTGTCCGTGCAGCGGGTGGTCGACGTGCAGGCCTCCGCCGGCGGGCGCGATCTAGGCGGTGTGACGCTGGACATCGAGAAGGCGATCAACTCGCTGCCGTCGCTCCCCAAGGCTACGCGCATCCACATCCGCGGCCAGAGCGAGAGCATGTTCGCCGCGTTCGGCCGCATGGGGGTGGGCCTCATCCTGGCGATCGCGCTCGTCTACCTGCTGCTCGTGGTCCTGTTCCAGTCGTTCCTGGATCCGTTCATCATCCTGGTGGCGGTCCCGGGCGCGCTCATCGGGGTGCTCTGGATGCTGGCCGCGACCGGGACCACGCTGAACGTCGAGTCCTTCATGGGCGCCATCATGGCGGTGGGTATCGCCACCTCGAACAGCATCCTGCTGGTGAACTCCGCCAACGACGCCCGGGTGACGCAGGGCATGGGGGTCATCGAGGCGGCCATCGAGGCGGGAAAGACCCGGCTACGGCCGGTCTTGATGACCGCGCTGGCGATGATTCTGGGCATGGTGCCCATGGCGGTCGCGCTCGGCGAGGGCGGCGAGCAGAACGCCCCGCTGGGCAGGGCGGTGATCGGCGGGCTGATCGTCGCAACGTTCATTACACTGTTCGTGGTGCCGGTGGTGTACACCCTCTTGCGCCGCGCCCCGCCCAGCGCGCATCAACTGGACGAGCAATTCGCCGCGGAGAGCAGCGGCGCGTCAGCGGAGTCGTTGCATGGCTGAACAGAATCAGGCAGCGCCGCCCCTGAAGAGCTCGGTGGTCCGCACCACCAGCCTGGTGCTGGTCCTGGCCGCGGCAGCCGGCGCCACGGCGCTGTTCGTGCGCGAGCACCGGGCGAACGCCCGGCAGGTCGAGCAGCTCCAGCGGGAGCTCGATCGCGGCCCGGTGGTGCGCGTGGCGCGGGTCAAGTTGGCTCCAGCGGAGCGCGTGGTCTCGCTCCCCGCCGAGGTGAGGGCGGACCGGCGCGCGGTGCTGTACGCGAAGGTGAGCGGGTACGTGAAGCGCCTCCTGGTCGACCGCGGCGACAAGGTGAAGGAGGGGCAGGTGCTCGCCGTCCTGGAGTCGCCCGACCTCGAGGCGCAGGTGGCCGCCGCCGAGGCCGAGCTGACGCTGCGCAAGCAGCAGCTGCAGCGCGCCCTGCGGCTGGTCGGCCGGTCGATCTCGGAGAACGAGCGCGAGCAAGCCGAGGAGGCCGTGAAGGTGGCCCAGTCGGGGCTGGATCGCGCTCGCGTGCAGAAGGGGTACGACACGCTGCGCGCCCCGTTCGACGGGACGATCGTGGCCCGCTACGCCGACCCGGGTGCGCTGCTCCCAGCCGCCACCGGCTCGACCAGCAGTGCGCAGCCGCTGCTGGAGATCGCCCAGCTGGACCGGCTGCGCGTCGCTTTGCAGCTCGGCCAGGACGACGCCGCGCGCGTCCGTGCCGGGGACCCCGTCTCGCTGCAGATCGATCTGGGGAAGCCTCCGCTCGTAGCGCGGATCTCGCGCATCGCGCAGAGCCTGGATCCGCGGTCGCGCACGATGTTGTGCGAGATCGACCTGACTTCGCCGCCTCCGGGGCTCTATCCCGGGGCTTTCGTGCAGGCCTCGGTCACGCTGCACGGCGAACCGAGGCCGCTCATCCCGGCCGAGGCGCTAGTGGCGCAGGCGGGGCAGATCTTCGTGGCCGTGGTGCAGGACGGCCACGTGAAGCTCCAGCGTGTGCGGGTGGGGAATGACGACGGGTCCACCGTGGAGGTGCTGGAGGGGCTGCACGGCGGGGAGTACGTCGCGCTGAACCTGGGCACGGACGTCCCGGACGGAGCCCCCGTGCGGGCGCAGGAGACGCAGAAGTAGCCGCCGTAAGCTGTCGCAAGAAAAATGTCCGAACGCGTCTCCCTCGAACGCCATCAAGTTCGAGCGCTGGCACTGACGCACGAACCCAGCCAGCCCGACGAGGAGACGTATGGCCACCATCCCGGCTCAACTGCGGATTCGGGGACCGGATTCGGGGACACCATACGCAACTCTTGGTGCCAACTCTGCCGACTAGCTTTTGTCGGTGGCGTTCCTTCGGCGATGCAACTGTCCAGCGCGCTGGCGGCAACGTCGCCCCCCGGCGCGTTAGCGGCTACTCTCGCGGGTTCACTCGTTCGGGCCGAGTTGGCACACTGAGTTGTGTATGGTGTCCCCGAATTTCCCGAATTTCCGAAGTGAGGGGTGTAATGCGCCGGCGGGCTCTGCGTTCTCCCCAGCGATGGTGCGCAATGGGCGCACCGGCAAAAGGAGAGACCGATGGAGACCAGCCAGAACAAGTGTCAGTGCGAGAAGACGTCGTGCGGGTGCGCGGGGATCGCCGTGGAACGCTGCACCTGCGGCGAGCGGTGCGCGTGCAAGAGGGCGTGCCGGTGTGCCGCCGGGTGCGCTTGCGCGGCCGCGAAGTAGGTGCTTGGCCGACGGAGGCGCGCGCCAGGATGACGCTCGGGCCGCGCCTCCGCGGCTTCATTGTTCCGGCGAGGGGCTGCCGGGCATGCGACAAGCGCAGTCCAGGCAACCGTGCTCGGCGCAGGTCCCGCACGATTGCACGACGCGCTTGCGCAGCGCCTGCCGCGCCCGGAAGAGCCGGACGCCGGCGTTGTTGGCGGTGATGCCCGACTCGCGGGCGAAGTCCTGCACCGAGACTCCGTCGACCTCCACGCGGCGCAGGGCGCCGGCGTACTCGGGCTTGAGCGTGTCTGCGAGCAGCGCAACGCAGCGGCACGTGGCATTCCGCATGTCGAGGTCGGGCTCGTCGTTCTTGTCCAGCTCGCGGGCGAGGACGCCCAGCGCGCGCTCGCTCGTCCCCGCGCGGCGATGGTGATCGATCACCGCATTGCGCAGCACCCGGTAGAACCAGGCGACCGCCGACTCTTCGCTTCCGAATTCAGGCAGCTTGTCGAGTCCGCGCGCGAAGGCCTCCTGCAGGATGTCCTCCGCCACTTCGCGCCGCCCGACGCGCTTCTCGAGGAACGCGAGGAACGCGCGGTGGTTCTCGACCAGCGCGTCAATTACCTCGCGGTCCAGCGGCCGCTCTGCGGTCTCGTCCATGGTCATGCGCTACGCGATTGCTAGGGTTCAGGCACACAGCGCGCAAGCAGAGGCGCGTGCTTTGCGACCTGGCTACTTGTTCCAGGACGGGACGCAATGCGTCACCCTCTGATAACGCTGGTCGATGACCGTCGAGCGGCTGTCGACCACGGTCCAGTATCTTGTCGGCGAGGGGCCGCACTCGGTCGAAAGAACGCAGCCCTCGTAGCAGGTGTCGGTGTAGGAAACCACGTAGGGGCCCTCGCAGCTCGGCGGAGCCACCACACACTTGATCGTGCCGCTGCAGCGCGCCTTGCCCCCGTCGGCGCAGCGCGAAAACGCGGTGCAGCAGCCGGCGGGCGCGCAGCCACAGTTACCTCGGTCCTGAAACACCGAGTGGCAGTCGGAGCGGGCGTCGCAGGCGTCGCGGGTCGTGAGACTGCTGCAAACGGCGCTCCCGCAGCCGGCGGCCGCCAGAGCGATGATCACCATGGAGACCTGGTATCGGCTGCGCATGGGAACGTGCGATCCAATTACATACGCTGGAGGGCGACATCCGGCGACATCCGGCGACACCATACGCAATTGGTGACCGGGCTACTCGTCCCGGGGCGGGACGCGTTGCGTCAGGGACTCGCCGCGCGTGCATATCGCAGCTGCACCAGGCCCGAAGGGAAGCTCTTCGCCTCGAGAAGGCGGAGCGGCAGCTCGGGGAGCTCGGGCGCGAACAGCGGTCGCCCGGAGCCGAGGACGAGCGGCACCACGTTGATGGTCAGCTCATCGACCGGCAGATTCTCGCGAAGGAAGCTCCGGATGAGCGCGCCGCCATCGAGGTAGACGCGGCGGACGCCCTCGTGGTCGAGCCGCTCGGCGAGCGCACGGGGCGAGCCCGACCACAGCTCCTCGCCGTGGGCCGGGGTCGCCGGACGGCTGGTGCAGACGATGACCCGCTTGCGGCCGTAGAGCCACGACGGAAATCCCAGCACGGTGTCGTACGTGCCACGGCCGATCACCAGCGCCTCGACGCCGGCGAAAAATGCCTCGTAGCCGTGCTCCTCACTCTCGAAGGGTCGCAGCCATTCGATCCCGCCATCCATCCGCGCAATGAATCCGTCGAGACTCATGGCGATGAAGACCGCGAAACGAACTTCCATCGGGCCCCCGTGCGGGAATCGACGACGCATTCTACAGGACTCGTGGACGCCAGACGCAACACGGGTGACCATCGCACGCTGAGTTGCGTATGGTGTCCCCGAATCCCACCAGTCGTCACGGCACGCTGACACCCTGCAGTCTCGCGCGCTGGATCGCACCCAGCACCGCACCGCTGGACTTCTCGCGTCGGATGAATTCGCTGGCATAGGCGAGCGCGGCCGGCCGGCCGATGGTCATGCACATTGCTAGCAGCCCGACCATGAAGCGGCCAGGCAGTATGCGCGACCCCGACAGTTCGGCCATGTGCGTGTTCATGAAATCAAGCGAGCCGGCGAATCCGTCCGCTTTGCCCGCTTTGACGAGCCCCCATGCGCCCACCGGCGTGTCGGCTCGCATCAGCTGGGCGTTCTTGAGGCTCGCGCTCAAGAAGACGTCTGGGTTGTTGCCCTTTGCGACCGCGATCCTGATGCCCGGCCGGTCGTAGTCGGCGACCGTCTGAAGCGGGGACCCCGGTGGAACCAAGAAGGTGTTGTCCACCCCCATGATCGGGGATGTGCAGGCGAGGCCAGCCTTGCTGGAGGCGTCAGGTGCGGTCTCGTTGGTGAGCGGGTTCTGGTCGGGGTTGTAGGAAAAGAAGACGTCCGAGTCTCCGGCCTTCAAGCTGCTCAGCATGCCTGGGACTCCCTGCAACGGCACCACCGAGAGCCGGACTCCAAGGGCCGTGGCGAGGTCCGTGGCGACGTCGACGGCGACGCCTTTGAGCTGACCGGTGGCAGGATCCGTCTTGGCGTTGTTCGGATTGCCGTAGTTGATCCCAGCCCTCAGCTGGCCCGTGGGCACAAGCTCGGCCAGGATGGTCTCGGAGGGGACCGGCGTCGCCGAGAACGCGACTGACCGGCGTTGGCCGGCACAGGACTGAAGGAGTGCTAGCGCGGTCGCTACGTGAGCAAGGGCGCAAACCGGCACGAGGACCGCGAGTCCACGGCGGGCAACGGCCACGTGCAAAGTTGATCTCCCATGAGGTTTACGAACTGCTGCGGTTGGATCCATGTAACCGTGGACATGCCCGACTGTCCACCGCTCGAGATACGCAATGGAGTCACCTTCTTTCGGATTCTTCGAAGCGACCACTCCTCGAATGCGCGGCAACGGGAGCTACCTCGGACCTCCTTGTGTAGAGTTGCACCCGCGCCTGTGTGCTAGGGGGATTCGGGGACACCATACGCAACTCAATATGACGCTGTGCGGCCGGTGTGTGGCCGGGCACGTGTGCTTCGCGTCGGACAACCTCACCTGCAGGTTCTGTGACGCGCCAGGGTTGATTGGCAGTGAGCTGGTCGCATATCACTTAATCACCGCCCTCCCGCGATCCGCCGTATCAGACCACGATCCTCCAGCGCGTCTTCGATGGCAAGTCGCTCCGCGCGCCTCCCCGCGGCGAGGTTCGAGCCGAGCCGGATACGCAGCTGCGCCGCGCGGCGGACGACGTCGCAATGCAGCTCGCGCCGGTTGGTGGGGAGCGGCCGGCGCTCTGCCCACACCGCCGCGGCAGAGCGCCATCCGAGCGACGGGCGCAGCCAGCGATCGTTGAGGACGCGCTGCATCTGCTCCAGCTCGAGGTCGTCGACGGACTCGGAGTACGCCAGCCAGTCCTGGTGCTCGCGGTTCTGGCGCTCGTGCTGGCCGTAGTACAGAGGGTACCGAGGTGGTCCGTGCAGCAGCAGCACTTCGTGCTCGGCCAAGACCTCGTGCACCGCGGTGGTGTCGTGCGGTGAGGCACGGTCCATCCTCATCACCAGCGGCGCTCCGTGTTCTGCAAAGTCGTCGCCCAGGACACGCGCGACTTCGCTGCCGGTGTACGCTTGGATGAGCCGCGCGCTGGTCCGGTACGGCACCGACGCATCCGAGGCAAGCAGCGCGAGCCGCTGCGCAGGACGGTGTCCGATGTAGAGCTGGTCGAGGCTGCGCATCACCCCCGCCTCGTGCACCAGCACCCTCGAGCAGCGCGCGATCCGCTCGCGCTCGAGCGCCGTCACCACCTCGGCCTTCACCTGCGCGGCCTGCCGGCGCGACGCGCCTACGGCTCGAGCGAGCGCCGCGGCGCCGCAGAGTCCACGCAGGCCGCGCACATGCTCGGCGAGCGCCGCCCGCTTCTCTTCGCACAGCTCGGGGCCGCGCCGCGGACCTCGGCGACGGCAGAGCACTTGCGCAGTGCGGATCCGCCGCCACCAGCGGCGCAGCGTCGCACCGGAGACTCCCACCAGCGCCGCCGCGATCGCCGCGCTCAAGCCCACCTCGCGCAGCTTCGCCGCCTCGTTCGCCTTGGCGCGCGCCGCACCGTCCGGGTCTTCGGGCTCATCGCCGCCGCCCTCGCCAGTCTTCTTCTTCCGCCGCACCGTCCGCACCTGGCCGCGCAGGATCCCTCCGGCGACGGTCATCAGCCGGTCGATGGTGTCCACCCTCTCCTGCAGGCGCAGGTTCTCCTTCTTCAGCCGCTCGTTCTCCTCCCGCAGCTTCCGCTCCACCTCCGGCATCGACTTCCGCCCCGGTTTCTTCGGCAAGAGCGCCTCCAGCACCCCAGCCGCCGCCCGGTTCAAGAGGTTGTGGCACTGCACCGTCGAGAGCTTCAGCTTCTCCGCCGCCTCGGTCGGCGTGAGCGCTCCAGTGAGCGCCTGCAGGATCGTCTCGTACAGCGCCCCGATCTCCTCGGGCATCTTCGGCTGGGTCGTGTACATCGCTCACCCCCGCTGCTCCAGCATCGCTGAGCGCGGTCTCGCCGGCCAGTTTGCGCGGCCAGCTCAGCGGGTGCTCGGATCGCTCGACGAGGTCGGTGAGTTTGTACCGTCGCCCGCTCTCCTCTCGCTCGAGAGCGGCGAAGCGCTCCTGCCATCTTTCGCCGAGCTCGGCCGCCCCAGCCAGCTCTTCATCGGGCCCGTTCGCAGCACCTTGCGGGTCATCGATAGCAGCCTCTCCAGCCGCCGCTTGTCCGCCTCCAGCTCCTTCACCTTCTCCTCCAGCTGCAAGAGCCTCGTGGTCGTCTCCGGCGGCCTCCCAGGTGAGGTCCCAGGCTCCATCGCCGTCAGGATCGCCTTCAGCGCCCGCTCCTCCAGCTGGTAGTAGTGTCCCCGCGAGATCTTCGCCTGCTCGATCGCGTCGGTCACCGGCTTCTGTCCGCTCAGCACTT
>WNFD01002000.1_pt1 | contig 36344 bp, 36 predicted proteins | sample 5400491 | NCBI WGS metagenome assembly WNFD01 (sample SAMN13153343, study PRJNA577476) | soil metagenome | isolation source: 120 cm saprolite under Douglas fir tree site 2 hole 2 replicate 2 | place: USA:California | collected 2015-04-18 | reverse complement strand
AACAAATCGCAACCTGTGAAACCGTTCAATTAGCTGTAGGCGATAAACCGATCACGCGCGTCGCTGATCTGCGTACCTGACGAAACGTTTTAGTTATACAAAACCTTGGAGCCTACAGGGCTCGAACCCCTCGATTGCAATCACTATGCAAGGCGGATGCACGGACGTTGCATAATAGGTGCAAAGGGTCCCCCGACAGCCTGAACCGCAAGTTCCCGACCCTTCTGAATAAGCTCGAAAGCCTGTTGCAGCGCCTCATCGGAAGGAATCTGATAATCTAGAAGCGCCGTACGAATATCAGTCGCGAGAACGTTCGACCGCCCATGCATTGCGCCCGGCGAGGATCGAACTCACAACCTTTGGCTCCGGAGGCCAACGCTCTATCCAGTTGAGCTACGGGCGCGAACGAAGCCCGAAATTAGCCACAGATTCCGCAGATTTTCACAGATAATTTCTGCCAAATCCTCCTGCTCATGCTCGTAGTCGTGCTCATGCTCGAATTGGCGATATGATCACGAGGAAGGACACGAGCGCAAAATCGACATCTTTCCCATTTGCATTTCTAGGCCGGCCGATTGAAAGTGTCCGCCCACCAGCCGGGCGGCTGCGTAATTATGAACCGTATTCTCGATCTCATCGAAAAAGAGCAGCAGAAGAGCGACGCCAACAGTTTCAAAGTTGGCGACAGGGTTCGCGTGCACACTCGAGTGGTTGAGGGAGACAAGGAGCGGATCCAAATTTTCGCCGGCATCGTGATCGGGCGCAAAGGCCGTGGCTTAAATGAAACCTTCACCGTGCGACGCATTTCCTACGGCGAAGGCGTCGAGCGCGTTTTCCCGCTCAATTCGCCGCGCATCGCAAAGATTGAGATCGAAACGGAAGGCAGCGCGCGACGGGCCAAACTGAATTATCTCCGTCGGCGCAAAGGCCAGGAAGCGACGACCGTTCGCGAGTAAACCCGGACTTTTCATCCACAGATTTCGCAGATTCTCAGACGGCGATTTTCTGCTCCCAAAAAAACCTGTGAAAATCTGCGCAAACTGCGGATAACTTCTGCCGATGTATCGGCGTTGCGGATTTCGTTACGAAAAAAAACTGCGCGCCATCGGCGTCATTCGAATTGCCGGTATTGACGAGGCCGGCCGCGGCGCGCTCGCCGGACCGGTTGTGGCGGCGGCCGTGGTTTTACCGGAAAAATTTCGCCACCGGAAACTGAACGATTCCAAACAGCTCGCTCCGGAAGTGCGCGAGACAATTTACGACGAGCTGGTTTCGAACACCGAGATCACTTGGGCCGTTGGGATCGTCGATCACATCGAGATCGATCGCATCAATATTTTGCGAGCGACTCATCAAGCGATGCGCATCGCTCTCGGCGCGCTAGCGGTCCCGCCCGAGCACGTGCTACTCGACGGTCTTCCAGTTTTTCCTTTTCCTTTTCCCCAGACCGCCATCATCGATGGCGATTGCTATAGTTTCAGTATTGCGGCCGCGAGCGTGATCGCCAAGGTCACGCGCGATCGGATGATGCGTGACTTTTGCGCGCAATTTCCCGAGTATTGCTTCGGCCAACACAAGGGCTACAGCACCGAATTGCACCTCACCCGACTTCATGAATTTGGACCCTGTCCGATCCATCGCCGCTCTTTCGAGCCGGTGGCGCAGCCGCTTCTCGCGCTCGCAGAAATTGCCTGAAGATCTCCGTCGCGGCGCGCGCGGGGAGAAATTGGCTCGCCGATTCCTGCGGAGCCACGGCTACAAAATTCTCTACCGGAATTTTCGCGCCTGCGGCGGAGGCGAGATCGACATCGTCTGCCGCGACGGCGACACGCTCGTTTTCGTCGAAGTGAAAACGCGCAGTGACGAAGATTTTGGTCGGCCGATCGAGGCAGTAGACCGACAAAAGCAGCTGCGCGTTTCCAAAGGAGGTCTTGCCTGGCTGCGTTTGTTGGACAATCCCGATATCGTTTTTCGTTTCGACGTCGTGGAAGTTTTGTTGCCCGATGACGGCGATCCGCATTTCGAGCTGATTCAAAACGCGTTCGAATTATCTCAGCCCTACATCTACTAGCGACCGCGACCGATAGAACCGCTCGCTCCGCGGGATGCGATCTTCAAACACAACTACGAAGGAATCACATCATGGCAAAAGTCATTAAAGTCATCGAATTGCTCTCGGAATCGCCAAAAAGTTGGGAGGATGCCGCGCAGAGCGCAATCAGAGAAGCGAGCAGGACTCTGCGCAACATTCGTTCCCTCTACGTCAAGGAGATGACCGCTGCGGTCGAGAACGGAAGGATCACCAGTTACCGGCTCAATTCGAAAGTGACTCTGGAACTGGAAGGTACCCGCGGCGTTAAAAAATAACCGTCACATCAGTTCGTACGACAAGATGCTCAGGCAGTAGATCGCTGCTGTTTCCACGCGCAAAATAATTGGACCGAGCGTGATCGGGAGGCAGTCATGCGTTTTCGCAAGCGCAAGTTCGGCCGGCGTAAAATCGCCTTCCGGCCCCACTAACATCAAAACATGTTGCGGCCGATCTCGATGTTGGTCGACATAATCGCCGAGAATTTTTTTCAGGTGAATAGCGTCAGGTTGGAGCGAGCCGATTAAACGAAGATCGAAACTGCCGGCGTGTGAAAAGAAGTCCTTCAATTTCCGCGGCGCGTGCACCGTCGGCAGCCAATTTTGTCCGCATTGCTTGGCCGCCTCGATCGCGATTTGCTGCCACTTCGCTTTCTTTTGTTCTGCTTCTTTTGCGTCAAGATCGACAATCGTCCGTTCGGAAATCAGAGGCGCGATTTCCGCCGCGCCGATCTCGACCGCCTTTTGCACGATCAGGTCCATATTTTTTCCTTTCGGAATCGCCTGCCCAAGCGTGATGTGACAGCGCAATGGCGGCGTTTCCGTTTCGTGCAATTTCCGAAGACGCAGTTCGTCGTCGGCTCGCCCCGATTCGTCCGCCCGGCGGCATCCAAGATCGACAATCTCCCCCGTGATCTCGCGTCCGTAGCCGTTAAAGAGAACGGCGCGATCTCCGCGCTTCATCCGCAAAACATCACGAGCGTGATGCGCCTCGGCTCCGTGCAGAACAAGCCGATCCGAATTCCACTGGTCGGGCGCGATGTAAAAACGGTGCACAGCGGAATGACGGGAGTTAGCGAAAAAATTCTTTCGCGCGTTCAAAGAAGCTTTTTCCAAGGGGCGCGTCGGCGAACTCCTGCAGTTTTGCGCGCTGCTCGGCGTTGAGATGCGTCGGCACCTCCACCATTACTCGCACAAGCAAATCGCCGCGCTCGCGACCGTTGACGTGAATTATGCCCTTGCCGCGAAGCTTAAACATCTGACCGCTTTGCGTGCCGGCTGGAACTTTCAAATTCGCTTTGCCTTCCAACGTCGGCACGGGTACTTCGCCGCCGAGCGTCGCGACCGAAAACGGAATCGGCACCTCACAATACAAGTTGTCTTCCTCGCGCTGAAAAATTTTGTGCTCCTGGACGTGGACGACAACATAGAGATCGCCGTGCGGACCGCCGCGAATACCGGCTTCGCCGTTGCGCGACGAACGAAGTCGCGACCCATCGGCGATTCCAGCTGGAACCTTCAACTTTATCCGGCTCGGTTTTTCCAGGCGCCCTTCGCCGCCGCATCCGCGACACGGTTTTTCGACAATGTGACCAACGCCGCCACAGCGCGGACAAGTTTGCGAAACCTGGAAAAATCCGCGAGAGCTGATTACCTGACCACGACCGCCGCAAACGGGACAGGTGATGCTGCGTGATCCCGACTCGGCTCCGGTGCCTCCGCATTTGTCGCAGATATCTTGTTTTCGAACTTCAATTTCCTTTTCTGCGCCGAAAGCCGCTTCTTCCAGGGTGATTTGCATGTCGTAGCGCAAATCCGCGCCACGTTGTCGATCTTCGGCGTGTCCGGCCATGCCACCGAAAAACGTTTCGAAAATTCCTCCGCCAATTCCAGCGCCGCCGCCGAAAACTTCACGGAAAATGTCGAACGGATCGTGAAACCCGCCGCGAAAACGTCCGCCCTGCTCAAACGCGGCGTGACCGAAACGGTCGTAGGCGGCGCGCTTGTCCGCATCCATCAGGACGTCGTAGGCCTCACCGAGCTCTTTGAATTTTTCTTCGGCGTGGGGGTCATCCGGATTTTTATCAGGATGAAACTTTACCGCGAGCTTGCGATAAGCGCGTTTGATCTCCTCTTCGGACGTACTACGGCCGACTCCCAGAACTTCGTAGTAATCGCGCTTCTTCGTTGCCATTTTAAGAAAGTGCCGAGTGACAAGTGACAAGAGTCAGCAGCCGGCGCGCCGAATTTTACTCGTCACCCATGACTCGTCATTTCTTTGGTCCGCTCGAGACGACAACAGCGGACGGCCGCAGCAACCGATCCTTAAGCCGGTAGCCGCGGCGGGTTTGGCGAATCACAATTCCCTCGGGAACCTCGTCGCTCGGCTCGTGCGCGATCGCTTCGTGCAGATTGGGATCGAACTTCCGGCCAACAGCATCGATCGGCTGCAATCCGTTTTCAGCCAGAAAATCCTGGAACTGCTTAAGCACGAGGCTCATCCCGGAATAAATCGGCGACTTTTCGTCTTCACCACGCGCCGCTTCCAACCCCAGCTCGAAGTGATCTACGATTGAAACCAGTTTTTCCAACAGGCTGGTGTTTGCATATTTAATCGCCTCTTCCTTTTCGCGAGCGGACCGTTTCTTATAATTTTCAAAGTCGGCCCGACTGCGCATGGCCAAATCCCGAAACCGGTCCAGATCCGCTTGCAAACCGGCGACCGGATCATCGCTGTCGGCTTGGTCCGCGGCCGGGGCGCCGTCCGACGCGGAAGACGTCGATCTTTGTTCCGTGTCCTGGCGCTTTTTCAGCTCGTTCATGTTTTTCGAATCGCAATCATGGTGATGTCGTCGTTTTGCGGGGTCGACCCGACGAAGTTTCGCAAATCATCGATCAACCGCGTAACCATCGCCTGCGCGCCCTCTTTTGCGCTGGATTGAACCGAAGCAATCGTTCGCTCCAATCCAAATTCGTTCCCTTCGTTATCGAGGGCCTCAGTAATTCCATCCGTGTAAAGGAGGATGCAATCGTCGCGCTCAAGCCCCACAACGACGTCCGTTGTTAACCTGTCGAACACATCTCCGCTGTCAATGCCGACGACCATGCCCGGCGTCTTCAATGGTGCAACAGTCTGCGATTTTTGTTTATAAAGGAGCGGTGCGTCGTGTCCGGCGCGCGCTAGGGTAACGCCGTCCCGCGCATGATCGAGAACCAGGTAGGCCATGCTGATGAACATGTCCTCCTTGATGTCGGGATAAAGTTGTCGATTTACTTTTTGGAGGACATCGGCCGGCGAGGGATTTCCTATCGCCTGACTGCGCAGAACGCTGCGACAAATCGCCATGATGAGAGAAGCCGGCACGCCTTTGCCGGAAACATCCGCGATAGCGACGCCGAGCCGTTCGTCGTCGACCTTGATGTAATCAAAATAATCGCCGCTGACCTGGCGCGCGGGCACGTTGATTCCGCTGATCTCAAATCCGTTCACGTTGGGCGCTTCAGCTGGAAGCAGAATGCGCTGAATGTCGCGCGCGATTTCCAGGTCGTGGTCGAGCCGCTTCTTTTCGTTCGCCTCGGAATAAATGATGGCGTTGTAGAGCGCGAACGCCGATTGCTCGGTGATCGATTTGAAAACGACGAAATCGTTTTGCGAGAACGGCGCGCCCATTCGGCTGTTCGCCAGTGCGAGCACACCCATGTTTTGCTTCGCGTAGAGAAGCGGCGCCACCATCACCGAAGTCGCGCCTAACGAACTATCCCGCAGTTTCGCCAACTCCGGCGCTTCCGAAAATTCATTCGTATAAAGCGGCGTGGCCGTCTGCCACACGCGTCCGAGCAATCCTTCACCGCTTCCGATATTGTGAAGTCTAAGAAAACTTTCCAACGCGAGCGGTGAGGCCGCGGCTTGTTGCAAAATATGCGGTGGAACGTCCACCAGCGGCGGACAACCTTTGGAGACGAAGGATGGCGCAAGTTTTGTTCCGCTCCGATCGGTCAGATAAAGTGCGCCGCCCTGGGCATCGAGGACGCGCGTCGCTCCTTCAACAATCAAGCGATGCAGATCCGCTGGTCTAATTGTCTCGCTAAAAGCCTCGCCCAGTCCGTGAAGGAAATCGAAGACGAGCGTCTCTTCTACTTGAATTTCTTCCTGCGAACGCTCGAGTCGCCGAATACTTCGCCGCTGTCGCATCAGCGTATAGACCCACGCGGCCAGGCATGCGATCAGCAGCCAGAAAAGAATGGTTGGCCGCATGAGATCGTGGCCAGCTTACTTCCCCGCCGTCGTTTGATGGAGGTCCTGTTTTAAGTAATCGAGAACGTCTTTAAACCGGGAAAGATTCTGTGGGGCCGCCTCGCACAGTGCCTCATGCGCTTCCAGCATTGTTTCAGTGCGCTCCTTCTTTTCAGGTTCGGCGCCATCGCGTGCGCTCTCCTTCATCTGCTCACATTCTGGAGCGACGGCACCATTAGAACGAATCTCGAAAATTTGGTCCAATCCAAGCCCGGAAAGAAGTTCGCGGCTGCGATCGCCACAATGCACGACATGGAGATGGCCTTGCCCGAGTTCCTTCAACCGCAGCGCCACCGCCGCCATTGTTCCCATGAAGGTAGAATCCATCATCGCGCAATGTTCCAGATCAAAAACAAACTCACGATAGCCGCGATTGACCATTTCTTGCGCGAATTCTTTCAGGCTCCCGCTGTTCAGGAAGTTGCCCTTGCCTTCCACTCGCACCCAAACGGCCGGACCGTTCACGCCCACTAGAATCGATGACTGCACAACTGAGTACCTAAGAATACAAGATCGACATCGACACTGTCAAATTGCCGACACCTCTCAACCGCAAGGCTTTGGGCCGCTACTCCCACATGTAGGAGTGCGTTTCGGCCACAATCCTCCCCTTTTCGATCAACAAACAACGCCACGCCGTCACCCGGCCATCGTCGAAGTAATCGTCCCCCACCACTTTGAACTCCGTTTTGTAGCTGCCGCGCGCATTCGAATAGGAAATTTCCTGGGCCTGGATATGCGCATGCAATTTCTCCTGCCGATACTCCAACCGAATTGTCAAATCCGCCGCACGGCGGGAGCGCCAGAAAAAATCGAAGTAATTCCCAAACCTTTCGCGTTGGTCGAGCCTCGTCACCGCGCCAAAAAGCCGGTACTGTCTTTCGAAGCGAATTGACGCGTCCTGTACCGTAGTCGATTTGCTCGACGGCGCGGTGCTCGAAAGTTTTCCTCCCTTGGCTGCGCCCTTAACAGTCTGGTCGTTGGAGGCCTTCTCCTGGCCGGCCGCGGTCTCGGTCAAAAGATAAAGTTTCGTTTTTCGAAATTGGAAATCGTCGCTCAGCGCCATCGGAAGCGGAACGACGCGATCAAGCAAGCGCGGTTGTTCCTGTGTTCGCGAGAGACCGTTCGCCAGCGGAATCAAAAGCAACAATGCAATTCGGAACTTCACGCCTTCTATGAAACCGGTTCTAGTTTCATCTGTCAATTCGGGTCGCTGGGCGCGCGACTTGGAACACGCTCATCGAAGAGTTACCGTTTTCAATGATCGAAGTTCGTTACGAGCGCGGAATTTACCTCCCGGCGCAGGACTTGTGGTTCGATCCCCGGGAAGCCAAGCGCTTCGCTTTCATCTCGCACGCGCATGGCGATCACATCGCGCCGCACGAAGAGATCATTCTTTCGGAGCGTACCGCGCGTTTGCTGCAAGCGCGAATGCCCGGCACTCGCATCGAACACGTCCTGCCTTTCGGCGAGCAGCGACGCGTTCACGATGCCGATGTAACGCTCCTGCCCGCCGGTCACATCTTTGGTTCGGCGCAATTGTTTCTCTCGAGCGGAAACGAAACGCTTCTTTACACCGGGGATTTCAAATTGCGTCACGGAAAGTCAGCTGAAGCAGCGGAATGGCGCGAGGCCGACACGTTAATCATGGAAACGACATTCGGTTTGCCGCGTTATCAATTTCCGCGGACCGAACAAGTGATCGAGCAGATTGTCGCATTCTGTCGCGAAACAATCGAAGACGGCGCAGTACCGGTACTCCTGGGCTATTCGTTAGGCAAAGCGCAGGAAATCTTGTGTTCACTCGATGGCGCGGGACTTACGCCGATGCTGCATGGTTCGGTTTATCAAATGACGCGGATCTACGAGCAATTCGGGCAATCGTTCTGCAAATACGTCCGCTACAACAAAAATGAGGTCGCCGGAAAAGTTCTCATCTGTCCGCCAAGCGCGAGCCACTCAGCAGTGATCGGGAAAATCCCGCGCAAACGCGTCGCGATGATCAGCGGCTGGGCGGTCGATCCGAATGCCATTTACCGCTATCAGCTCGACGCCGCGTTTCCGCTTTCCGATCACGCCGATTACAACGATCTCGTCCGTTATGTCGATCTTGTGCAACCCAAACGCGTCTTCACGCTCCACGGTTTCGCCGGACAGTTCGCTCGCGATCTGCGCGAGCGCGGAGTGGAAGCCTGGGCGTTAAGCGAAGAAAACCAGATGGAATTCCCGAGTCTGGGTAGCACATCCGTCTCGGGTGCTGGCGAAGGCGCCTCGCCTTCGCGAACTTTTCGAAAAGATTGTTTCGGCGAGGCGCCGAAACCGGGCACGCGAGACGCGTGCGCTACCCAATCCGAATTTCTGGACTTCGCGAATGTCGGCGAATCAATCGCAGTGACACCGGCGAAGCTCGAGAAAGTGCGCTTGCTCGCGGAGTATCTACACACCCTGAGCAACGAGCAGTTGCCGATCGTGACGACTTATCTGACAGCTCGCGCATTTGCCCAGAGCGATCTGCGGACGTTACAAATTGGTTGGGTAGTGATTTATCGCGCGTTGCTCGCGGCGACAAAAATCAGCGATCCAGAATTTCATCGCATCGCGGCCAGTCACGGCGATCTGGGCAAAACCGCGTTCGAGGTTCTGGAAGGACGAACGAAGCCGCAGCCGTTCTCCATTTTGGAATCGCGCGAGTTTTTCGAAAAACTCCATCGCGCGCGGGGACCGATTGCGAAAGCGGAGCTGCTGCACGTGCCCTTCGCGAATCTGTCCGCGCGCGAAGGTCAATACGTCGTGAAAATTCTGACCGGCGACCTTCGGATTGGTTTGCGAGAAGGATTGGTGGAAGAAGCGATTGCCCGCGCGTTCGAGGTTCCGCTCGAACAAGTCAAAGAAGCGAACATGTTGCTCGGCGACATCGGGGCCACGGCGTCGCTTGCGTCACAAAGACAATTAGACCGCGCGGAGTTGTCGATCTTTCGGCCGATCAAATGCATGCTCGCCACGCCCGAGCCGACTGCGGAAGCGATTTGGGACCGATTTAACGCCGCTAAGGAGGCCGCGGCTACGGTTTTCGTCGAAGATAAGTTCGACGGCATTCGGGCGCAGCTCCATCGCAATGCAAAACGCGCCGAGATTTATTCGCGCGATCTGCGGTTGATCACCGACCAATTTCCTGAGCTAGCCGAACAGGCGCGCACGTTCGATGTCGATCTTATCCTCGATGGCGAGATTGTTGCCTTCGGACAGGGACGCAAGCTGACCTTCTTCGATTTGCAAAAACGGCTTGGAAGGAAAACAGACGGCGGGGATTTGTTCGCCACTGCATCCGCCGATGTGCCGGTCGCGTTCGTTGCCTTCGATTTGCTCTGGCTCAACGGCCGCTCGTTGTTGAAGACCGCGCTGCAGAATCGGCGCGAACTGCTGCGTGATTTGAAATTGCCGGCGCAATTTCAAATCGCGGAAGTTTTCCCGGCGCACTCAGCCGCAGAGATCGACGAACGCTTTCGGCAAGCCCGGCGCCGTTTGAACGAAGGATTGATGATTAAGGATCCGAAAAGTTTTTACACCCCTGGCGCGCGCGGGATGTTTTGGTTCAAATTAAAGAAAGAACTGGCCACGCTCGACGTCGTTATCGTCGGCGCCCAGTTCGGTCACGGCAAGCGCAACAAAGTGTTGAGCGATTATACGTTCGCGGTGCGAGATGAAACTAGCGGCCAGCTTTTACCAATCGGCAAGGCTTACAGCGGCCTGACTGATGTCGAGATTGCTCAACTAACCGAGTATTTCAAACAAAACACGATCGTCGATCACGGCCGATATCGTGAAGTAAAGCCGGAGATCGTCCTCGAGGTCGCGTTCAACGCGATTCAGCCGAGCACACGCCACGCGAGCGGACTCGCGCTGCGCTTTCCGCGAATCAAAGCGATTCGGCGGGACAAAAATGTGGATGCCATCGATACATTGACCTATGCGCGCGAACTCGCCGCGCAACAAGCGCGAGCGGACGCCGATCTAGAAAATGCGAACGCTTAAGCTTGATGGTAATTCCGAGCAGAGCGAGGAATCGCCCGCTCGACGCGCTAACACGCAATATAACGGTGTGATTAATCTACCCTGTGAAAGATCTTCACTTCGTTCAGGATGACAGACTACTGAGGGGTAGCCGAGGGCGGAACGCTTTCGAAGCCTTGTCTACGCTCCCGCTTTAACTCTTTCTTTTCTTCGCGCTTTTCCTGTTTGGTCAGTTTTCCGTCCGGAGAAGATAAAGGAGTTGAAGCAGCATTCGGTGACGAGGTCGACGTTACAGTCGGCGATGGCGATACCGAATCGATTGGTTCGATTTTGCGCGGCTGAAACTTTTGCGCCTGAGATTTGAATTTTCCTTGCGGCGATCCTTCCTGCATTGCGGCGCCGGTTGAAGTCGGCGACGCCAACGGCGCTGGAATTTGAGTTGAAGAAATAGTGTCCGTCGGAGTCGGCGAACTCGATGCAGCCGGTTTCGGTGTTGCACTAGGTGTCATCTGCCGAACCGGTGTCGCGCTTGGAACAAGTAATCGTCCGCGACGCTGCGACGCAGTCGACAAAGGTGCTGCCGACGATACCGGAGTTGAGGTTGTGGCCGGTGTCGGCGATTGTTCGAACGACGTTGCTCTTCGTGGAGTGGTCTTCGGCTCCGGCGTTAAGGTTGCGGAAGTAGACGGCGCATGTGTCACCGACATCGTCGCGGACGGCGACGGCGTCGCGACGGCAGATGTCGATGTTGCTGAGCTCTCGACTGCTTGAGGACTTGTGCTCGTCATCGCGGCGGCTTTCACAAATTTTTTCGGCGGCGCGTTCGACGGTGGAGTCGCTTCCGATTTAATTTTCTCGCGCGCTTTTTTGGCAGCTTCGTGATCGGCGATTGCCGCCCAACCGAGATCAACCGCGGCTTGGCCAATTGTTTGCTTCACTGTCAGTGGCCGTTCGCTTGCTACGGGCGCGGCAATCACCGGCGCAGCCACAACCACGGTGTCGCCCTGAACAAGCGGCCGTGGTGCTTCGACATTCACGTCAACACTGAGGTTGCGTTCCAAGCGAAATCGCTGCATCGGCTCGCGGCTTTGCGTGCGCACTTCGTCATAATTTGGTCCCTCATTCACGACCGTCGTGTTGTTGTAAGTGATATTGGTGACGTTGGTGGTTTGATTGACAATGGTCACGTTGCGCTCTGGCGGGAGGATCGTGGACTCGGCTCGCTGCGCGCCGAATTCTCTTGTCGCAACAAAACAATATTGATCCGGACCGATGTCGTAATAGTTATCGGACCAATTGTGGATGCCGGTGTGTTGATCGAATCGCGCTTCCGGAGGCAGCGGCGCCCAGCCGACGTAATCGTTGCCCTTTCGCCAGGAAACCCAGGCCGGGGCCCATTGATTGCCCGGAACCCAAACCCAACCAATGCCGCGCAAACGCGTCCAGCGTCCGTAGTGATAGGTGGCCCAACCGAATGGCTCTTCGGAAATCCAGGTGCAGCCGGCGTCGGTGTAAACCCAGCGACCGTTGGTGTACGGACGCCAGCTCCGTGAACTTTCCGTTTCGCGCGGTTGCCAGACGTAGCCGTAATCACTTGTCTCTATCCATCCGCCGTAGGGCTCCAGTTTGGTATAAAAAGTCGAGTAACCGGAAGTCGGTCCCGCTCCAGAAACAGGACGCGGCCGAGTGACCGGTTCGGATTCGGACCGCTCACGACGAGGCGGGGTGGCTGCGGCGGCATTCTCCTTTTCGGCCAACGCTTTTTCGCGCGCATCGAGATCGGCCTGGCGTTGGGAGAGCTGTTGCTGCTGCTCGGCCTGATGTTCCGCCGCCAGACGCTCCTGGACCTGTCGCTCAACTTCCGCGTTCTTTTCTGCTTCAGTTTGCTGCTTCTGGCAGGAAATAAGACCGGCGAGGACGACGACGGCTGGGAATACAAAAAGCTTTTTCATGGCGATGATTAGACCTCTTTTCTTTCTCATTATTCAGCGGGCAGGCGGCCAGCGGGTCATGGACGCTATTGCGGCGCTGCACTTGCCTGAAGAGCATTTGCGTAGGCAAGATCGACATCGAATGGTTCCGAGTTCATCCTGAAACCATTCGATGTCGATCTTGCCTACGCAAATGCTCTTCAGGCAAGTGCAGCGCCGCAATTGCGTCCATGACCCGCTGGCTCAGCCGCGCGTAGCGATCTTTTCCGCCTGTCTCAAGATCTGCGTCCGAGAAATAAATCGGCTCGCCGATGACGATGGTGATTTTGCGCCCCAAATGAATCTTCCCGTGAATCGGCCAGGCATCGAAGGCTCCGAAAATTCGCATCGGAACGACCGGGGAGCGCGTTTTCGCAATAAGCAAGCCCAGGCCGGGCAAGGCTGGATGCAAATTTCCATCCGGCGTACGCGATCCTTCCGGAAAAACGAGCGCACAATCTCCCGCGCTCAGAACTCGAATCAATGCTTTGAGCGCGCTGCGATCGCCCCCTTCCAAATTCACCGGAATGACGTTGAGCTTGGGCAAGAGCCATCCTAACACCGGCACATTCATCAATGATTTTTTCGCCAGAAAGAAAATCGGCCGGTCACAGGCGTTGCCGGCCAGTGGCGGATCGAAAAAGCTTTGGTGATTCATCGCCAGGATCACCGGTCCGGTCTGAATGACGCGCTCGCGGTGAATGATTCGAAAGCCAAAAAACAATCGGGCGAGCAATCGACTGAGATGGTAACCAAGCCAGTAGTAAAAATTCACGATCTCAGATCGGAAGCGAACCGTTTGCGTCTTAAGCGCGCGACAATTTCATCAACCACCCCGTCGATCGTGAGATTGGAAGTATCAATCATTTCCGCGTCTTGCGCGACGATAAGCGGAGAAGTCGCGCGCGAGGAATCGGCTCGATCGCGTCGAGCGATTTCGTCGCGATGGCCTTGCGCCGTGCGCCGCTGGGCGCGCACTTCCGGCGAAGCATCGATATAAAACTTATAGGGCGTATCCGAAAACACCACCGAACCGATGTCGCGCCCCTCAACTACCAGGTCGTGCTTGTTCGCGTAATCGCGCATTCTCTGCAAGAGAACGTTGCGAACTTCCGGCACCGTGCTCACACGAGAAACTTCGATATTCACGCGATCTTCGTGCAAATGTTCCGTTAAATCGACGCTGTCGACCAAAAGGTGGAGTTCTCGGTCCTTCAACACTCCGCCTAACGACAAATCACCCATCAGTTCCGCGATCCGATGTTTGTCTGCCGGATCGATGCCAGCGTTAAGCACCGACCGCGTAATAGCGCGATACATGGCGCCGGAATTGACGTACACGAAGTCGAGACGGCGCGCCAGCTGACGCGCCACGCTGCTCTTTCCCGAAGCAGCCGGCCCGTCGATAGCGATTACATGATGTAGATTTTGTCCTTGCATTTCTGACTCGCGCGAGACGAGCGCAGTTTTTCGTGGGACTCGCGCGGAAGCAAGCGCGTGTTTATTCTTGCACCGGCGCGGCTGGGGCAAGCGAACCGATGACCGGCGTGCTGGTGCGGGCTCGTCTAGGACTCATGAACTCCTCCAGGGCTTTTTCGAACCCGGGATACGATTCACGAACACACTCCGCGTCTTGAATAATTGTTTCGCCCTCGGCAAAAAGTCCAGCCACCGCAAAGGCCATCGCAATTCGATGATCGCCAAAACTCGACAATCGAGCGCCGCGCAACGGCGCCGGCCCGTGGATCTCGAGACCGTCATTCAGCTCAATGACCTGCACCCCCATGCCACGCAAATTGTGCCCGATCGCGGCGATGCGATCGGTTTCTTTGACACGCAGCTCGTGGGCGTGGCGGATAATTGTCGTGCCGTTGGCCAACGCACCCGCAACCGCTAGCACCGGCAATTCGTCGATCAATTGTGGAATTTCTTTGCCATGAATCACCGTGCCCTTGAGCGGAACACCAGTCACTTCGACGACGCCGCGCGGTTCCAACTGACCGACATCTTCGACCGCTTCGCGCACTTGCGCGCCCATTCGGACCAACACGCCGAGCAACGCCGTTCGGGTGTCGTTCAATCCGATGTTGCGCACGAGGAGATGGCCGCCCGATTGCGCAGCCGCCGCGACCAGCCAAAAGGCCGCCGAAGAAATGTCGCCCGGAATCGTGAAATCGCGCGACTCCGGCACCTGATCGCCAAAAACGCTGATGGTGTCTTCGCCTTTAGCCGTGCGGATCAGAAAATAATTGAACATCAGCTCGGTGTGATTGCGGCTGGCCAGCGGTTCGTCCACGGTCGTTTTGCCTTTTGCGAAAAGTCCGGCCAGAAGAATGGCGCTCTTGACCTGAGCGCTGGCAATTGGCGAACGATAGTGAATTCCACGCAAAGATCCGCCGCGGATGCGCAGCGGCGGGGTTTGCTCCGGACCTTCGGCGACAATGTCCGCGCCCATTTTTCGCAATGGTTCGATGATGCGGTCCATCGGGCGACGGGTGAGCGATGGATTTCCGACTAATCGCGTTTCAAAAGTTTGGCCAGCGAGCAAACCCGCAAGCAAGCGCATGGTTGTGCCCGAGCCACCGCAATCGAGCTCGTGTTTTGGTGGTGTCAGGACCCGTTTCTTACCGTGCACCGTCAATACATCGGGTTCCGGTTGTTCAATCTGGATTCCGAGCGCCCGCAACGCATTGACCGTATGCATGCAGTCGTCGCTCGGCAGAAATCCGCCCAAGGTGCAGACGCCGTTGGAGAGCGCGGCGATAATGGCGGCGCGATGCGAAATACTTTTGTCGCCCGGGACAGTGATTTCCGCCTCGATCCGAGGCGCTCGTTTTACGCGCAGCTCCATAAAGAAATCAAAGAAAAGCGATGCCGCATCCAGTATCTGGCATTCAGCATCGGTCGCAACTGCCGTTACGGAACAAGAAAGATTTTATTAGTGAAAGGGTCCTTAACTTCCGTGCCCGGCGGGAAACCGCGCACATCGACAAGTCCTTGGTCGCCAGCATATGGGCTTTTCACAAAACCAGGCTTGCCCGGAACAGGCGTGCCGTAGGGATAATCGCCCTTGGCTGGTTTTGTCGGCGCGGCCTGCGGCGACGACGCTGCCGGCGCTTGCGCGCTCGTTTCGGCGTTTTCCGGCGGGGCGTTTGGATTAAACGGCTGCTGTGTCGGCTGATTTTCTGCACCGGTTTCGGCGGGGTACCGCGCGGGTGTATGCCGCGCGCCTGTAGGCATCGGTTGTTCCTCGCTGCAAGCCGAAATAAAGAACGCGGTAAGCAGCGCCAGTGAGAGCCACAATTTCATAATTTTCTTGGACGAAGTCTACACAAGTTCTATTTCAATGCCAATGCCCTCGGACGCAATTCATTTTGCAAAAGCCAATCGGGCGGCGATTTCCGAACCTGTTGCAGTAATGGAGGCCGGTCCACAAATCCTGATTGTCGACGACGACGCGGCCAGTCGAAAGCTGCTCGCGCGAATGCTCTCGGCCGCTGGCTATTTCTGTCGCGAGATTGACAGCGCGACCGACGCGTTGAATCGAGTGCACGAAGATCCACCCGCCCTAATCTTGCTCGATTTCAAAATGCCAGGGATCGATGGCGCTGAGGCGCTGAGACGGTTGCGTGCCGATCCGAACCCGGCAATCGCACAAATCCCCGTGATCATGTTGACCGGACACGGAGAAAGCGAGGTGATATGTCTCAATGCCGGAGCGGACGACTTCGTGATCAAACCGATCAACGCCGAAGTGTTGCGCGCGCGGATTGAGACGCAACTGCGCCTGCATTCGCTGCGTGTGCAATTGCAGCTGCAAAACCAGGAGTTGGAAGCGTGGCGTCGAAATCTCGAGCGTGACCTAGCGGCGGCGCGGTTAACACAGCAGTCATTGATTCCACAAAAGCCTCCGACGCTTCCCGGATGGGAAATCGCGGCCTGTTATCGTCCAGTGATCGAAGTCGGCGGCGATATTTACGGTTGGCTGCCTATTCGAAACGATCGTTGGTTGTTCTGGATTGCGGATGCAACTGGTCATGGCGCATCGGCCGCTTTACTGACCACCCTGGCAAAGCTTTTATTTCATCATGGCCACGCGGAACAGGAACGGCCGGCCGCGATCATGGAAGCAGTGGACAATGATCTGCGCGGAATCTTTGGTGGCCGCTCTTTCATGAGCGCAATGTGCGTGGTGCTGGACGCAAAAAACGGACAGGCGAGCGTGGTCGGTGCGGGGCATCCGCCCTTGCTCGTCACACGATTCGGTCGCGGCACGGAAGCGATTGCATCATGCGCTCCGCCGTTAGGATTAGTGGAGCAATCACAGTTCGCCGAAACTATTCTTGAATTGAATCCGGGCGACGCGTTTACGCTCTACACGGACGGATTGTTTGGTGCAGCGAAGAATAGCCGGCCGCGAACGACGCCAACGCAGCTTGCGGGAATGATCAATCCTTTTGCTGCAAGCGCCGAGGCTTTGCTGGAATTGATGTTAAAAGCAGCAGCGCCGGATGCCGCCGAATCCCCACGAGACGATGTCGCCGCGCTTGTCGTGCGCCGGTCAAATTAGCAAGAAAATTTCTTCTAGGCCGAAAATTAGTGTTGCTCTGCCGCAAACGAAGCATTAATCAGCCTGTATGCCGAAAACCAAAACTCCTTCAAAACGCAAGCCCAATCCCGCCTTCATGAGACCAGTCCAACCCGACGATAAGCTCGCCGCTGTTGTCGGTTCAAAGCCGTTGCCGCGTTCCGAGCTCACCAAGAAGCTCTGGGACTACATCAAGAAAAACGGTCTACAGGACAAGACAAAGAGAACTCAAATCAACGCCGACGATACGCTCCGACCGGTTTTTAACGGCAAGAGCCAGGTCAGCATGTTCGAGATGACGAAGCTGGTCTCCGGGCACATCCGTTAGGACGCGAATTGCAGCTTAACTAGCCTGCGTAACGACGCGGGGTGGAAGAAGACTGAGCGGGCAAGCCCGCCTCGGGAATGTTTGCGTTGCTGCTGGGCATACTTGCGCCGCGGCCTCCATTGACCGACTTTTCCCAATGAGAAATCGAATCCCTGCGTTTTTGGTCGCGTTTGGATTACTCTGCAACGTCTCGGTGCGGGCCGAGTCCGGCTGGGCAACCGATTACCAAAAGGCCCAAGAGGAAGCGAAAGCGAACCATAAACTTTTGCTGTTGGATTTTACTGGTTCAGATTGGTGTGGTTTTTGTTTTCAGCTCGACAAAGCAATCCTCTCGCAACCGCAATTCAAGGAGTACGCCAACAAGAATCTCGTTCTGGTGGAGATTGATTTTCCGCGCCGTGGAGGTTCGCGCTGGAATGCGCAGCCGGCCGCGCTCAAGAAGCAGAACCAAGAATTGGCAGAGCAATATCAGGTCCAAGGTTTCCCGACTCTGGTGGTGCTGGATGGTGATGGCAAAACGGTCTGGCGCTCCGACGGTTTGTACACCAGCGGCATCGCCGCTTTCCTTGCTGAATTGGACAAGGTGCGCAAAGGCTGAGCCGTTTCAGTGCCGATTGTCTCGGCGGCGTTCATTTACCCCAGCTCGGGCCGCTTCGAATGCGCGCTCGAGCACGTGGGCCAACTCGTGACGAGTAAACGGTTTAGGTAGCGCGGCGCGAAAACCGTAAGTGAGAAATTCCGCCAGGGCCGCTTCGTCCGAATAACCGCTGCAAATGATCGCCGTCACATTCGGATCAAGATCGCGAAGGCGCTCGATCGTCGCCACACCGCCCATTTCGCCGCGAATCGTGGCGTCCAAAATGACAGCTTGAAACTGTTCGCCGGTCCGCATCGCGTCTTCATACGTTTTTAGCGCTTCCTCGCCGTCCGGCACTGCCGTCACTTGGTAGGCAAGAGTTCCAAGCAGTTCCGAAGTCAGCTCGCGAATAGCCGCTTCATCGTCCACCACCAGAACCCGCTGGTGATTGAAATTGAAAATCTCATTGGCGAGCGCCGGCTAAGACATCTGCGGTTCGGCATCGGTGGCGGGCAAATAAAAGGCGCAAGTCGATCCATCCGGTGAAGTGTTTTCGAGCTGCAGGAAGCCCCCGTGTTTCTTCACAACAGAATAACTGATTGATAGCCCAAGTCCGCTCGCCGATGGCTTCGTTGTAAAGTAAGGATCGAAAATCTTCGTCACTGATCTCGCGTCGATGCCGCCGCCGGTGTCTGCGACTTGCACTTTGACATAGCAACCGCCCCGAATCGGAAGGCCGGAATTTGCATCAATCTCGATATTGTTTGCCGAAACTCGAACCGTGCCGCCGTGCGGCATTGCCTCACGCGCATTGATGATCAGCGCATTAATCACTTGCTCGATCTGCCCCGGATCGACAGCTGATCTCCAAAGATCTGGTGGGACGTCCAGCTCCGCGCGCAGATTAGACCCATGAAGCGAAAATTCGGTCGCCTGTATAACCAAATCGAATATAGATGCGACCCGTTTCAGGGGCGCACCGCCTTTGGAGAACGTCAGCAATTGATTCGAAAGCTGCGCGGCGTGTTGTGCGGCCTCGCCTGCGCGACACAGGACCGAGAGCAGATTCGCAGAATCGCCCGGGGCTTCGATTTGGGCCAGACCGATGTTACCGGAAATAACAGTCAGGATGTTATTTAGATCGTGGGCGATTCCTCCCGCGAGTGTCCCGAGCGAGTCCAATTTGCTCGTGGTCAACCGCTCTTGTTCAACGCGCTTGCGATCGGTCACATCTCTCAAGAAAACCGAAACACCACCGCCGCTCGGATAGGCAAGTAATTCAAACCAGACTTGGCCGCTCCTGTGACTCGCTTCGAATTCGACCGCCACTTGTTCGGACATGGCGCGCCGATAATTGTCTTCAGAGGCGTTGCGGGTGAACTCTGGAAACTCCATCCAGAAATCCTTGCCGATCAGGTCCTGGCGGCGCCGGTCGAGTAGTTTTTCCGCCTGGCGATTAACGAGCGTGAATTTCCAATCCTGGTCCATGGCGAAGAATCCGTCACTCGTGTTTTCCAGAATGTCGGTCATCTTTCTGACCGTCTCCTGCAATTCTGCCCGCGCCTGAATGCGCTCGATTAGCGCACGGATGCGCCGCTCCGCGACCGAGAGCCGAACATTTAATTGCGCCGGGTCGAGTGGCTTGATCAGGTAATCATTTGCGCCGGCTTCAAGCGCCTGCTCCAAGTCCTGCGTGTCGTTGCGGGCCGTGACCAGAAGAATGAAAAACTCATCGCCATTCGGCGCCGCCCGCAATTCCTGGCACAACTCGACTCCGCTTTTACCGGGTAACATCCAATCCAAAATCAAAAATGAAAACCGTTGCTTTTTCAGCTCAACTTCGGCTTCTTCGGCACTACCGACCGCAACAACTTCGTGGCCGCGGCCTTCGATCAACCGCTGCAAAGTCCGGCGACCTTCCGGATGATCTTCAACGAGCAATATTCTCATTTCTGGAATTACGAAAGTCCCCAAAACCCACGCGACCAGGTCACGCGCGAGCATGCCCGGTTCCTGAAGAATGTCGGAGCAGGATGGCTGCCAAGGAATACCGTTATTACCCGAAAGAATGATAATCAGTTTTTTCCCTAGATGAGATCGACATCGTCCAGCAATCGAGCAGCGCCTTGCGTTACATTCGGCCTCTGCTAGATACAGCAAAAGTTTCGCGCAGCCGCAAAATTCATGCTCATCTTTCGTTTTCTTATTTTTTACCTCCTTAGTTTGGTCGGAGTTGCCGCCGTTTATGCCAATGACGCAGTCGTGCCGCAGACCGGCGAAAAACCAAAGCCTGCACCGACGGCCGAGGCCGGAATCACTTTCGATTGGGTCCACGTTGACGGCCCGTACATCGCGATGACGTTTGATGACGGCCCGAGCGCGAAATTGACGCCGAAGCTACTTGATTTGCTCGCGGCCCATCACATCAAAGCCACATTTTTCCTGATCGGTGAAAACGTGGCCGAGCGCCCTGAAATCGTGGCGCGAGAGGTGCGCGAAGGACATGAAATCGGGAATCACACTTGGTCGCATCCGAACCTCGCTAAGATGTCGGACGACGGGATTCGCGGTCAGCTGCGCAAAACTGAGGATGCAATTCGGAGCGCAATTGGCAATCGGCCCACTTTGCTGCGCCCGCCTTACGGTTCAATTAGCGCCCGTCAAAAAAAATGGATCAACCGGGAGTTTGGTTACAAAATCGTGATGTGGGATGTCGATCCATTGGACTGGAAAAGGCCAGGACCGAATGTCGTCTGTAATCGCATCGTCAAAAATACGCGCGCCGGGTCCATCGTTTTGGCGCACGACATTCATCCGGGCACAATCGAGGCGATGCCATGCGTGCTGAACCAACTTGAAGCAAAAGGATTCAAGTTCGTGACCGTCTCTGAGCTGATCGCGATGGAAACGCCCCTTCCGCCCAAACCTTCGCCATCGCCGAAGTCGAACGCCGCAAGATCGACATCTCCCTCCCCAACACCACCTAACTGATTTTGCCGGCATGATCGCCGACCGATATTTGCAGCTCAAGGGCGAGCTCGAAAGCGGACTCGCCGGATTAATCAAGCTCGGCTCGGAGATGCAGCGGCCGGCTGAACAGCTTGATACGCTACAAGCGCTTCTGCGCGATATTAGCGAACCATTGCTCTTTGTCGTGGCCGGCGAGGTGAAATCCGGAAAGTCTTCGCTGCTGAATGCTCTTTTCGGCGATGAGTTTGCCAAAGTCGACGTATTGCCGGCGACCGATCGCGTTTACATTTTTCGTTACGCATCGGAAGAGAAATCGACCGCGGTCTCATCGAAACTAACCGAGCGTTATCTCCCAATTCCGTTCCTGCGCGATTTCAATGTCGTCGATACACCCGGCACGAACACGATGGTGAAAGAGCACCAAATGGCAGCGGAAGATTTTATGCCCCGCGCCGACATTGTTCTTTTTGTTTTCTCCGTGGCTAATCCATGGACACAATCCAACTGGGAATTTTTAGACTTCCTGCAAAAAACCTGGCTCAAGAATCTCATCTTCGTGCTCCAGCAAATCGACTTGCGCGAGCCAACGGAAATCGATGTCATCCACCGCCACCTTCAGGACACGGCGATGCGCCGACTCGGCTTCGTCCCGCCGATCTTTGCTGTGTCAGCGCGCAAAGCTTTGCTCGCGCGGACAAGTGGCCTGGACAAGGAGAAACTCTGGGAGGAGAGCGCGTTCGCGCCATTGGAAGAACAGATCGATTTCATCGTCACTCAATCAAGCCCGCGAATGTTGAAACTGCGCTCAACGTTTCAGACTGCGCGGGTCGCTCTGGACGATTTGAATCGGGAAATTCGCGGATTCCTGGACAAAATTTCAGCGGACACGGCCGTCCTGGATCGCCTCGATGGAATACTCGCGACCCGCCGTGAGCAAATGCTTCGGCAAACGACAACTCTCGTGCGCGAAGTTGAGCGCGCCTATGACGAGACGACCAAGGAACGTGCGCAACTTCTTCAGCAGAGCCAAAGTTGGTGGCGCAGCTTTAGCTTGATCTGGCGCCGGACTGCCGGGCAGCAGGAGTTGCACTCAAAACTCGAGGCGCAACTGCGACAGTTAATGCAACCGCAAATGGAAAAATCGATTAGAACGCTGGAAGCGGATTTGCGCGGTCTCTGGCCGCAAATGCAAGATCTTCTCGAAAATCAATTGTCCGCCGATCTGCAAAAGGAAGCCCGGCAAAGCGTGCCGGATTTCGCTGGCCAACGACGCGAGTTTTCCGAATCGATTCAAACCGCGTTCATCGACATTCTTGCGGGCAAAGCGCTTCAGGAACGACTGGCTCGATCTTACTCGCAGACTTCAATTTCATTGCGGATTATTGTCGCCATAATCATAATTGCGGGAACGGTTGCTGTTTTCACCAAAACGCAAAGCGTGGTGGCCGCGTCGGCGCTCGTCATCGCAGGAATTGGCGGTATCACTGCGATTTTCTTGGCCTTCAATCATCGTCGAAAAGTCCTGCGCGACTACGAACGGCAATTGTCTCCAAAACGCACCGAGTTTACTCAAACGCTCGAGAAACAATTCGCCAAAGCGATTGACTCGTTCTGCGCCGAAATGGCTAAAAAGTTCCGCAGCCTGGGCGAAATTTGCCAGACACGACTGCGACGCTACCAGCCGTGGTCGCGACGCGCAGACGATTTGGAACCAAAGTTTGCGGAGTTGAAATCGCGACTCGGCTGAGATCAGGCGGGCGGAAGCCGTCGTTATTTCTTCGCGTTTCCGGAACTGCCTTGTTGCACCAGTTTTTGTTCCATTTGGCGCCGGGCGAGGACAAAATTGTTGTTCTCGCCGTAACTGCGCCACGGTCCGGGCAGTACATCCTGCGTGTTAACAAATTGCCAATCGGTCACGTCGGTCGGTTGCAGCCCAAGGTAATCGCGCACGGCGGGCGAAACATCCAGGCCAGCGCCGTGATTGAGGTTCGGCTTCGGTCGCTCGTTGCCAAAGACGTACTGAAAGTGATCAGTGCGAAACGGACCGCAATCTTCCCATTGCGCGTAGCAGGTGCGATTGCCTTTGCGGATAGCGATCCAACGATGCCAGCAAACTGATTGCCCCTGTCCCATGTAGGCCTGTTTGAACCACGGAATCACCAGCGGCGCTTCCGGTTTAAATTGGCCGTGCGTTACGTCGTTGTACGGCAACGCGCAATAAAACGGGTTCTGCCGGGGAACGAAGGAGATCGGGATGTAATTTCGCCGGTCCGATTTCTCCGGGTTATCGAATCCACCATAATTCGCCTGCCAATTTAAATCCCACGAGCTACGAAAATTCGGCACCGGATTGTTCCCTCCAGCCTGTTCGCCAACCCAGAATACCGTCGTCACGATGTTCGTTTTCCATGCGTAACGCTGGACCGCCGGGCGAGAACTCGTTGGAACAAACACCTGCGGTTCGACTTTAAGCAGCGCCTGCTCGCGCAGCTTCATCGCGTATTTGGCAAAGTCGGCCGCGGTCGCATAGGGCGAACTCGATTGCTCCTCAGCCCGCAGCGCACCAATGGCGCCGGTCAGGACTAAGAGGGCAAGGGTTCGTCTCATCGCCGAAAGGTGGCCTGTTTGTATTCGATTTTCCCGCCTCACGCAAGGCTTTTTCATTATGGAAAAACCAACGCCGGTGGCGGTTGCAATTCGTAAAGTACTATCCATTCCATCCTTAGCCACGGCTCAGCAGCGTGTCGTGTCTGAATTGTCGATCTTCCGTCTGCGGATAGTTCAGTGTGTAGTGCAAACCGCGGCTCTCTTTGCGACTCAGGGCCGAATCAACGATCAACGCCGCCACTGTGGCCAGATTGCGCAATTCCAAAAGGTCCACTGACACTTTGAAGTTCCAATAAAATTCCCGGATCTCACGCTGAAGATTGCGCAAACGCGCGCTTGCGCGCTGCAGCCGCTTGTCCGTCCGCACAATGCCGACGTAATCCCACATCAGCCGCCGGATTTCGTCCCAATTATGATAGATCACGACGAGTTCATCGACGTCTTGCACGTCGCCCGATTGCCACTCCGGCAGTGAGATTGGCGGCGTCGCACGCGGTGGCCGGCGTTCCCGCATCATCGCTTCGCAGGCGCGGTGCGCCACGACTAAACCTTCGAGCAGCGAATTGCTCGCCAAACGATTCGCGCCATGCAATCGGGTGCAACCAACTTCGCCAATTGCATACAAACCGCGCAGACTGGTCGCGCCGTCGACGTCGGTCTTAATCCCGCCGCATTGATAATGCGCTGCCGGCACCACTGGAATCGGCTGCTTTGTCATGTCGATCCCAAAATGCAAACAGGTCTCGTAAATATTTGGGAACCGCTCGCGCAAAAATTCCACCGGCTTGTCGGTGATGTCGAGAAACACATATTGCGCGCCGGAGCGTTTGATCTCAGCGTCAATCGCACGGGCAACAATGTCCCGCGGCGCCAGCGAACCACGCAGATCGTAGCGTTTCATGAAGTCTTCGCCGCGATTGTTCCGCAAGCTGCCGCCTTCGCCTCTCACCGCTTCCGAAATCAAAAACGATTTCGCTTTGGGATTAAACAAACAGGTCGGATGAAATTGAACAAACTCCATGTTCGCAATCGTCACTCCGGCGCGCCAGGCTATCGCCACGCCGTCACCGGTCGCGATATCTGGATTCGTTGTGTAGAGATAAACTTTTCCGCAACCACCGGTCGCGAGCACGATTCGGTCCGAACGGACTGTCTCCACCTGGCCGCTATTTTCATCAAGGATGTAAATGCCGAGGCAACGGTCCTCCGCCGCGTAACCGATCTTGGCGGCCGTGATTAAATCGACAGCCATGTGGTTTTCCAAAAGATCGACATGCGATTGTCGGCCGAGTTCGCGCAGCAATGCGTTCTCGATTTCTCTCCCCGTCACATCTTGCACATGAAGGACTCGCCGCTTGGAATGCCCGCCTTCGCGCCCAAGGTCGAATTCGCGATGACCGGAAACTTCACGTTCATCAAACTGCACGCCGAGCTCGACTAAATCCTGAATTCGCGCCGGAGCTTCGGTTACAATCGTGCGGACCACGTTTTCGTCGCATAATCCCGCACCCGCTTCGAGCGTGTCGCGCACGTGAAGCTCGAACGAATCTTCATCGCTCGTCACACAAGCGATCCCGCCCTGCGCCCACGCCGTGTTCGTGTCCGGTCCTTTGCGCTTGGTGATGACCGCCACCGACCCGTGCTTCGCCGCTTTCAGCGCAAAGCTCAGTCCGGCGATCCCGCTCCCGATCACGACGAAATCGTATTCCTTCATTCCAACAGAATATTGTCGATCAAACGCGTTTTGCCGAAGTAAACCGCGAGCGCAAGGAGCGAATTTGGCTGAACGAATTCGATCGGCTGCAAAGTTTCCGCATCAACAAGCTCAACATAATCAATCCGCGCAAGCGGCGCTGCGCCAATCATCTTCTGCGTAAAGCCGAGAATCTCATTCACGGTTTTTTTTTCCGAATCTTTCGCGGCCAGCAAGGCCTTGCGCAACACCGCAGCCTGCTTGCGTTCCTCGGCATTCAAATACGCGTTCCGTGAGCTGTATGCCAGTCCATCTGCTTCGCGCACCGTCGGCACCGCCACGATGTCGATCTTGTAATTCAAATCGCGCACCATTCGGCGAATGATTGCAAGTTGCTGGAAATCTTTCTCACCAAACACCGCCGCGTCCGGTTTCAAAATGTTGAAGAGCTTCGCGACGACCGTGCAAACGCCTCGGAAATGCCCCAGTCGCGATTTGCCCTCGAGCACATTCGACAGTGAATTTTCATCGACGAATACGGAACGACCATCGGCATACATCTCAGCTGCATTTGGCCTGAACAGAAGATCGACATCCGACTTTCGGCAGAATTCTTCGTCTTCTTTCTCGGGTCGCGGATATCGTTCGTAATCGCTTCCTGGTTCGAACTGGAGTGGATTGACGAAAATACTGACAACCACTTCGCCATCTTTGCCCCCCTTCGCGCGCGCAACCCGAATCAATTCACCGTGCGCCTTATGCAACGCCCCCATAGTCGGAAACAGGACACGCCGTCCTTTCTTCGCGTGATTCTGCGCTTCGGCGATTGTCGTCACAACCTTCATCGTGTGTTAACCGAATCGAATATCGAGAGATTCCTCGACTTGGCTCGGAATGACAAATGGCTGCAGCGTCACGCTGCTTCCAGCCAGATCGCCTGTCTTGCGAAGGGAAAAGTTTTGTGACCAAAATTTGTCCAGCAAGCTCGCTGCGCTAATTGATTCATTTCAGAAAATGAAAATGCCCGCGCGATCGAAAGGCGAGCGTCGTGTTTGGTCATTGGCTCGCGAAACATGGTCGTGGTCAAAAGATGCACGCCTATTGTGGCCAACCAGCCGCGGCGCAGATCGGACACGAGCACGAACTTGGGCGATAACTGTCGGCAACGTTGGAGGAGGCGCACCGCGTCGTCGTCGCTAAAGTGATGAAGCGCCAAAGTGCAGAAAACGACATCATAAGTCGTGCTGGGTTGCCAACTGAACACATCAGTTTCGATAAAACTAATTTCCGGATAATGCACGCTTAGCTTCTTCGCGATCTCAAGAGTCGCGGATTGTCGATCCAGCGCGTCAATTCGTAATTCGCCGCCAACCTTGCGTCCGTATTCCGCGATCAGCCGAGGAATATCGCCCGAGCCGGTTGCAAGATCGACAATTCGCAAGCGGGCACCCGGTTTGATCCAACGGCTTAGAAAGATCGAGATCAGGGCGTAACTGCCGAACCAGCGATTGAGTCGGCGAATGTTTTCGAGATCGCGCTCCAGCTCGGCTGAGACCGGCTGAGGCCGATCCATCAACTCAAGCTCGGCCGGATTAAAGCGCCGCTTCATTGAGCGAAACTGTAGCGGCGTTCCGCGACGGTCGCATTAATTCGTTCGACACTCACAGAGCGCCGCTACGAAGAAAGAAATTTCCGCCAGGATTCCGGCAACTCGGCGGTTTCAATTTCGCTGGCGATGCGGCCCTCGAATTCTGGCTGGAACGTCGTGCTCGTGCCATAAACCATGACCACGTCTTCCGAACCTTCGGCCCGAATCGCATGCGCCACTCCTGGAGGAATCACGACGCCGACGTTGTTCCTGCTCCGATGATTGTCGCCGTCCGCAAAAAAACGCATGCTGCGCGCGGGAAGACCTGCGCGCACATCACGCAGGAAAACTTCCGCGCAGCCCTGTAGAAAAAACATGATGTCCCATTGCTCGCGGTCGTACGGTCGCAACGAATAGTTTTGCGGTTGAGCGACAAACAGACGTCGCAACCATTTTTCCGCCGTCGTATCCGCCGGAATGCTCGGCGGATGGATATGAAATCCTTTGGCGCTGTTGGCGAACATCCGCGCAGCTGACCATTGCCGTGGCCAAAGCTTGATCTTGCCGAGGATTCCCTCCGACTGGCGCGCCAGCTCGCCAAAACTGCCGCGATGGCGTTGCGGATGAGTCTCCCTGGAAAAAATTTCAACACCTGGAATCCAAACTTTTTTCAACTCTGTTTTGCTGCGACTGGCGGTCAGCTCGCCCGCATCGACACCTGATTCAGCGATTCGTTGGCCGAGGGTGCCGCTTTTGTAGTTGCGCGGTGTGAGCCCTTTTCTTGCGCGCTCATTCAGGCCGACCCACAAATCTTTCTTGTTCATCGTTGTTTGGCAGAGCCGCTTACATACCTAACGAAGCTCCGGGCCAATCGCGACATTATATTCATTGCAGCGACGCCCAGGCAAATTTACGCTGGACGCCTTCGGAGAGCGCGCTGGCCGAGATCGATGCTCGAGTATTTCGTTTATCTTATTTACCGCGCAGGTTTTGCCCTGATTGGTCTTTTGCCATTACGGGCTGCGTTTGCACTTGGAAACGCGTTGGGCTTCTGCGCCTGGCTCGTTCTTGGGAAATATCGGCGTCTCGGATTTCAAAACGTCGAGATCGCCTTCGGCGCGGAAAAATCGCCCCGCGAAATGCGCCGTCTCGTGCGCCATCATTTTCAGCGACTGGGCGCAAATCTTCTTTCTGGATTGAAACTGGCGGCGATGCCGCTCGACAAAGTGCGCGCGCATGTTCGAATCGAAAATGCGGATGCCGCCGATCGCGAGTTACGCAGTGGGCGGCCGATTGTTTTTATTTTGAGCCACATCGGAAACTGGGAGCTGCAAGCACAAATGTTTCCGGCTGCGATCGGCTACGTGCGAAACAGCACAATTTATCAGCCGCTGAAAAATCGTTACATCGACAAACACGTTCGCACGTTACGCGGCCGCGCTGGCGTCGAACTTTTCGATCGCAACGAAGGTTTTCAGAAAGCGATTGAACTGTTGCGTGGCGGCGGCGCCATCGGAATTCTGAGCGATCAACACGCGGGCGATCAGGGTCTGTGGGTCCCATTTTTTGGAAAACTCGCATCAACCACATCCTTGCCGGCGCTACTGGCAAAACGCACCGGCGCCGCGGTGCTTGGCACCGCCATTTACACCGACGCGCCGGGCCGCTGGCGAATGTCGTTTACCGATCGAATCGATACTTCGGGCGATTCGGTCGAAGCGCTCACCGCCAAAGCGAACGATCTGATCGCAACCCAAACCCGACGCGCACCGGAAGACGGCTTTTGGCTGCACAATCGTTGGAAAACGCCGCGCCCGAATTTCCTTCTCGCGTGCTACAAGCGCGGCGTCTTTCTCCCGAAAGACTTGCCGTTGCAACAATTGAAGCCGTTCCGGATTCTCATTCGGAGCAGCAATTGGCTGGGCGACGCGGTCATGAGCGTGCCGGCGGTGCGCGCAATAAAAAAAGGTCGGCCGGACGCGCACGTTACGATTCTTGCGCCAGAAAAAATCGCGCCGATGTGGAAACTGATTTTGGAAGTGGACGAAATTTTGTCCTTACCTAACAAATCTCTTTTCAGCGCCGCTCGCTTGATCGCGCGACAAGCAAGATTTGACGCTGCAGTCTTGTTTCCGAATTCGCTGCGGGTAGCGCTGGAAGCGTGGCGAATTCCGAGAAAAGTCGGCTATCGCGGACACGCCCGGAGCTGGCTGCTAAATCAAATCGTCCGCGAACCGCGTCAGCCAGGTCCACCGGAACATCACGCGACTCGTTTCCTGCGAATCGCGGACGATTGCGGGGGAGATGTCGATCTTGCTCAGAGGGACGCGCTTCCGCGCGTCTTGGACATGCAGAAGCATGTCCCTCCACAAGATCGACGCGCAACGCTCGGCCTTTGTCCCGGAGCGGACTACGGACCAGCCAAGCGATGGTTGCCCGAGCGTTTTGCGGAAGCAGCAGCCGCGATTTCGGCGCAAGCCAAAACCAAATGGATTTTGTTCGGAACGAAGAAAGACAGAGCGATCGGCGAAACAATAGCTGCGGCGCTGGGCGACAATTGCTCGAATCGAATCGGCCAAACGACGTTGGACGAATTGATCGAAGAATTGCGCGGGTGCCGCGCCCTCTTAACGAACGACACCGGAACGATGCATCTGGCGACGTTGCTGGGTGTCCCGGTCGCTGCCATCTTCGGCTCGACCGAACCGGCGCTGACCGGCCCGCTCGGAAATGGCCACGTGATTATTCGGCATCACGTTGAATGCAGTCCGTGTTTCTTGCGCGAATGTCCGATTGATTTTCGGTGCATGAAAACAGTGACCGTGCCAGAAGTCGTGGATGCCGTGATGTCTATCTTGCGATGAATTCCGACGCGCCACGCATCCGAACCGAAGTGCAGGTGATGTTCTTCGACACCGATTGCGGCGGTGTGGTCTCGAACATTGCGTATCTCCGTTTTATCGAAATCGCGCGGACGCAGCTTGTGGAAGAACTGGGACTTCCTCTCGCCGAGATGGCGAAAACCCAAAGATATCCGGTCGTTGTCCGGACGGAGATCGATTATCGCCGGGCGGCTAAGCTGGGCGACCGACTCGTGATCGATGGTTGGCTTGATCAACTGCAACGCGTGCGATTCTGGTGCGCTTTCCGAATTACACGGCCAGCGGATGACGCATTGATCGCCGAATGTCGGCAAACGTTGGCCCTAATTGAAATGCCGGCTGCGAAATTGCTGCCGCTACCGGCCGATTGGGAAAAATATCGCGCTCGCACGAGTTCGGCCTAACGATTAGGGGGATGACTGCCGGCACCCGCACGTTTGGTATTGAGGATGCGTTGCTTGATCCACCGGCGTTGGCTCCGCCTCCGTTGCGTCACGCGCTTTTTGCTTCGCTGATCGCGCTCGCGGCGCTGCTTCATCTGACGACGATCGGCTGGGGCGATCTCTATGGTCACACCGAAGGCCAGTACGCCGGCGCTGCCCGCGAAATGATTCAAACGCATCAATGGCTCTGGCCGACGAACGATGGCTTGCCGCGGCTGCCGAAACCGCCGCTTCTTTACTGGCTCATCATCGGCTCTTTCAAGGTTTTCGGGATCAATTCCGCGGCCGCGCGCTTGCCCATCGCATTGGCAACGATCGCAAGCGTCGCGCTGACATTTCTAATCGGCGAAAAATTAGGAGGTTACTGGCGCGGATTTTTTGCCGGCCTGATTTATCTTTGCAGCTGCGGCACCTCGCTGCTGGGGCGCGTCATTATGCCCGAACCTGTATTCAGCGCGTTTATTGCCGGCGCGATTTTTTGCGGGGTGTGCGGCTATCAACGGCGCCGCGCGCGTAACTTCTGGTTCCTCGGCGTTTGGATTTGTTGCGTGCTGGCTTGCCTCACGAAAAGTTTGGTCGGCTTAATCTATCCGTTGGTGGTCTTCCTTGTGCTGGGCGCATTGTATCGCGAGGCGCGCCTGCGTTTCCGCAGATTGTTCCACTGGAGCTATATGTTGATCTTCGTGGTGCTGTTCGTGCCTTGGTACGTCGCGACCGAGTTGCATTTTCCTGGATTTTTGCAGCAACTGTTGCGGATTGAATGGTTGGGGCACCTGCGCTCTTTTTCCAACGTTCCGGGAAGCGATAACGGAGTTCCACGCCTCCCATTCCTTTGGATGCATCTTATTTGGTTGTTCCCGTGGTCGATCGCGGTTATTCCGGGCGCGATCTTTGCCTGGCGAAAAGTGATCCGTCCCCACGAATTGGATTTCACCGAAGCTTTGCCGTTGTGTTGGATGGCCGTGGTTTTTCTACCGCTCCTTATAATCGGCCAACGTCAGGATTATTATTCCATGAGTATGTGGAGCGCGTTCGCAATTTTTGCCGCGACCGCGTGGGAAAGATTATCGCAACGATGGCATCTTCTCGGCGCTAGCCTGATCGGTCTAACGGGCGTCGCTGCTGGCCTGCTGGCGCTGTTCCAACCTCACTTGATCCAAGCGAGCGAAAATCGGGGCAATAACGGAGACGGAAGTTGGACCACATGGGATGCATTACAAACGCTGCCACCGTCGGCGTGGGGAATCTTGCGTCCGATGATCGCCGTCGTCGCTGTTTCTCTAATCGTTGGGTCAATCGTCGCCGATTATGCGGCGACTAAAAACCGGCCGCGAATTTGCATGAGCCTTTTGGCCGCGGCGATGGTGCCAATTACCCTTTCGCTCGCGGACAGCGTGGCGCGGATGGCGCCACAATTTTCACTCGCCGACGCGGCCCGCTTTTTGGAGAGCCGACTCACTGACGAAGATGCGGTGGTCTACGAAGGCGAACTGGATGACGCGAGCAGTCTCGTTTTTTATTTGCATCGCCGCTTTTATCTGGTGAACGAGCCCGTCGACGACGAGATGCACATTGCCGGCAGTATGAACGTTTCCGTTAGCGAGGACGCCATTCTGCGGCACTGGGGAGATCCCCAGGGGACTTTTCTGATTATCAAACAAGAGCGTGTCCCGTATTGGCAGCGGCTGTTAACGACTCGTTTCCATATTTATCACCAGATGATGGCAGCTGGTCGATACGTCGTTCTGAGTAATCAGCTGTAGCCAAGTCGCTTCTGAACCACCCGCAGCTGCGCATTTGAAATTTCCCTCGTTCGCGCTAGTTTTGGCGCTCATTTCCGACCTATGTCACAACATCGAAGCCTCAGAGGAGCCAGCACCATCGTCGCGAAACGCAATGTCCTGAAGCGTTTCGAACGGATCGAGTTGCTCAAAAAACGCGGCCAATGGAAAGAAGGCCGCAGAGTTGTGGGCCTTCCCAAAACGAAGCCGGACGCCTGAGCGACTGTTGAGATGTTGAGTGGTTGGGTGGATCTGCTCAACTTGTCAACGATTCGACCTCTCAACTTCTGCAATGCGTTTAAATCGGTTCCTTGCTGCAGCCGGCATTGGTTCGCGGCGAAAATGTGACGAGCTGATCGCGGCCGGGCGCGTGACGATCAACGGTCGCGTTTGCACAAATTTCAGCGCGCAACCGGAAGAGCGCGACCATGTGAAAGTCGGTGGCAAGCTCGTTCATCTCGAGCGTGCGATGACGATCGCGTTGCACAAACCGCCTGGTTTTGTGTCGACCCGGAGCGATCCTAACGCGCGCGACACGATTTTCGATTTGCTGCCGCCAAAGTTTCCCCGTCTTTTCAATATCGGCCGGCTCGATGCGCAAAGCGAAGGACTGCTCTTGCTGACGAACGATGGCGACCTCGCACAGCGCCTCACTCATCCACACTTCAAGATGGAGAAGGAATACGAGGTCACGTTAGATCGACAATGGGACAGCACGCTCGCACCGAAACTCTTGCGCGGAATTTTCCTGGATGGTCAGCGCGCTCAAATGGCACGGATCCATTCAATCGGACCCACGCGATTGCGCGTTATCCTTTGCCAGGGAATTAACCGGCAGATCCGGCGCATGTTTTATGCGGTCGGCGCGGGCAATGGCGCGTTTTATCAAAATCCGAGCTCGAGCGTTTGAAACGAACTCAAAACAAACCGCGCGGGCGCGACAGCAGGTAAATCCAGTTCGATAACAACAAGATAACGGCGATCAGGCGGAGAAAGCTCTTTTCCGATGGAGTGAATTGCACGATGCGCAATCGCGGCGCGCGAATAACCGAAACGGCGAAAGCGTAGGCGTCGAAGATCGACAATCCGCAGAGAGCGGCAAAAACGAGCGGGTTCCATTTCCACGCGCTCCAGAAATCCAGATGGAAAAAGGCGATGGCTGCACGGGTCGCTCCACAAGTGAGACATGGATATCCGGTGACCGCCAAAAAGATGCAATGCGGCCATGGCAATCCGAGCGCGAACCAGACGGCTGCAACCACGAGCGATCCAAGCGAGACGGCGAGCCAAATTAGTTCGTGATTAAGTTCGCCCGGTCTAAGAGGCCGATAGCAGAGGCGCACTGTCAACGAATCAAAGGTTCCAATTGTGCATCATTGCCCCAATACCGCCGAACAACATCGCGCAAACAATCAATCCTCCACAGCAAACAATCAGCGGGAGAAATACTGCCAACACCGCTCGACCGGTGTCGGTTTCGTGAGCGCGGGCAAGGCCGATGCAATAGAGGACGATCTTCCAAATGCCAACGATTAATCCGCCACAGAAAGGAATGACCAGGAGCGGATTCACCGAACCTCCGGCAAAACAGACCACCCGAAATGTTGTTTCGAATGATTGCCTGGCTCCGCCGACAAGCAGGAGACAGACATGCAAAATGGCCGAGCCGACAAAAATCCCGATCAAGACGAATAGCGGAGCACAAACGATGAGGAAAATTCCTCCAATGCCGGCACCGATGAGATGAGTAAACGGATTGTTACGGTTCGCAAACATACCAAGCGACTGAAAGGCAAGATTGTAGACGAAATAGACGATGAAGCCGAAGCTACCGCCAATAAGTCCGTAAAGAAGCGGCTCACCCAAACCGCCTTCGCGTCTCATCGCGGTAAAAGCCGCGCCCGGTTTACTCAGGACCATCTGCAACGTTTCACTGAATGCGGAAAACAATCCCTTGCTGTGGCGCTCGTCCCAGGGCAATCCGCTTCGCGGCGCCGCGGTTGTCGATCCCGCAGGCGGAGTGACCATCGCTGGAGGAGTAGGAGTTTGAGTAGGTGGAACCGTCGGCGGGGGCGCGGCGGCAGCGACATCCTCGGCGAATTCGGAAAATTGTGAAAGTGGCTGCCAGCTCGCCATTCCCTCGCGCCAACCGAGATCGCTTGGAAGAAAGCGGCCGGCGCGAATTCCTTCGCGAACTTGTTCCTCTGGAAATGCGCCCAGACTTGTTGCGCCCCGATTAACGTGAATCATCGCCATAACGGCGTTTTAGTGAGCGCTGCCAACAAAGTCAACTTTGTTGGGCGCGGCCGTCGTTATCGAGCGCGCGCCAGAAATACCAGGCCGCGACCGAGCGATGCGGCCGCCATTTTTCACCGAACTTCATCAGTTGTTTCGGTTTGGGAAGCTTTCTCTTACCAAACGTTTTGGCGAATCCTTTGCGCACGCCGTAATCGTCCACCGGCCAAACATCGGGCCGGCCCAGATCGAAAAGGAGCAGCATCTCGACTGTCCAACGTCCAATGCCGCGGACTGTGATCAATCGGCCGATGATTTCTTCGTCGCTCATTTTCGCCAGCGCCCGTGCGCTCGGCACGATCCCGTCGATCGTTTTTGCGGCCAAATCTTTGATCGCGGCAATTTTGTTTCGGGAAAGTCCAGCGCCACGCAGCGTTTCATCCGGCGTTTCCAGGATTCGTTTCGGATCGAGATATTTTCGTCGCGGATAGAGTGCGCGGACGCGCTTCCAAATGGTTGCGGCAGCTTTTCCGCTTAACTGTTGATAGGCGATCGATTCCGCCAGCGCGTCGAACGGCCGAATCAATCGCTTCGGCTTCACGTTGTAACGAAGCGAGCGCGTGATCAGCGCAGCCATCCGCGGATCGGTCGCCGCCAAATATTCTTCTGGTGTGGCCATGGGCGACCTTTGCCTTCGCTCAGGAAAATGTTTTGCTCAACCGCGTCTTTTCGTTTTGGTGGCAATGATGCCAAAGACGCAACTTACCTGGTATGGCCAGTCCGGATTCAAAATGGTTACTCCAGGCGGCAACGTGCTGTTAATCGATCCATGGCTGACTAATCCGGTCTTCGAAAAAGGCAAAGAAGAGTTGGCGGCGTTGAAAGATGTCGATTTTATCCTGGTAACGCACGGACATTCCGATCATGTCGGCAACGCGGTGGAAATCGGCAAAAAGACGGGCGCAAAGTTGGTTGCGACATTTGATCTTTCAGCGGCGATGGTGACAGCCCTCGGTTACCAGAGCGAATTGGCGAACACCGAGACCAACCGGCCACTTCGGCGGGACGCTCAATCTTCTGGCCGGCGAAGTTTCGGTGACATTCGTGCCGGCGTGGCACGGCGCGGGCGTAACAAAGGACGACAATTCACCGCCGATTTACGGCGGCAACCCAAGTGGACTTATCGTCGCCCTTCGCAACGGCCCAACTTTTTATCACACCGGCGACACTGATTTGTTTTCGGACATGGCGCTTGTTTCGCGCTTTCACAGGATCGACATCATGTTGGTCTGCATCGGCGATCATTTCACAATGGGACCGGCCCGCGCGGCTGAGGCTGTGAATCTGGTAGGGCCGCGTATCGCAATTCCGATGCACTACGGCACGTTTCCGGTGCTGACCGGAACACCGGATGCGTTTGGCGAGGAATTGAAAAAGCACGGCACAAAAACAGAGTTACGCGTAATGAAGGTGGGAGAGACGATCACAATCTGAACAAAAAACGACGCAATCGGTGCGTGAAAAAATGATTTGAAGCAATCGCGATCAAAGCCGTCGAAAGAAAAAGCGAAAATGGGAATTTTGGGAGATGGAGTTGCAGTGGTTCAGAATCTCGTTCCAACCGGTTTGATCACGGCGGCGAGTAAGCTGGTAGAAGCACCGCTCGGCCTGGCTGAGGTGGCGACGAGACTTGTCGAAGCGCTGGCGATTAATTCGATCACAGAGAAAGCGCGGCGCGGACGACGCGTTATCGTCAAGCGCCGTAATCTTCACAGCGAGCAGTTAGCCGACCTGACTAATCTCTATTTTCACATGGCCGAAATTCCGATTCGGTTCTGGAGCAAAGTAGAAGAATGGCAGCGCTGGGAGGTTGGCTGTTTTGAAATGCTCAATGGCGACCGTTATCGCGCCTACGCTTCCGGGACAAGGTGCGTTATCGCCGAAAAACTTCCGGGCGAAAGCTTATGGGAACACCTGAATCGCGGCACGCTCACGCGTCGAATGTTGCAGGCGGCGGCGGCTGAATTTCGCCGAGCCCACCAATTTTGGAGCGACCATTTCCAGGGCCGCTGGTCCCACGGCGATGGCACTAGCCAAAATGTGATCTACGATTCGAGCAACAACCGCGCACGACTGATTGACTTTGAAATCGTCCATGAAGAATCGCTCGCGACCTCCGCCCGACAGGCGGACGATTTGCTCGTGTTCCTGCTCGACATGGTGGGAACCGTGCCGAACCGGCAATGGTTGCCATTTTCGACCACCTTTCTGGAAGCGTACGGAGATAGA
>WNFD01004813.1_pt1 | contig 36400 bp, 23 predicted proteins | sample 5400491 | NCBI WGS metagenome assembly WNFD01 (sample SAMN13153343, study PRJNA577476) | soil metagenome | isolation source: 120 cm saprolite under Douglas fir tree site 2 hole 2 replicate 2 | place: USA:California | collected 2015-04-18 | reverse complement strand
TTGCGGTGTCGTTGGGGCGGGTGGTTATGTGGAGGAGGGAGTCGGAGCAGACGACGAGGTGGAGCGTCTCTTTGCCGATGGTGGCGTCGAAGCCTTGCGGCGACTGGGTGACGGCGACGGTTGGAAGCGTGGGGATGGACTGGCCGGGGACCTGTGCGTGGGCGGTGCTGATGAGTAATAGCGAGAGACCAAGGCGAGCATGACAAGGCAGAGGACTTCGGGTGGTCATGTTGTCCTTTCGTGAGTTCCGGTTAGGCCGTCCGAATCATATTACTTCCGCTTTGCGTCGTATACTTACTCCATAGCACGGCTGTAACAGAGCAGGGGGCTTTATGAGTGGAAATGAAAACGGCGCAGCTTCGAACGGCAAGGTCAGGCGGAAGGCTGAGGCGGCGCGGACGGGCGATACGAATATGTCGCAGATGCACTTTGCGCGGAAGGGCATGATTACCGAGGAGATGGCGTACGTCGCTCAGCGGGAGAAGATTTCGGCGGAGCTGGTGCGAAGCGAGGTGGCCAAAGGGACGATGATTATCCCGGCGAACATCAATCACCCGGAGCTGGAGCCGATGGCGATTGGGGTGGAGTCGCTGTGCAAGATCAATGCGAATATCGGGAACTCGGCGATTGTGTCGAATGTGGATGAGGAGCTGCGGAAGCTGCATACGGCGGTGCACTTTGGCGCGGATACCGTGATGGACCTTTCGACGGGTGGGGATATTCCGATGATTCGGGAGCAGATTCTGCGGCATTCGCCGGTGCCGATTGGGACGGTGCCGTTGTACGAGGCGCTTTCGCGGGTGAAGCGAGTTGAGGATCTGAATATTGATATGTATCTCGAGGTGATCGAGGAGCAGGCGGAGCAGGGGGTGGACTACTTTACGATCCATGCCGGCGTGCTGATTCAATATATTCCGATGGTGGCGAAGCGGATCACCGGGATTGTGAGCCGGGGTGGGGCGATTCTGGCGCAGTGGATGACGGCGAATCACAAGCAGAATTTTCTGTATGAGAACTTTGACCGGATCACGAAGGTGATGGCGAAGTATGACGTGAGTTATTCGCTGGGCGATGGGTTGCGGCCTGGGTGTGTTGCGGATGCGAGCGATGAGGCTCAGTTTGCGGAGTTGAAGACGCTGGGCGATTTGGCTCGGCAGGCCTGGAAGAGCGATGTGCAGGTGATGATCGAGGGGCCGGGGCATATTCCGATGGACCAGATCAAGCTGCAGGTGGATATGGAGGTCGAGCTGTGCGATGGGGCTCCGTTCTATGTGCTGGGGCCGTTGGTCACGGATATCGCTCCGGGGTATGACCACATTACGAGTGCGATTGGGGCGGCGATGATCGGGTGGCATGGCGCGGCGATGCTCTGCTATGTGACGCCGAAGGAGCATCTTGGGCTGCCGAATGAGAAGGATGTGAAGGACGGGATTATTGCGTACAAGATCGCGGCGCATGCGGCGGATGTGGCTCGGCATCGGCCGGGGGCGCGGGATCGGGATGATGCGATCTCGTATGCCCGGTACACGTTTGATTGGGATAAGCAGTTTGCGTTGTCGCTCGATCCGGATACGGCGCGGGGGATGCACGATGAGACGCTGCCGGATGACTATTACAAGGAAGCGGCGTTCTGTTCGATGTGCGGGCCGAAGTTCTGCAGCATGAACTGGTCGAGCAAGGTGGATGAGTTCAATGCTCGGGAGCATGGGCTGGTGAAGCAGGATCTGACGCAGATTGTGACGGAGCAGATGGCGTTGCGGGGGTAGGGAGTCGGACAGGGAAGCCAGGGCAACGGCTATCAATCGGTTTTCAGTGAATCTGTTGTTCTGTTTTCAGTGGACCAAAGGAAGAGCCGCACCCGTGGACGGATGCGGCCTCTTTCTTTTCAGCAGAGTTTTTTGTTGCTCACTCGGAGTGGAGGCTTCGAGTTTTCCTTTGCGTGGCCCGGTTGACGTACGCCCGGCCGGCCGCAGAGATCAAAGAAAAAACTAAAGGATGTCGTTCTCTTCTTTTTCGGAGCGCATGGCGAGAAGTGCAGGAGCGATGATCATAGCGAGAAATACCAATGCAAGAACAAGATCGTGGACCATTGGGGAGTCTCCTTTTTTGGCGGCTTATTGCCGTCTCTGAGTAATCATGGGCTGGGTTGCGGATAGGGAACATCCCACTTCGGGACGGGGAGGTGCCACTAAAGTTGTAGGCGCGGGAAGCATCAGGGGCGCAACCGAAGGACAACGGCAAAAACTAACAGCAGATTTCTCCACTGCGGCGGCAAAATGCGCCGCCTTCGGTCGAAATGGCGATTCTGGTGATTCTGGAGAGCTATTTTGTAGCGGTTTCGAGGATGGCGGCGGAGCGGTTTAGGGCTTCGGCTAGCGGGGCGAGTTGGGATTGGGCTCGGGGGGCGTCGGCGGCTTCGATGCCTTCGTTGACGCCGGGGATGACGACGGCGGCGTAGCCGGTGAACTCGCCGGGGGCATAGATGGTGTGCTTGAACCAGGCGCGGCGGGGCAGGCCGGCGGGGTTGAGGAGGGCTTCTTCGGCGGCTCGTAGGGATTGGTTGAGGGCGGTGGGGTCGGCGGGCGGGGCGGCCTGGGTGGCGCGGATGGCGGCGCCGGCGGCGGCGAAGCGTTTGGCGGCGGCGAGGGCGGCGGTGAAGTTGAGGGTCAGCTTCTGCTCGGTGGCGCGTTTTTGTGCGGCTTCGAGATAGCCGACGATCTCTTTGCCGTAGAGCTCGTAGTCGTAGGGGAGGACGTCGGTGTCGGCCATGTGGAGGATTTCGAGACCGAAGACGCGGGCCTGCTGCTGCTCGTAGACGAAGGTGGGGTCGGCGAATTTGGTGAACCAGGTGTAGTCGTCGAAGGTGGAGTGGTAGACGCCGTAGGGGCCGTCGGAGCCGATGTCGGTGGAGGGGACGCCGAGATGCTGGATGAAGGGGGTGTAGTCGGAGCCGGAGCCGAGGGTGCCGATGCGAACGTCGGAGTCGTAGCCGGCGGGGTGCTGGCGGCGGCGGTTGGTGTTGACTTGCTGGTCGGCCTTCCACTGGTCGTAGACGGTGCCGCCTTTGGGGCTGGGGACTTCTTTGGTGACCTCGCGGACGAACTGCTTGAGCGAGGGCACGGCGGAGGCGTTGAAGTCGGGGCCGGAGACGCCGACGTCGGTGTTGAAGTAGGCGACGGCGTGGGCGAGGATTTTTTCGTGTTGCTCGGCCCACTCGGTTGAGCCCATGAGGCCTTCTTCTTCGGCGTCCCAACTGCCGATGACGATGGTGCGCTGGGGGCGCCAGCCTTGCTTGAGGAGGTCGCCGAGGCCGTGGACGGCTTCGAGCATGGCGGCGGTGCCGGAGTTGGGGTCGACGGCGCCGTAGACCCAGGCGTCGCGATGGTTGCCGGCTACGATCCAATCGTCCTTTTGTGAGGGGCTGGTTCCGGGGATGGTGCCGATGACGTCCCAGATGGTGCGGAGGGCGATGTCCTGTTCGAGGTGCATGTGGACGGTGACTTTGGTTGAGTCTGGATTGCTGGTGGCGGTGGCGGTTTTATTGCCTACGGCTTCTTTATTGCTGATGGCTCCGAGGTGGTAGGTGAAGGGGAGTGCTCCCTGCCACTCGCGGGGGGATTCGTCGCCGCCCAGGGCTTTGAGGATGGGGGCGGCATCTTTGTAGGAGATTGGGTTGGTGGGGATGCTGGGCTGGTTGGCCTGGAGCTTATCGGCGGGGATGCGCTTAGAGGCGGGGAGATCGAGCGTGGCGGCGATGCCGGGGGTGGTGGGGTCGCCGGGGTAGATGGGGAGGAACTGGATGGAGCCGCGCTGGACGGCGGAGTCGGGACGCCAGGGGCCCTTGGGGTAGACGTCGCCGCGGAAGTAGCCGTCGTCGGCGGGGTCGGAGTAGATGAGGACGCCTTTGGCGCCGTACTGCTGGGCGATGTAGGTCTTGATGCCGCGGAAGTTTTCGCCGTAGCGGACGATGACGATTTTGTCTTTGACGCTGATGCCGAGTTTGGCGAGTTGCTGGAAGTCGGCTAGGGTGCCGTAGTTGGCGTAGACGACCTCGGCGGTGATGTCGCCGGAGGGGGAGGAGCCGTTGAAGGCGGGGAGGATGCGGGGATCGTCCTGGAAGGGGTCGCCGCCGTTTTTGTTGGGGTCGACGTGTTCGGGGGTGGGGCCGGACATTAGTTTGGCGCCCGATGCGTCGAAGGCTTCGATGACGATTTTGACGGGTTTGTTGAGGAGGACTTTGTAGGGGACGATCTCGGTTTCGAGGCCGGCGGCTTTGAACTTGCCGGCGACGTAGACGGCGGTGGCGTAGTCCTCGGGGGAACTGGCCCAGTGGGGGGCGGAGGTGAGGGTCTTGAGGTGCTCGCCGGCGAGTTTGGCGTCGGGGACGGCCATGAAGGTTTCGTCCCATTTGGCCTGCTGGGTGAAATCGCGATAGCCGAAGACCTGCGGGGTGGGGGATTGGGCTGTGGCGATGAGTGCGAGGGGGAGAAGGCAGGTCAGGGTGCGGAGAACGGTCAAGTAAGGCCTCAGTGGTTTGAATGCTTGTAGAGTCAGGGTATCGCAAAGAGGGAGTTGGAGCGAGTTGGGGAGTGGATGGAACTGCGTAACACGGATTTACACGGATGACACGGATTAAGAACAGACGCTTTGGGAGCGGTCGCTGGAGAAGAGGATTTCTCCGCTGCGCTGCTCACGGAGGCGTGAGCAGCTTCGGTCTGAATGACAATTTTTAGTGGAGGCGTGATAGGTGACGCGATAGCAGGGGCTAACAGCAGATTCCTCCGCTGCGCTGCGGAATGACAAACAAAAAAGCAGGCAACAGCAACGACAAGAGCAACCGCAGGTCCTTCGACTCCATCCTTGCGTTGCAAGGATGTTGCTCAGGATGACAGCTTCAACTTATTTGCCGCGAGAGTCGTAACAAATTTTATTGCTGCGGCAATTTTATTGCTGCGAGGTTTAGGTTGCTGCGATGGTTTTACTGCGATCAGGCGTTGACGGGCTGGGTGCAGAACTTGCATCGCTTCGCTTCGGCTGGAATGTCGCTCAGGCACTGGGGGCAGGCTTTTGTGGCCGGGGCCGTTGGAGTGGGATGGAACTTCTTTAACAAGTACTGGGTTGGCAGGACGAGGAAGAAGTAGACCACGGCGGCGATGAGCAGGAAGTTCACGACTGCAGTGAAGAAGTCGCCGTAGCGGATTTCGCCTCCGTGGATGTGGGCGATCAGGTAACCGAAGTTGGGTTTGCCGATGACGGCTCCGAGCAATGGATTGATGATCTTTTCAGTCAGCGCAGTGACGATCCCGGTAAAAGCAGCTCCGATGATGACGGCGACGGCGAGGTCCATGACGTTGCCACGCAGAATGAAGTCGCGGAATCCCTTGAGCATTGAGTGAACCTCCTGAGGTTGATCATGCCTGGAAGCGTCTGCGCACGGCGCGTTCCGGTGGGGGGAGTATAACGCAGCGGGACTGGATTATTGCGCGGCTCTTTGATGAGGGGAATAGGGGCTGGAGGGGAGCCATTGAGGGCGCGCGGGGGTGTTGGCGATGTTGAGGGTGAGGGCGGTGTAGAAGCGGTTGAACTTGCTTGCTGCGTCCCAGTCGATGGGGGTTTTGAGGTCGTCCTGTGGCTTGTGGTAGCGGCGGGCGTACCAGTCACGGTAGGTGACTTCTTCGGGCGAGCCTTTGTCGTAGCCGAAGATGAAGCTGGCGATGGGGACGCCGATGCGGACGAAGTTGTAGTTGTCGGCGCGGCGGAAGAGGTTGCGCTCGGGTTCGAGGTCGGGACGGATCTCGATTTTGAATTGTGCGGCGATGGTGCGGACGGTTTCGCCGAGGGTGGAGTCGGTGAGGCCCTCCATGGTGAGGATGTTGAGGGGGAAGATGGGGCGGAGCTGGTCGAGGTTTAGATTGGCGACGATATTTTCTTTGGGGACGGTGAGGTGTTGCGTGAAGTAGGCGGAGCCGAGGAGCCCTTTTTCTTCGCCGGTGAAGATGCAGAAGAGGAGCGAGCGGGCGGGGGCTTTGTGCTGCTGGTTCTTGGCGAGTTCGATGAGGAGGGCGACGTAGGCTGCGTCGTCGAGAGTGCCGTTGTAGAGGTTGTCGTCGAGGACGGGGGTGCCGTAGCCGTAGCCGTCGAGATGGGCGGAGAGGGCGACGTACTCGGAGGCTAGTTTGGGGGCAGGATCGGATGCCGCAGCGCTACCGGGGAGGATGGCGAGGATGTTGGGGGAGGAGATGTCTTTGCTGGTGGCGGTGAGGCGGATGCGGGCGGATTGATTAAGGGGGAAGGTTTGGAGGGGAGCTCCTTTGCCTCCGTTGGTGATGAATTCGGCAGAGCTGTGGCCGGACGCGCTGAAGAGAGCGTTGAGCGAGGTGGGGTTGATGCGAATGAGGATGGGAGCGCTGGAGTTGGGTGCGGGCGCTCCGGCGATGGTGACGCTGCGAGCGTAGGCGGCGGGCCAGTGGAAGGGTTCGATGGCGGCTGGGTTGTCGATGGAGAGGATTGCGGCAACGCCTGCTTGAGCGAGGGCGCGAAGACGGCGGCTGGTGTAAGTGTCGCGGTCGGCAGGTGCAAGGTCGGCAGGGGTGTTGTTGAAGAAGACTGCGATCTTTCCCTTGAGGTCGAGGCCCTTGAGGTCCAGGTCCGCGGGGGGCATGCCATAGCCGAGGAAGATCATGGGGGCTTCGATAACAGACGGTTGCTCGCGAGGGACGGTGGTGACGTCGGTGGGGAAGTGGAGGGTTGTGGATTTACCTGCGGTGTTGATGATTTCGATGGAGGACTTGTCTTCGACGAGCGCGATTTGATGCATGGGGACGCGCTGGAAGAAGGTGCCGTTGTCGCCGGCAGGTTTGAGGCCTGCTGCTTTGAACTGTTCGGCGACGTATTTTGCTGCGCGCTCGTAGGCTTCGGTGCCGGTGTCGCGGCCTTCCATGGAGTCGTTGGAGAGGGCGGTGGTCTGGGCCCACCAGGCGGCGGTGGCGGCGTCAGGCTTCTGCGGAGATTGCGCGGTGGCGGCGAGGGATAACAGGAGTGCGGCGTAGAAGCAGCGAGGCGTTTTGTGGGCGTGCATCGTTGTGGGTTGTCTCCGGATGGATGAGGTGATTTTAGTTTGTTTCTTCCGCAGGCGTGCTTTGCGGCTAGGGTGTATCGACACATAGAGCGACGTGGGACTGGAGCGAATAAGTCAAAAGATATGGAGAAAGTTCCCGCACTGCGAGCACACCGCAGGTCCTTCGACTGCGCCTCTCGCGATGAGACTGCGAGAGGTTTCGCTCAGGATGACAATTTCTATACCAGTCAATCACTTGACATCAAAACTATAGTCGATACACCCTAGGGCGCGGAGGAGATCCAGAGGGCGTAGGGGTAGAGGAGGAGGAAGAGGATCATGCAGAGGGCCATGAGATCCATGTAGATGAGAAGGATGACGCCACCGTGGTAGAAGCTCCAGCGCCGTTGCATGCAACGAACCGTGTCTGCGGTGCCAGCGGCGGCGGCAAGGGTGGGGAGGACGAGGATCGGGGTGCGGTGGATTTGAGGGAAGCCGGAGAGGAGGATGGCTGCGAACAGACTGGTCAGGACAAGGAGGATGCCGCGTGGGAGGGATCGCTTGCGCGGATTGAGAAAACTGGAGGGCACACGGTCCTGATCAACTTAACTTGATTCTATGCTCCTTGGTTTAATGGGAACAGTCGGGGATTATCGGGGACAGCTGGGATTTATTGGGGTACGGTTGGAGCGGTTGCCGGCTCTGCTGCCGGGGAGGCGGACGGAGTTGTTGGGGGTGGTGGAGCGGATGGAGGCGGCAGGTTTTTTACTTCGGAGGTGGCTACCTCCACGGCTCCGAGGTGGTCGTGGGTGAGGTCGTGGACCACGGGTATTGGATGCCTTTGGCGACGCTTTTCTTAAGCTCGTCGAGGGGGGAGGCTATGTGGAGTTCGGTGCTGAGCCTGTTGACGAGAACGCCTGCGGGATTGAAGACGAAGATGACGAGTTCGAAGGCGGCGTGGATTTTGCCGTCGGGGGCGCGGAGAAACGTGATGTCGGATGGCTCGATGGCATAGCTGACGCTGTAGCGGCGGAAGGGGCCGTGCACCTTTTCTGCGAGGATGTTGCCGGGGGCGGGGTTGTCTTCGGTCTGGGTAGGAGGGCCGACGGGATAGACTGCGACCTTCATGATGATTTCGCTGGGTGTGGGGGAGCCGCGCATCATGGCGACCCGCATGGTTTGAAGAGGGTTGGGAGCGCCGGTGGTGACGGCGGAGTCGGCGACTTTGGATTGCGGCGGCTGACCTTTGGTGGCGGGAGGGCCTTTGTCCGGGTCGTCGGCGTAGTAGCCGTGGCGGTAGGCGAGGTTGACTCCGGAACGTGACAACTGGACCTTGATCTTGCGGAACTTTCCGTCGCGAGCGGGATTGGCGGGGGTGTAGGTGAGGGTGTAGAAGTTCGAGCCATCGTTGATGGCGGTGGCGACTGCCTGGGTGAGGCCGTTGGTGTTGTAGAAGGCGTGGCCGCCGGTGGCCTCTGCCATCTGGCTCATGGTGGCGTGCTCTGCGGCGGTGTCGGTGGCGAATTTGTTCAGGTCCTGGTTCATGCGGGCGGGGCCGCGGCTGCCGGTGTAGTTGCGGCTGGTAGAGGCATCGAAGATCGGAGCGTTGGTAAGTCCGCGAGCGTCGATGGGGTAGACCGCAACCTGACTGCGAGCGAGGAGGTTGACGGTATCGCGAAACTCTTTTTCAGAGTCGGCAACGACGGCAAACGGATCGGGTAGTGTGCCGGTGATGTCGGGGAGAATATTGATCGGAAAGGAGCCTGAGAACCAGATGAGATTTTTGCGGCCGGGAATGCTGGAGAGATAACGGGCGAGCTGGCTCATGGCATCGAGCGTGTACTTGGCGCGGAGCTGGAGTTGGAAGGACTGTTGTTGCGCGTCGAACTGCCGGAGGTTGGCGACGATGGTCGGGTCGACTCCCGCATCTTCGAGGTCATCCGCCGTGCTGTTCTGGATGCCGTTTCCGCCAACTGAATCCTGGAGCAGAGGCGAATTTTTTCCGAGCTTTTTGGACGCGACCGCCTTGAGTATGTCTGGGTCGCTGGTGAAGCCTTGCAGGATGGTGAGTTGGGTGGTGAGGCCGAAGATGGCAATGCGGGTTCCGGGCGGGGTGGCGTTGAGATAGGCGAGAAGCTGCTGACGAACGTAGGACTGATCCTTCAAAGGAGTGTTGAGGGCGTCGAGGAGTAATAGGTTGACGGCTCCGTTGACTGGCTCGGGCGTGTAGTTGGTGAAGACGCCTGGAGGAAACTTTGGCAGCGCGGGGAACTTTGTGGCGTCGGCGGGAGTGAGGGCGGCGTGTTCTTCGAAGTGCTTGACGATCTGCGGAACGTTCTCTTCGCTAAGAGTGAAGTCCGAGGCTTTGAGGCCGTGAACGGGCTTCTGGTTTTTGTCGGTGACGACGACGTCGACGACCACGAGCTGGGTGCCGGCGCGGAGTGTCGCGACACCGGAGCGGGATGGTTGCGGGGTGGTGGCGCTCTGGCTGGGTTGCGGAGCTTGTGCTGAGGTTAATGTGGCGAAGATGAGGGCAGTGAAGGCAGGGCCAAGAAGGCACTTGAACGAGCGCAGCATGGTGTCTCCAGTGGAACGTGCCTAGTGGAACACAAGTGACTGAGCCGAGTCGCGTTTTTTGTCTTAATTGTGGAATGCGGTCCAGGGCTACGTGGTTGCGAGCTCGGGCTCGGAGATGGTCTGCTTCGCCATGTTCTGGATGGATTGTTCGTAGGGGGCGCGTAGGACGCCGCGTTCGGTGATGATGGCGGTGACGTATTTTGCGGGGGTGACGTCGAAGGCGGGGTTTTCGACGGCGACGCCGTGAGGGGTCATCTGCTTGCCGTTGGAGTGGGTAACTTCCGTTGCGGCTCGCTGTTCGATGGGGATGAGGTCGCCATGCGCGGTGGCGAGATCGAGGGTGGACCAGGGGGCGGCGACGTAGAAGGGGATGCCGTGCTCTTTTGCGAGGATGGAGACGCCGTAGGTGCCGATCTTGTTGGCGACGTCGCCGTTGGCAGCGATGCGGTCGGCGCCGACGATGACGGCCTGGATGCGGCCCTGGCGCATGAGCGCGGCGGCCATGTTGTCGCAGAGGACGGTGGTGGGGATGTTGTCCTTCATGAGCTCCCATGCGGTGAGGCGGGCGCCCTGGAGGAAGGGGCGGGTCTCGTCGGCGAAGACGTCGATCTTGTGGCCGCGCTCGATAGCGGCGCGGATGACGCCGAGGGCGGAGCCGTAGCCGCAGGTGGCCAGGGCACCGGCGTTGCAGTGGGTGAGGACGGTGCCCTCCTGTGGGAGGAGCGATGCGCCGTGCGCGCCCATTTGTTTGCAGGCGGCGATGTCCTCGTCGTACATGCGGCGGGCCTTGGCTACGACGGCGGTTTTGATCTCGCGGATGGGGGTGTTCTTTGCGGCGAGGGTGTTGTAGAGGTTGCGAATCTCATCGATGCCCCAGAAGAGATTGACGGCGGTGGGGCGGGTTTCGGCGAGAGTCTTGGAGATGACGGCCACTTCTTCGGTTAGAGCCGGGAGGGCGGTGGCGGTGCTGCGGTCGATGCCGATGGCCACGCCCATGGCGGCAGAGACGCCGATGGCGGGTGCGCCGCGGACGATCATGTCGCGGATGACGGTGGCGACCTGCTTGTAGTCGGTTGCGAGGACGTAGGTCTCTTCGAGGGGGAGCTTAGTTTGATCGAGGAAGTTAACGCCGGTGGGGAGCCATTCGAGGGTGGGAATCATGTCTTAACTAGTTTAGACGAGTACGGCGAATGTCGGCGCGATAGGCGGAGCGGTAGGAGGCTCGGGAGACGAGGAATCGTTGATAGCAGCAGATGCAGCGTACGGAGCGGAGGCGGAGGATACCTAAGAACCAATCCCTGAGCGGGCGGTGGGAGTGGAGGAGTGATTCGGTATGGCAGGTGGGACAGATCTTTCCGTGGGAAAACATGGGAACCTCATCGGCTGCGATGTGTCCCAAGTTTAGGTTTGGCGTTATTACATTGAGAGAATTTGCATATTTCTTTTTGGTTCGGCCCCAAATTGGGAATGAGGGTTTCCCGCAGTCCAGTCTCTAAAATTAGCGAAATAATGACGACGCTTAGCATGAGTGCTGACCCAGACAAACAGCAGATCCCTCCACTCCGCTGCGCTCCGGTCGGGATGACACATCATGTCAATAACTTCAGACTAAGGACGCTAAATTATTTGCTAACTATGGTGGTAGGAGTTTCGCTGGCTTTGAGGTAGTTGCCGTAGCCTACGACGACGGTTGAACTGACCAGGAGGAAGAGGCCGGTGGCTACGAGAATTTTTGTGCGGCGGCTGGTGCCTCGCCACTCTTTCAGGAAGAGTCCCCAGAGCGTGGCGAAGATGATGATGCTGGCCATGTGAAGGGTCCAGCTGGAGAAGTCGTACTTGCCCATCTTGGTCTGGCCCATGGAGTAGAAGAAGAACTGGAAGTACCAGATGACGCCGGCCATGGCGGCGAAGATGTAGTTAGCGACGAGGGTCTTGGGGGCGACGCGGTCGTAGGTGGAGGGGTCGAGGGGGTCGAAGTCGACGAGGGTGTCGCCGGAGGCGTGGGTGGCGCGCATGGGGTTGAGGCCGGGTTCGCCGGCGAACTGTTTTGCGGAGTGATTTTTGATGATGAGGATGGCGGACCAGATGAAGTTGGTGAGGAAGCCTCCCCAGAGGACGACGATGAGGACGGGGAGATTTTGCCAGAGGTCGAGCTTGTGATGGGCGAGCAGTTGCGTTTTGGCGAGAGCGCCGATGGGTTTGCCGGCGTCGAGGCCGAAGGCGAAGAAGCTGCTCATAATGCCTGCGAAGATGGCGACGGCTAGACCTTTGCCGAAGTTGTAGTCCGTCTCTCCGGCTTCGGCTTTTTCTTCGGGAGTTATTTCGTGTTCCTTGGAGACGCCCGCGGCTCCGTTGATGGCGACGCCGAGGATGCAGACGAGGACGCCGGCGAGGATGATCTGGCCGGAGGTCTGGTGGAGGATGGTGAGGAACTGCCCGTGGAAGATGGGCGGGACGATGGTGCCGAAGGCGGCGCAGAGGCCGAGGGCGATGGCGTATCCGAGGGCTATGCCGAGATAGCGGATGGCGAGGCCGAAGGTGAGGCCGCCGGCTCCCCAGAGGATGCCCCAGAGGATGGGGTAGTAGACGCTGCTGGGGTCCTGTGCGTAGGCGGTGTTGAGGATGCTGAAAAGGTTGGGGACGAGCAGCGAGGCGAGGACGATGGGCGCGACGATCCATGCGGCGAAGCCCTGGATGAGCCAGTAGATCTCCCATGACCAGCGCTTGATGCCGCGGAAGGGAATGAAGTTGGTGGCGGAGGCGAAACCTCCAATCCAGTGAAAGATGACGCCGATAAACGGATTCGGTCCCACGAGGCCTCGTTGTCTTGAAGGATAATGATTCTTTGTTGCAGCGCTACTATCGTACCTGACGGGAGTTGCGTTGGGGAAATATACTCTCTATTGAATTTTGTTCTGAAATGCGCTTTCTTCGGAGGATGGTCTGCGAGTCTCGCTGTTTATCGCCTGCTATAACGACACGTTGTTTCCTGAGACGGGTAAGGCCGTGGTGCGGGTGCTGGAGCGGCTGGGGCATACGGTGGAGTTTCCCGCTGGACAGACATGCTGCGGACAGATGCATTACAACACTGGCTATCAGGCGGAGGCGATGCCTTTGCTTTCTCGATTTGTAGAACAATTTCGTGGGGCGGAGGCGGTGGTGGTGCCTTCGTCGTCGTGTGTGGCGATGATGCGGGACCATTATCCGAAGATGGCTGCTGAGATTGAGGATAAACGGCTGATTGCGGATGTTGAGGCTTTGCTGCCGAAGGTGTTTGAGTTTTCGGAGTTTCTGACGAAACGGTTGGGGCTGGAAGATGTGGGGGCTTACTATCCGCATCGGGTGACGTATCACGCGAGTTGCCATGGGTTGAGGAACCTTGGGTTGGGTGATGGGCCGATACGGTTGCTGAAGGCCGTGCGGGGAATCGATCTGGTGGAGTTGCAGGGGCTGGAGCAGTGCTGTGGGTTTGGCGGGACGTTTGCGGTGAAGAATGCGGATGTATCGGGTGCCATGTTGGCGGATAAGACGGCGGCGGTGTTGAATACGAAGGCCGAGGCTTGTACGGCTTGCGATAACAGTTGTCTGATGCATATTCAGGGGGCACTGCATCGGCAGAAGACGGGGGTGAGGACTTTGCATCTGGCGGAGATTCTGGCTGGGGACGAAGGGGCGGCGTGATGCGTAGGGAGATTGTGCTGCGATGGAGATGGGCGGGAGCGGTCGAGCTTCGCTCGATAACCCACCCTTTGCGAAAAGCGCAAAGGATGGGCCACCCGGATTCGCGGCTGGATGGAGGGTGTCGATGAGTGGGGTTGCGTTGGATCCGAAGACGGCGCCGACTTTTCCGATGGCGGCGAAGACGGCGCTGGGTGATACGCAGCTGCGGAAGAATGTTCGTCATGCTACGGATGTGATTCAGGCGAAGCGGGCGCGCGTGGTGGCTGAGATGCCGGACTGGCAGGAGCTGCGTGAGGCAGGGAAGCAGATTCGTCAGCACACGATGGAGAACCTGGATTTTTATCTGGAGGAGTTTGAGGCGAATTGCACGCGGGCCGGGGGCGTGGTGCATTGGGCGCGCGATGCGGAGGAGGCTCGGCGGATCATTGTTGCGCTGGTGAAGGCTTCGGGGTCGGATGAGGTCATCAAGGTCAAGTCGATGACGACGGAGGAGATTCAACTGAATGCGGCGCTCGAGGCGGCGGGGATTCATCCGTTCGAGACGGACCTGGCGGAGTTGATTATTCAGCTTGGCGAGGACCGGCCTTCGCATATTGTGGTGCCGGCGCTGCATAAGAACCGGCATGAGATTCGCGAGATCTTTCGGCGGACGATGAAGCTGCCGGAGCTGGGAGACCAGCCGCAGGACCTTGCGGATGCAGCGCGGGTGTTTTTGCGGGAGAAGTTTCTGCGGGTGAAGACAGGGGTCAGTGGGGCGAATTTTTTGATCGCGGAGACCGGCGGGGTTTGCATCGTCGAGAGCGAAGGCAATGGGCGGATGTGTTTGACGCTGCCGGAGACGCTGATTACTGTCGCGGGAATTGATAAGGTCATTCCGCGGTATCAGGACCTTGAGGTGTTGCTGCAGTTGCTGCCTCGGTCGGCGACGGGGGAGCGGATGAATCCGTATAACTCGGTTTGGACCGGGGTGGATCAAACCCATGTCGCAGAATCGGGACATGGGGCGCCCGCACAACCACCCGTACACGGCGATGGGCCGCAAGTGTTTCATGTGGTGCTGATGGACAATGCGCGGACGGAGATTCTGGCGGATGAAGAGGCGCGGCAGACGCTGAACTGTATTCGCTGTGCGGCTTGTCAGAATGCCTGTCCGGTGTATCGGCAGACGGGTGGACATGCGTATGGGTCGGTGTATGCCGGACCGATCGGGGCGATTCTGACGCCGCAGTTGCAGGAGATGCATCATGCGCAGTCTCTGCCATATGCTTCGTCGTTGTGTGGGGCCTGCTATGAGGTCTGTCCGGTGAAGATCAATATTCCGGAGGTGCTGATCCATCTGCGGAACAAAGTGGTGAAGCAGAATACGGCTGGGGTGGCTGGCTTTTTCGATGTTGAGGCGGGCACGATGAAGGCGATGGCGATGATCTTCCGAAGCGAACGGAGGTTCCGTGCGGCGCAGCGGCTGGGGCGTGTCGCGGAGTCTCCGCTGGTTGGCAAGGATGGGTGGATTGGGTGGCTGCCGGGGATGCTGGGTGGATGGACTCAGGTGAGGGACCTGCAGGAGATGCCGAAGGAGACCTTTCGCGACTGGTGGGAGAAGAGAGGCAGGAATGGCAACTGATATGGTTACAAATTCGGCCCGCGCGGAGGTGCTGCGGCGGATCCGCGCGGCGACGGGTGGCCCCGCAAATGCTGAGGCGGCGCAGGCTGGATGGCGTGCGGTCGAGCGGAGATATCGGCGGGAGGCGACACGGTCGCGTGTGGCGATTCTGGAGCTGCTCGTGGACCGTCTGCGGGACTATGACGCGCGTGTGGTTCGGGCCATGCATGTTGATGTGCGTACGGCTGCGGCGAGGATGCTGGAGGAGCGTAAGGCGAAGCGCATGGTTGTGCCGCGAGGGTTGGCGGCGGAATGGTTGCCGGGCGCGGTTGAATTTATTGTTGATGATGGATTGGCTGCGGCGGAGTTGGATCGTGTTGACGGCGTGATGACGGGAGCGACGCTGGCGATTGCGGAGACGGGGACCGTGGTGCTGCAGAATGTCGCGGGGCAGGGAAGACGGGCAGTGACGCTGGTTCCGGACTATCACCTGTGCGTGGTGCGGGTGGAGGATGTGGTGGAGACAGTGCCGGAGGCGATGGAGCGGTTGCAGGCGACGGCTGGGTTGGCAACTACGTTCGTTTCTGGGCCTTCGGCTACGGCGGATATCGAGATGACCCGGATCAAGGGAGTGCATGGGCCGCGATTTCTGGATGTGATTCTGGTTGGGTAAAGCTTCGCGGAAAATACCTTTGACAATTGCATTGGAAAGGTAGATTCTGCTGAATGTTTCAATAGAGAGTATATTTCTGTTTGTGCAACTTGTTCGGATGAAGGGATTGGACCATGGCAATCAACGGTGCAGGTGCGGCAGAGCGGGAGGCACAAAGGGTCTGTAGTGCGCTGGACGGCTTCCGGATCGAGGTTCCGTCGTGGGGCTTCGCCAATACCGGGACGCGGTTCGGCAAGTTCGTGCAGGGCGGGGCGGCGACGACGATCGAGGAGAAGTTCAGCGATGCCGCGCAGGTGAATGCGCTGACCGGGGCCAGTCCTACGGTGGCGCTGCATGTGCTGTGGGATTTGCCGGGGGGCAAGGCGGATGTTCCGGCGATCCAGGGGCTGGAAAAGAAGTATGGGGTGAAAGCAGGGTCGATCAATCCGAATCTGTTCCAGGATGCAGAGTACAAGTATGGATCGATTGCGAACCCCAGTGCGGAGATTCGCGGGAATGCGCTGGCTCATCTGCTGGACTCGGTGGAGATTGGACGGGAGCTTGGGTCGAAGGATGTTTCGCTTTGGATCGCGGATGGGTCGAACTATCCGGGGACGCAGAGTATCCGCAAGCGGATTGGATTTATGGAAGAGGTGCTGGCTGCGACGCATGCCGCGCTGGGCGAGGGGCAGCGGATGCTGGTGGAGTACAAGCCGTTTGAGCCGGCTTTTTATCACACGGACATTGCGGACTGGGGGATGGCTCTGGAACTGGCGCGGCGGGCGGGGCCGAAGGCGAAGGTGCTGGTGGATACGGGGCATCATTACCAGGGGACGAATATTGAGCAGATTGTGGCCTGGCTGCTGCGCTTGGGAGAGCTGGGTGGATTTCATTTCAACGACCGGAAGTATGCCGATGACGACCTGACGCTGGGGTCGATCGATCCCTACCAGGTGTTCCGGATCTTTCATGAGATTTTGAGCGTGAGTGACGAGGAGCGTGCGGGGGTCGCGTTCATGATCGACCAGAGCCACAACCTGAAGGGCAAGATGGAGGCGATGGTGCAGACCGTGATGACGGCGCAGGAGCTGTATGCGAAGGCGGCGCTGATCGATCAGGCGAAGCTTGCGGAGTTGCAGCAGGAGTGCCGGCTGGTGGAGGCGGAGGAGTGCTTCCGGAGTGCGTTCTGGCAGGATGTGCGGCCTGTGGTGCGGGAGTGGCGGGTGGCTCGTGGGCTGCCGGCGGAGCCTTTGAAGGCGCTGGTTGAGAGCGGGTATGTGGAGAAGATTACTCGGGAGCGCGGGAGCAAGAATGCCCGGAGTGTTTCGAGCTATGCGTAGTGGATAGTGCATTTCGGCGCTCCTTTCGGGGGTACCCCCCCTATTGCCCGCGTGTAAATATCCTATTTTCAATAGTTTACGGGTAATGATCGGCTGTAAAAATGTCATTACAAAGGGGTTACGTCCAAATTTGTCCAAATAAAGGGGTTATGGGTTGAAGGTGCTGTAAATGGGAAAGCCCCGGTCGATGACCGGGGCTTTTTTATTTCACTGTATTCAGTATAGCGGATTGGAGGTAACTAACATGCCACTTGGATGTTGTTGTGGGGTAATGATTTAGGTGGTTTGGGGGCTTGACATGCGATTTTGCTGGGGTTTTTGCGATTTAAATTCTTTGGATACTGGGCTGAAGCCTGGACGGTGGCTCCGCGAAAGTGGTATCCGCATATTTGGGGCCGAGGGTCGTGGGAAGGCCAAGTCGCGGTTTGGTCTTGGGAAAGATGGAGGTAGAGAAGCGGATTTCTCCACTGCGCTGCTCGCAAAAGACGCGAGCGGCTTCGGTAAAAATGACGATTTCTGGGTCGGGTAAGAGAGAACAGACAAGAGCAAAGGCAACGGCCTGGTGGCTCTTTGAACTAGCGGTTTGGGCTTGGGAAAGGTGGAGGTAGAGAAGCGGATTTCTCCACTGCGCTGCTCGCAAAAGGCGCGAGCAGCTCCGGTCGAAATGACGATTCCTGATGACGATTCCTAGGTTCGGGTAAGAGAGAACAGACAACAGCAACGGCAAGGGCTTGGCGGCTGGGTGAGAGTCCACGTTCCCACCCATCGCAAAAAGCGCGATGGAGGGGGCACCCGGGTTTTTGGCGGTGGGATGACAGTAAAGGCACAAGCACAAGCAGAGACGAAATGCTGGAGTTCTTCGCTGCGCTCGGAATGACAAGTATGGCCGGGAGGGCTTTTTCGGGTGGGTACTAATTTTTTTGGGATTCTGTTTTGAATCCTCATTTCATTAACGAAACTCTCGCGGATTGCTTCATAATGGAGCGGTTGAGTGAGTGTTCCTGGATGGGGTTTCTGGATAGGAGACTATGGCGGTTCGGAAAACGACGAAGAGACTTTATTTGATTCCCGTGCTGTCGAAGGCGCTGGATATTCTTGAGTTGCTGCAGGCGGAGAACCAGCCGTTGACGCTGGAGGCGATTCACCGGCAGACGCGGATCTCGAAGACGACGGTGTACCGGGTGCTGAAGACGTTTGTGCACCGGGGGTATCTGTCGCAGTCGCCGGATGGGCTGTACCGGCAAGTGACGCGGCCGAAGAAGCTGCGGTTCGGGTTTGGCGGGCAGAGTGCGGATATGCCTTTTTCTGTCGAGGTGACGGAGAGTTTGAAGGATGCGGCGGCTTCGGTGGGGGTGGACCTGCTGATTCTGGACAATCGCTACGACGCGCCGACGGCGTTGAAGAATGCGGAGGAGTTTGTCCGCAGCAAGGTGGACCTGGTGATCGAGTTTCAGGTGGAGCAGGAGGTTGCGCCGATGATCGGGGACAAGATTGCGGGGGCGGGGATTCCATTGATCGCGATTGATATTCCGCATCCTCATGCGACTTACTTTGGCGTGGATAACTACAGGGTGGGGATCGAGGCCGGCGAGGCGTTGGCTGCGCATGCAACGACGAACTGGGAGGGGAAGGTGGATTGGGTGATTGGCCTGGATCTGCCGGAGGCGGGGCAGTTGGTGCAGAGCAGAATTACGGGCGCGTTTGAGGGTGTGAGGGCGGGGCATCCTGAGTTGCCGGTGGAGGTGTTTGTGCGGATCGACGGGAGGGGGATGCGGGACCGCAGCAAGAAGCTGATCTCGGATTTTCTGCAGCGGCATCCCAAGGACAAACATATTTTGATCGCGGCGGCTACGGACTCGAGCGGATTGGGTGCGGTGGATGCGGTGCGGGAGCAGAAGCGCGAGCGGCATGTGGCGATTGTGGGGCAGGATTGTATTGCCGAGGCGATTCAGGAGATGAAGAAGGATAAGTCGCCGCTGATTGGGTCGGTTTCGCATGAGACGAGTTCGTATGGGCCGAGCCTGATCCATCTGGGACTGTTGCTGCTGAAGGGGCAGACCGTGGCGCCGTATAACTATGTGGCTCATCGGATGGTGACGCGGGAGTCGTTGCAGTAGAGACGGTTGATCCTGTATTTCGAGGCCCGGTTCGCAACGGGGATCGCTGGCATGTTTTCACATTGGAAATAGTTGCCGTATTGGTGTTTCGTGTGGAATGATAGTCGGGGCTTGATTTCGACAGAGGTTGACACATGACAGCACAGAATGGCCTTCGATTTCTGGAAGATCGTTGGGATGACGCGGTTGCTGCGAAGCTGGATGCACCGGAGTTGCTAAGGTACCGGTCAAACCTGCTGGGTTCGGACCTGCGGATTACGAACTTTGGTGGGGGGAATACCAGCTCGAAGCTGGAGCAGGTCGATCCGCTGGATGGAAAGACGAAGCAGATTCTTTGGGTGAAGGGGAGCGGGGGCGACCTGGGGAGCATCAAGCGGACGGGGTTTGCGACGCTCTATATGGATAAGCTGCTGGCGCTGGAGAAGGCGTATCGCGGCGTTGAGCTGGAAGACGAGATGGTGGAGATGTATCCGTTGTGCACGTTTGGGAACAACCCTGTCGCGGCTTCGATCGATACGCCGCTGCATGGATTTTTGCCGTTTCCGCATGTGGACCATCTGCATCCGGACTGGGGGATTGCGCTGGCGGCGTCGGCGAACGGGAAGATCAAGATGGAGGAGTTCAACAAGGAGTTTGGGCACAAGCTGGCGTGGCTGCCGTGGCAGCGGCCGGGGTTTGAGCTTGGCATGATGCTGAAGAAGATTGTTGCCCAGACGCCGGGGTGCGATGGCGTGGTGCTGGGTGGGCATGGGTTATTTACGTGGGGGAATACGCAGCGTGAGAGCTATCTGAATACGATTACGATCATCGATCAGCTGGGGCAGTTTATCGAGCGGCACGCTGCGGCGGGGTACAAAGTGTTTGGTGGCGGGCAGGTGAAGGTGCGGGAGGATCGCGCGGAGATTGCGGCGTCGATCATGCCTTATCTGCGTGGGGCGGTTTCGAGGAAGCAACGTTGGATTGGGAGTTTTTCGGATTCGCCGCAGGTGCTGGAGTTTGTGAACTCGGCGCAGGCGGAGAGGCTGGCGCATCTGGGGACCAGTTGTCCGGATCATTTCATCAGGACGAAGATTCGGCCGATGTTCATCAAGTGGAATCCGGCGGCGGAGGGCGGGATTGTTGGCGCGGCCGCTGAGTTGAAGGAGTTGATCGAGACGGCGCTCGAGACCTATCGCGTGGAGTATGCGGAGTACTACAAGAAGCATGCAGTGAAGGATTCGCCTGCGTTGCGCGATGCAAGTCCGACGGTGGTGCTGGTGCCGGGTGTGGGGATGTTCAGCTTTGGCAAGAACAAGACGGAGTCGCGGATTACGGGCGAGTTTTACATCAATGCGATTGGTGTGATGCAGGGTGCGGGTGCGCTGGGGGCGGGAGTGGATTGCAATGAGATTCCGCAGGCTGGGCCGGCTGCTTCGGCAGATCAGTTTACGGTGCATGCGAACTATGTTGCTCTGCCGCCTGGCGAGGCGTTCCGGATTGAGTACTGGAAGCTGGAGGAGGCGAAGATTCGCAGGCAGCCTCCGGAGAAAGAGCTGAGCCGGCGGGTTGCGTTGATTGTGGGTGGAGGCAGTGGGATTGGGCGTGAGGTTGCTTTGCTGGCGGCTGAGCGTGGAGCCCACGTGATGGTTGCGGACCGCGATGTGAAGGGTGCGGAGGCTGTCGCCGCTGAGACTGCTGCGATCTCCGGTAAGGAAGCGGTTGGCTGGACGAGTATTGATATTCGCGACCGCAAGACAATCAAGGCTGCACTGGATGCGACTGTCAAGCACTTTGGCGGAATCGATATTTTGATCAATACCGCTGCGCTGTTTCCATCTTCGCCGGATGGTGTGATTGGCGATACGCAGTGGGCTTTGACGCTGGAGGTGAATGTCACTGCTAACTATCTGCTGACGGATGAGGCGGCGAAGATATTTGCGGAGCAGGGGATTGATGCGAGTGTGGTGCTGACGAGTTCTGCGAATGCTGTTGTTGCCAAACGCGGGAGTGAGGCGTACGACGTGAGCAAGGCTGCGCTGAGTCATCTGGTGCGGGAGCTGGCGGTTTCGATGGCGCCGAAGGTGCGGGTGAATGGGATTTCGCCGGCTACGGTGGTGAAGGGATCGACGATGTTTCCGCGGGATCGCGTGATTGCGTCGTTGAAGAAGTACAAGCTGCCGTTTGAAGAGAAGATGACCGACGACGAGTTGCGCGCAGGCCATTATGTTTCTTGCAGGGCCGCTGGCGCGATGCACGACGGGACATTTGATTCCTGTCGATGGCGGGTTGACTGAGGCTTATTTGCGATGAAGAAGCGAACGCCCGACATGGCGTTGCTGCCTGCGGATAAGCGGGCTTCGATCGCGGTGGACCTGGGGGCGGAAAGCTGCCGGGTGTCTCTGCTGCGATGGCTGGACGATAAGGCGGAGATCACGCTGGTGCACCGGTTTGCGAATGCTCCACGCGAGGTGAATGGAGGACTGCATTGGGATCTCGAGATGATCGAGGTGGGGCTCGACCATGGACTTCGGCAGTGTGCGGCGATTGCGGAGGAAGGTGTTCGCTCGATTGCGGTGGATGGGTGGGCGGTGGACTATGTGCGGGTGGATGCGGATGGGAAGGCCCTGGCTGATCCTTTCTGTTACCGCGATGAACGCACTGTCAAGGCGGAGCGTGCGCTGCATCGCAAGATAAGCGCGGAGAGACTGCGCGAGCTGACAGGTGTTCAGTTGATCCGGATCAACACTCTGTATCAATTGTATGCTGACCAGTTACAGGGGCTGCCGGAGGGGCGGCAGTGGCTGAATCTGCCGGAGTATATTCTGTCGCGTTGGGGCGGAGCGCGTGTGGCCGAACTTACGAACGCGACTCATACGCAGATGGTGGAGCTGTATCAGCGGCAGTGGTGCCGGGAGATCTTCGGCGCGGCGCATCTTGACATGGCGAGCGCGGCGAAGCTTGTTCCTCCGGGCACGGAGATCGGCAAGCTGAGCGGGCCGCTGGCGAAGTTGCCGGCGCTGCGCGATACGGTCTTGATTGCACCGGCGTGCCATGACACGGCTTCGGCGATTGCGGGGATTCCGGCGACGGGGAATGACTGGGCTTATATCAGTTCGGGTACGTGGTCGCTGGTGGGGACGCTGCTGGAACAGCCGCGGAACGGTGAGGCTGCCGCGGAGGAAAACTTTACGAATCTCGGCGCGGTTGGCGGGCGGATATGCTTTCACAAAAATGTGAATGGGATGTGGCTGATCCGGCAGTGCATTGAAAAGTGGGCGGCGGACGGACGGGTGTGGACTGTGCCGGGGCTGGTGGCGGCTGCCGAGAAGATTGCGAAGCCGCATGGGCTGCTTGATGTAGACGATCCGGATCTGCTGCTTGCGGGACGAATGCCGCAGCGGATTAATGCGCAGCGTGTGCGTAAAGGGTTGGAGGCTTTGGATGAGAAGCCGGAGAACGCTCCGGTGTTTGCGAGTTTGATCTTTCATAGCCTGGCGTCGCGGTACGCGAAGGTGCTGGACCGGGTAGCGTTTCATAGCGGCAAGAAGTTGAAGCGGCTGTTTGTTGTGGGTGGCGCGAGTCAGAACGATTATCTGAATCGGCTGACGAAGGAAGCGACGGGGCTGGAGTTGTTTCGGGGGGCGGCGGAGAGTTCGACGGTGGGGAACTTTGCGATGCAGATGGCGGTTCTGGAGGGAAGCCGCGATGCGGTGACTGGCGCCTATGCAGAGCAGGTGTCGCGGTGGGCCGGGTTGTTTGTCGCTGCACTGGAGCAGGCGGCGAAGTAGCGCGGCTGCGTGATAGGCTTCCCTTGCATTCGTTGGGCGCTGCGACCGACAAGGGTGCGCGGGATCTGCGTTCTCTGCTGTGGTCTTCGATCGACAACGATACGTCGCGGGATCTGGATCAGATTGAGGTGGCGGAGCGAGTGGATGGCGGCATTCGCGTGAGGGTGGCGATCGCGGATGTTTCGGTCGCGGTGTTGAAGGACACAGTGATTGACCGGCATGCTGCGGATCAGACGCAGACGGTGTATACGGCGGTCCGGAATTTTTCGATGCTGCCTACGGAGCTGTCGACCGATATGACCTCGCTGAATGAGGATGAAGTTCGCGCGGCGCATGTGGTTGAGTTTGTGGTGGATGCTCAGGGGACTGTGACGCAGACGAGTATCTACAGGGCGCTGGTGAAGAACAAGGCGCAGCTTGCTTACAGCCATGTGGGGCCGTGGCTGGAGAGGACGAGTGGGCCGGATGCGAAGGTTGCTGCTTCCGATGGATTGCAGGCGCAGTTGAAGCTGCAGGATGAGGCGGCGGTGGCGTTGCGGGCGCAGCGGGTGAGGCAAGGGGCGCTGGAGTTTAGTAGGGCGGAGGCCGATCCGGTGGTGGTCGATGGGAAGGTCCAGTCGTTCGGGACGGTGTTTCATAACCGCGCCAGTGATTTGATTGAAGAGTTGATGATCGCTTCGAACGAGACGATGGCGAAGACGCTGCGTGCGGCGAAGCGGTCTTGCATTCGCAGGGTGGTGCGGTCGCCGGAGCGTTGGGCGAGGATTGTGGAGTTGGTTGGGCGGCATGGGACGGTGCTCCCGGCCGCGCCTGACTCGGGTGCGCTGAATGCTTTTTTGCAGAAGCAGCAGGCGGCGGATGCGGTGCACTATCCGGATCTGTCGCTGGCGATTATCAAGTTGATGGGGCCGGGGGAGTATGTGCTGGCTAAGGGGGATGAGGAGGAGGCGCAGGGGCACTTTGGGCTGGCGACGCAGGACTATGCGCATTCGACGGCTCCGAACCGGCGGTTTGCGGACCTGGTGACGCAGCGGGTGGTGAAGGCGTGGCTCGCCGGGGAGACTGCACCGTACTCGGATGAGGAGTTGGTGGTGATTGCGGCGCATTGCAATGAGCGGGAGTCGGCGGCGCGCAAGGTGGAGCGGGCGATGATGAAACGCGTTGCTGCGGTGGCGCTCGCGGGGAGTGTCGGGAAGACCTTCCATGGGGTTATTACCGGGGCGAATGATAAGGGGACGTATGTGCGGGTGTTCGATCCTCCGGTGGAGGGGAAGATTGTGCGTGGGGCGAATGGGCTCGATGTTGGGGACACGGTGGATGTGACGCTGCTGCATACCGATCCGCAGCATGCATTTATTGATTTTGGGCATGGGGTGATCTCGGGGAGTGGCGAATCGAAGGCGGTCTCGCTCCGCTCGATAACCCACCCTTTACGATGAGACTGTAAAGGATGGGCCACCCGGTTTTTGTGGCACCCGGTTTTGTGGCTTCGGGTTTCGTTGGGCCCGGTTGCGACTTTGTTGAGCGTGGAAATGTTCATTTTGGTTCGCCGTAGGGGACGTCCTTGGGGTTGGCTTCGCCGGTGGAGTCGGTGAAGGCGACTTTGCTGCCGTCGGCGGTCTTGATGGTGTTGTCGGTCATGGTCCAATTTTTTGCGTTGGCGATGGTGCCGGCGGTGGCGGCTTCGATGTTGAGGTGGTTGAGGCGGAAGTTGTCGAGTGTGGCGTTGGGGTAGGCGGCTACGTTGAAGGCTTGCTTAGCGCCGGTGGCTTTGATGTTCCAGATGTGGACGTCGCTGAAGTGGGGGAGACCTTTGTCCTCGGGGACTTTGGTGGTGAGGGTGATGTAGTAGGCGGGTGGATTTTTCAGGTCGGGGGGCAGGGTGGCGTAGCTGTAGGTGGGATTCCAGTTCATCGTGATGTGGATGGGAATGGCTACGCCTTCCAAAGTTAGGTCGTGGATGCGGATGTCTCGGGCGTTGCCGCCGCGGGTGTGGGCGGATTTGAAGAGGACTCCGGAGGGAACGCCGGAGAGCGCGGTGATGTTGTAGGCCTCGATGTTGCGGAAGCCGCCGGAGGTCTCGCTGCCGATGGTGATGGCGGCGGCTCCGTGGCGGATGATGGAGTCGCGGAGGATGACGTCTTCGGTTGGACGGTTTACGCGGAGGCCGTCGGAGTCGCGGCCGGCCTTGAGGCAGAGGGCGTCGTCGTTGACGTCGATGTCGGCGTGGGTTACGAGGACTTTTTGGGAGGAGTCTATGTCGATGCCGTCGGTGGAGGGACCCTTGCCGCCTTCGTTGTTGCGGATGATGACGCCGTCGATGGTGATGTCGTGGGAGTAGAGGACCTGGACGGTCCAGAAGCCGGAGCGCTTGAGGGTGATGCCTCCGCCGAGGTGGATGTTTTCTGAGTTTTGCAGGAGGATGAGGCGGGGGCGGCGGGCGTCGTAGTCGGAGGCCCAGCGGAGGCCTTTGGGTTCGTATTGCGCGCGGAGGTCCCAGTAGGACTTCCACCAGGTGGGGCCGTCGCCGTCGATGGTGCCATGGCCTGTGATGGTGATGTTGTGCTGGTCGCGGGTGTTGATGAGGGCGGCGGGCCAGGTCATCTCGATGCCGGCGATGCGGGTGGGGAGGAGGGGGTAGTCTTCGAGTTTCTGGGAGCCGATGAGGGTCACGCCTTCGGGGAGGTCGAGGGTGACGCCGGATTTGAGGAAGAGGGAGCCCGTGAGGTAGGTTCCGGGCTTGAGGGTAGCGGTGCCATTGGCTGTGGCTGCGGCGTCGATGGCTTTTTGGATCGCGGCGGTGTTCACGGTGATGCTGTCGGGTTTGGCTCCGTAGTCGTTGGCGAAAAATATTTTTGATTGGGCGTGGGTGCTGGCGGGAATGAGGGCGAGGAGAAGGGCTAAGGCGAGCTTTGGCGTGCGTATTGTGGTCGCGGTCATGGTGCCTCCCCCCTCCCAGGGTTTATTGCGCAAAGTCTTCGAAGGAGAGACTTTGGGGTTGGACTTCTGGTGGTTAAAGTGATGCGTTAAATGGTGCAGTCCGGCTTGCGCCGGACTGTTTGGTTGCTGAGTTAATTTTATCGTGGGTGTCAAGGGATTCGAGGGTTTGGTGGCGTGGACAGGAGAGCATACCCCAGGGGCTAAAGCCCTCGTTGCTGCTCCGGACTGAGAGACCCAAGGCTGAAGCCTTGGGGTACCTAGAAGCAAAAGCAGATCCCCTTCGGGGATGACAACCAGAGATGCAACGGCAAAAGCAACGGCTTGTCTGGGCTGGGAGATGGTGTGGGTAGAAAAGCGGATTTCTCCACTCCGCGCTGCGCGCTTCGGTCGAAATGACGATTTTTTGAGGTGGGTCTAACGGAGAACAGGCAAAGGCAAAAGCAAAAGCAGATCCCCTTTGGGGGTGACAGCCAGAAAAGCAATGGCAAAAACAAGAACAACCGCAGGTCCTTCGACTACGACGCGCAAGAGACGCGCGTCTCCGCTCAGGATGACAACTTTTTTCGTCGTCAAAGTTCGTCACTGAGTCTCCTCGGTGACGAGGTGGATGGTGCCGAGGAGGCCGGAGGGGATGGGTTGGACTTTGTCGAGGTCCTGCATCTGGAAGCGGTCGCCGTATCTTTCTATGAGGGGTTTGTAGTCGTGGGGTGGGAGCGCGGACCAGGCGTTGAGGGCGGTGTTGTAGACGTGGATTTCGATGTGGTTCTCCCCCGGCTTGAGGAGTTTTGAGACGTCGAGGCGGTAGGGTGGGTGCCAGAGGGAGCCGGCGCGCTGGCCGTTGAGGAAGACGATGGCGGCTTCGTGGATGGGTGGGTCGTACCAGGCGCGCATGCCGGGGCCGGTGCGGGTGACGCGTGGGTCGGGGAGACCGTTGGGGCCTAAGGCTGGGTGCTCGGGTGGGGAGTCCGGCGCGCCGCGGATGGCTTTGCCTCCGTCGATATCAAGGAAGGCTGGGGTTTTGGGTGTGGCGTTGACGGTAAAGTCACGGGAATAGACCGCTTCGCCGGAGTAGTAGAGGCTGGCCGGATCCGAGGTCCAGTCGGTTAGGGTGGGTCCTGTCACTGTTTCTTTGGTAGAGGTGAAGGTGATTTGCCAGTCAGTGCTGAGGTCGGCCAGAAGATGGGTTTGTGGAACGTGTTTGAGCGGACTAGCGAGGTAGCCTGCCGCACGCACTCTGTTCATCTCGTCGTTGTATTCGAGGAATTCAGGACTTGGCTTCGGTGCGGTGCTGCTGAAGACGAAGATCTTGGATTCGTAGGGATTGAGAAAAAGGCTGAGGTTGGCGGAGGGAATCGGAATTGATGAGACCGTGTCTGGATCCCATTGCTCGCCATATTGATAGGCGGTTGCGAATGTAACTGTCGCGTCCATTGGGTGATTCGAAGTGTTGGCTACAAAGTAGACGTCGACATTCGGAAGTTTGCGGCGAATGAAACCAAACGACTCTTTGCCGTAGTCACCTAAGGTGGTCAGTTTGAAATCGGGGTTGCCGACGTTGTCGAGCGCTTTGGTCAGTTCGCCGGTGTTGGGGACGAGCATAATGGCTTTGGATATCTCGGCTATCTCGGGGGAGGAGTTGCCTTCTGGGTCCTGTGTGGGGACCTGTCCTACGGCTACTACTTTGCCGCCGTTTTCGGCGAAGGTGTGAATCTTGCGGAGGGTTTCGATGGGGATGCGGTCGGTGGGCGGGAGGACGAGGATTTGGTGGGTGCCGAGGCCTACGGAGTTGATGGCGTCGGCGTCGATGTAGTCGACGTTGTAACCCGCGCTGAGGATTGCTGACATGAGTGCGGTGGTGATGAGCTTCTGCATGGCTCCGGTGACGGTGACGTGGGCGGGGGTGAAGCTGGCCCAGGCGTCGTCGGTGGGGAGGAGAATGGCGACCTGGTTGGCGGGTTGGCCCTGGCGGAGGAGCCAGCTGATGCGCTGGAGGTAGCGGGTGACGTCGGGCATGACGGGATGCCAGGGGTTGTGGTCGTCAAAGACGGCGGCGGCGTAGAGGCTCCAGCCGGGTTCGGGGACTTTGCCCGGAGGTGGTGAGTAGGGCCAGCCGTGGAAGATGAGTTGGTTCTCGCCCATGATGAAGTCGATGTCGGCTTCGGCTTTCATGTCGAGCGGCGTGGCGCGGAAGACGGGGGAGTGGAGCCAGGTGAAGGTCTCGCCGGAGGTGACGTTGTTGTTGAAGACGTGGTTGGCGGAGGTGGCCCAGCGGAGTGTGGAAAACGCTCGCCACTGTGGACCCTCGCCTTCGGGGAGGGCGGCTAGGCGCTGGCTTGAGAATGAAACTGCTGGCTCTCCATAGGTTTGCGAGCGAAACTTCGTGTGATGGGCGATGGACCAGTTATTGATTTGGGTCAGGTAATTTTCATTGACCAATTCGGTGAGGGTCTGGCCCCAATCGTGCCTTACCTTTTCGGCGGCGGGGGTGCCTCCGGCTACAAGTTCGGGGAGGTGGGGGAGGAGATCGTAGCCGCGGCGCTTCTGGAATTCGGCGGGGAGGGTGGGGGTCCAGTCGGCTCCGTAGGCTTCGAGGGAGTCGGAGAAGATGGCGTAGGGTGGGGTGTCGCCGAAGGCTTTAACGAGGGGTTCGCCTACTTTTTGGAGGTGGGTGGCTACGGCTTCGTGGCTGAAGGGATCGAGGACGTAGCCTTCGGCTCCTACGGCGGCTCGCTTGACTTGCTGTTTGGTGTGGCTGGCTATGAAGAAGATGGCTCCGCGGAGGGAGTTGGATGGAGAGATGGGGATGGTTGGTCCGGAGATTTTGAGCTGTTGCACCGAGGCTGGATCCCAGGTGATGGGTGGCGGTGGGTTAGGGTCTCGGGCGGGTGGGTAGAGGGTGGGAGGGGAGATGGAAGGGGCGCCACAGACATTGCTATAGGCAAAACCACAGGGAGCGGGGGGCGAGGCGGCGGGAAGGAGGTTGAAGAGGGAGGCGGAGATGAAGGTTTCGCCTGCTTCGAGAGGGGGCGGAGTGATGGAGGTGGCGTTGGCGGGGACGGGGACTTCGGTGAAGCGGAGGCGGCTTGCAGCTTCAGCTAGCGTGGTGGCTGGGCCGCCGTAGGGCCAGCCGCTGCAGAGGGTGACGTCGATGCGGAGGCCGAGCCTGCCTTCGGCCTGGGCGTAGTGGACGGCGTCGAGCATCTCGGGGGAGAGGAAGGGGAGGTTCTTGAGATTTTTGGATGGGTTGTCGAGGACTTCGGGGTAGACAAAGGCTAGTTCGGCTCCGCCGATGCCGTCGGTTTTCATCTGCTGGAGTTCGTGGAGGAGCTCGGGTTTTTCCACAGCGGCACCGAACCACCACCAGCGCACCATGGGCTTTGCTTCTGGCGGGGGATTCTTGAAGCTGGACTTGAGGGATTCTATTGGAGATTGTGCAAGCAAGAGAGATGGAGCGACTAAGAATGTAGCTGCGGCTAGGAGGATGGCCTGTGGAAATCTTGAGGAAAAGGGATGCATACTGTGGATTACTCCTGCTTTGCGGAGGCGCTGGTGTCTATGACGGGGCCGTCGAGGATTGGGGTGGCTAGACCTGAGACGGTGGGTGCGGCGGCTGAGGGGCTGAGGTCGAAGACGACGATTTCGTTGGTTCCTTCACGGAGCCAGGGGCCGGGGACGTAGAGGGTGTCCTGCGGGCCGATGTTCCAGAAACGGCCGATGGGGTGGCCGTTGATCCAGAGGGCTCCTTTGCCCAGGGAGCGGACGTCGAGGAAGGTGTCGCCAGTGGTGGTTAGGGTGAAGTGGCCGCGGTAGAAGGTGGGGGTGGGTTGGTTCTGGAGGCAGTTTGGAGAATGGCATACCCCAGGGGCTAAAGCCCCTTCTTTTTCGACGTCGCGCTTCGCTCGCCTTCTTCGCACTATGCGCTTCGCTCGGAATGACGAATTTATTTGGTGCGGGAAGAGTGGTCATGGGGAGGGGGTAGATATGCCAGTTGGTGAGGGGTTGGCCGGCGAGAGTGACGGATTTGGTGACGCCCTTGGATTCGCCGCGCATGGCTTGGGAGAAGTTGATGCGGGCCGAGTTTTCTACGAGGATGTCCAGCTGAGCGGGGCCGGTGGTGGTGATGGCGAGGGTGGATTGCTTGTCGCGACGGTCGAGGATACCGGCTAGTTTGCCGTTTAAGTAAATCTGCGCGTAGTCGTGGAGTTCGTCGAGAACTAGATTGCCGGAGACGGCGGCGGTGAGTTGGTGGCGGTAGAGGATGTAGCCGTAGGCCTGGTCGAACTGCTCCATTGGTTTTGGAGTGTCGGATTGGATCGGCTTGGGGAGGTTGATCCAGAGGGGTGTGGATTCGGTGAGGGTGAACTTCGGGATGGTGATGACTGGGGGTGGTTCAGGGATGGGGGGTAGGCAGGCTTCGCCTGATGACGCATTGTTCGGCTTCGCTAAACCCACGTCCGAAGATCGGGACGTGGGGCACCCAATGTATTTGGCGAAGATTTTTCGGAAGGCCAGGAATTTTGGGGTGGGGTGGCCGGCTTCGTCTAGGGGTGCGCCGTAGTCGTAGCTGGTTACGTCGGAGAAGTAGGTGTTGTTGTTCCAGTTGGCTCCGGACATGAAGCCGAAGCTGGTGCCGCCGTGGAACATGTAGAGGTTGATTCCGGAGCCGCGGTGGAGGATGTAGTCGATGTCTTCGAGTTGCGTTTCCAGGCGGCGGGTTTGGTGGGGGTGGCCCCAGTAGTCGAACCAGCCTGGCCAGTACTCGGTGACGACGAGAGGCTTGCCGGGTTGGAACGCGGCGAGCTTGTCCATTTCGCTCTGGTGCTGGCCGAGGCCGAAGTTGACTCCGGTGAAGACGCCGGGGATGCCGCCGGCGGGGAGTTCGTCGCCGCCGTCGACGGTGTCGAGGAGGGAGGCGGTGAAGCCGGCGCGGAGGAAGATGTCGCGCATGTGGGTCATGTAGGCATGGGTGGGGTCGGGTGGGGCGTTATCGTGTTGGGCGAAGCTGCCGTATTCGTTTTCGACCTGCGTGATGAGGATGGGGCCGCCGTGGCCGATCTGCAGGGGGGCGGTCTCCTGGGCGAGGCGGGTGATCCAGCGCTCGGCGGGGACCATGAAGGCGGGGTCGTTGGTGCGGAGGGCGGTGGACATGCGGGGGTCTTTGAGGAGCCACGCGGGGAAGCCTCCGAAGTCCCACTCGGCGCAGGAGTAGGGGCCGGCGCGGAGGATGACCCAGAGGCCCTCTTCCTGCGCGGCTTTGATGAAGGCGGCGACATCGTATTGTCCGGTGAAGTCGAAGTGGTTGGGGGTGGGCTCGTGGACGTTCCAGAAGACGTAGGTGGCGATGGTGTTGAGGCCCATGGCGTGGGCCATCTTGAGGCGGGCATGCCAGTATTCGCGGGGGATGCGGGCGTAGTGGAGTTCGCCGGAGAGGATTTTGAAGGGCTTGCCGTCGAGGGCGAAGTGGTCGCCTTCGATGGTGAAGGTGTGGGGTGCGGTCGCAGGTGGTTGGCCGAGAGTGGGGAGAGTGGCTAGGGCGAAGACGCTGGTGAGTAGGGTGCGGATGGTTGGTTTCATGGAAGGTAAAATTATAGCGACGCAGCCACGGTAGTTCATTTGGGAGAATGTTTCAAGGGAAGAACTTGGAGCGATAGGAGAGTGTCAGGCCGGAGCTAGGGTGTATCGACATAGAATGACGTGGGATTGGAGCGAATAGGCAAAAAATATAGAGAAAGTATCGGCACTACAAGCAAACCGCAGGTCCTTCGACTGCGCCTCTCGCGATGAGACTGCGAGGCCCGTTCGACTACGCTCAGGGTCAGGATGACAATTTCTATATCCTTCAATCACTTAAATTCAAGCTATATGTCAATTACTTAAATTCAAGCTATACGTCGATACATCCTAGTTCGTTGGTCACTCGGCGCCTTGTAGTGAATGATTGATATAGTGCTGTCGGCTCTGAGTTCAGGGAATCGCTGCACGGAAGGACCACGACTATGAATTTCAAGATTTTTCGTACGTTCGCACTTGCTGTCTCTCTGGCGGCGACTGGGTTTGCCGCCGCGCAGACAACTGTTGTTGCGTCCGGCTCGGTTCCGGCGATCGATAACACCTGGTGGAAGCATGCGGTGATCTATGAGATCTATCCGCGGAGCTTTCAGGATTCGAATGGCGATGGGATTGGGGATCTGAATGGGATAACGCAGCGGCTGGATTATCTGCAGGCGCTGGGGGTGGATGCGATCTGGATCTCGCCGATGTATCCGTCGCCGCAGGTGGATTTTGGGTATGACATCTCGGACTACGAGAATGTTGATCCGCAGTATGGGACGCTGAAGGATTTTGACCGGCTGGTGGAGGAGGCGAAGAAGCGGAACATTCGCGTGATTCTGGATATGGTGTTGAACCATACTTCGGACAAGCATAAGTGGTTTATCGAGTCGGCGAGCTCGCGGAAGAATGCGAAGCGGGACTGGTATGTGTGGAACGATGGCAAAGATGGGGGCAAGCCGGGGCCGAATGGCAAGCCGGTGCCGCCGAACAACTGGGAGAGTTTGTTTGGGGGGTCGGCGTGGGAGTACATGCCGCAGACGAAGTCGTTTTACTACCACAAGTTTTATAAGCAGCAGCCGGATCTGAACTGGAGCAATCCTGCGGTGGAGAAGGCGATGTTTGGGGCGATGCAGTTCTGGCTGGATCGCGGGGTGGCGGGGTATCGGCTGGATGCGATTCCGACGCTGTTTGAAGATTCGCAGCTGCGGGATGAGCCGGTGCTGGGTGGGACGAATGCTCAGGGCGATCCGAATTTGAACCACATCTATACGGATAATCTGCCGGCGGTGCATGACGTGATGCGGCGGATGCGCGCGATGGTGGCGAAGTATCCGGGCGACCGCGTGCTGATTGGGGAGACGTATCTGCCGAATACGGCTGAGCTGGACAAGTGGTACGGCGGGGCGAAGAAGGATGAGCTGCAGCTTCCGATGGATATGATCATCGGTTTTTCGAACAAGCTGGATGCGAATATGTTTCGGGCGCGGATTTCCGAGGTGGAGACGGAGGTGCATGGGTCGCAGCCTCTGCTGGTCTTCGATAACCATGACAATATTCGGAGCTGGGAGCGGTATGGGGATGGCGTTCATAACGTGGCGATTGCGAAGCTGCTTGCGGTGATGCTGTTCACGACGCGTGCTACTGCGCTGATGTACTACGGGGAGGAGTTGGGGATGGTGACGTCGACTCCGACGCGGGTGGAGGACGTGAGGGACCCGATCGGCAGGACGGGATGGCCGAAGGAGAAGGGGCGCGATGGGGAACGGACTCCGATGCAGTGGGACGCGACTCCCCCGCAGGCCGGGTTCAGCACAAGCCCCACGACGTGGCTTCCTGTGGCTTCGAACTATAAGACTGTGAATGTGCAGACGGAGCTGGCGGACCCGAACTCGCTGCTGAACTGGCATAAGAAATTGATTGAAATGAGAAGGACGCGGGACGCGGTGCGGGATGGGGGGATGGTGATGCTCGATGGGACGAACCCGAGCGTGTTGTCGTACGTGCGGACGGCTCCGCCGGGCCACCACAACATTGTGGTGGCGCTGAACATGACGGGGCAGCCGCAGAAGATCGCTTTGGATTTGAAGGAGGCGGGGATTCAGCAGACGGCGATCAAGACCCTGATGACGGATGCGCCTTCGCTGATGGGGGCGACTTCGACTTCGATTACGCTGCCGCCGTTTGCTAGCTGGATAGGCGAGGTGCAGATGCCGTAGGGGCTTGAGAATCTTCGGCAACTGTAAAAGCCGTGGCGCTTCTGACAAAAATGCGGGGGTTCTTCCCCATTCGACTTCGCTCAGGGTCAGAATGACAACCTTTGGATGGGGAGGTGGTCGGCGGCGGTGGTGAGAGTGTGTGGCACACGACTATGTCCGCAATTGTTTGTGAGCCGATGGGGATTCACGGAGTAGAAGTCTTGCTGTAATGGCAACGCAACAAAGGCAGGCTAGTGTCTTCGCTGTCGGGCAGCGCCGTTTGGGAATGCGGGCGCTCTCTTCACAAGGAGACATTAGCGATGATCAGCAAGACCGCAGCGTTAGGAGTATTCGTTACAGCCCTGGCGAGCACGATGTGTGCTCAAGAGGGTAGCGCGCCGAAGGGCGTTCCGAACCTGGATCATGTGTTCGTGATCATGATGGAAAACCATGGCTACAGCCAGATTCTGAACAATCCGAATGCGCCGTTTATCAACCAGTATGCGAAGGCGCATAACGTGGCGACGAACTACTTCGCGATCGCGCACCCGAGTTTGACGAACTACCTCGAGATCGTGGGCGGGTCGAACTTTGGCGTGCAGACGGACAACTATCCGGATTGGCATAACAAGAACTGCACGACGAACCTGGCTTCGGGGACTGTGGCTACGGACAATCCGGCGAGTCCGCTGATCTGCCCGATCTCGGGAGTGGGCACCGACGCGTCTACTCCGGCGATTGACTTTATCAACGAGACGCAGGGGCAGCCGGGTGACATCAACATTGACGGGAAGCAGTCGATTGCGGCGAACAAGAATACGGCGGGCAAGACGATTGCGGATCAACTGGCTGCCAAGGGGCTGAGCTGGAAGAGCTACCAGGAGAGCATCCCGCTGGGCGGCGTGGATACGGTGAACTACAGCGATGGATTCTTCACGAATAACACGGACTTTACGAAGATTCTGCCGGCACAGAATCCTCCGCTGACGTCGGACGGGATTGTTGCGCTGTATGCGGCGAAGCACAATCCGTTCGTTTACTTCCAGAGCGTGCAGGAGGGTTGGGACGCTGATAACAGCTTGAAGAATACGGTGGCTTTGGACGGGCCGAACGGATTCTATGCGGACCTTGGTTCGGGGCATGTGCCTACGTTCTCTTTTATTGCGCCGAACCAGTGCAATGATCAGCATGGACGCGGCAACGCCGGGCCGTTCTGCAACTTCGATCCGACAGACAATGGGACTCAGGCTGGGTTGAATCCGGCGCTGATCTATCAGGGCGATGTGACGGTCGAGCGGTTGGTGAATGCCATCCACAAATCTCCGGTGTGGAAGGGTGGCCGGAGCGCGATTGTTGTGGTGTGGGACGAGAACGACTACAGCACGGCTCCGGAGACGAACCAGGTGCTGCTGATTGTGGACACCAACTACGGCGTGCAGGGAGTGCAGAGCAACAAGCGCTATGACCACTTCTCGCTGTTGAAGTCGATCGAAGCAGGGCTTGGGCTGCCGTGCCTGAACCACGCCTGCGATGCGAATGAGAGCGTGATGTCGGACTTGTTCAGCAAGGGTGGGGGCCAGGATTCGGATAACAAGTAAGTGAGAGGCCGTCCGTTGAGCGATGCCTGTTTGGCTTCGTTTGCGGACGGCTTTTTTTGTGGCTAGAGAGGGTGCTGAAAAAGTCTGCTGTTGCGCTGGAAAGAGTCCGTCAGCGGCGAAACAAGCTGCGGAAACAGTGCCTCCAAAACAAAAAGCGTGCCTCAGGGGCTAAAGCCCATTGCAAACGGAACTTGCGGCACGGCTGAAGCCGTGCCCTTAAGCAAGACAGGATTTTTCCGCAGCCTGTAAAGCTGCGCCCTTTCAAAACAGAGACTTTTCACTAACTTCTTTTTTCAGGCGCTTCTAGGAAGCTGGGTGGGTTTTCGGCGGCTACGTTGAAGTGGCGTTCGAGGACGAGGCCGACGCGGGCAATGGTGCCCTCGTCGAAGAGACGGCCGATGAGGGTGATGCCATGGGGGACGCGGCGGGGTGGTGAGAACTTTGGGAGCGGATGGTTGGGGTGGGGGGCCCAGTCGCTGCGGGCCTCGGAGACTTCGACGAAACCGGCGCGGAGGGTGAGGGAGGGGTGGCCGGTGAAGTTGGTGATGGTGAGCATCTCGTCGCGAAGGGAGGGGACGAGGAGGAGGTCTGGAGCATCGGGGCCAGAGCTGAAGATGCGGGCCATCTCGAGGGCTACCATGCGGCGGAGGCGGTCGGCCTGGACGAAGTCGACGGCGGAGAGGAAGCGGGATTGGCGGAAGGTGTTGGGCCAGGCGTCGGGGACCTGGGCTGTCATCTGGTCGAGGGCGTGGTTGAGGGTGATCTCTTCGAAGGCGGCGGCGGCTTCGGCGAAGAGGATGAGGTCGAGGTTGTCGTAGGGCCAGTTGGGGAGGGAGACTTCGACGGGGGGCATGCCGAGTTTGGGGATGGCGGCGAGGGCGGCGCGGTCGACGTCGGTGGCGGGGGCTTCTTTCATCCACTGCGGGAAGTAGCCGACTTTTAGCCCGGTGATCGCGGCTGTGGCGTCGAAGGCTAGTTTGCTGGGGATGGCGGCGACGTCGTGGCCGTCGGGTCCGGTGATGGCGTTGAGGACGAGCATGGTGTCTTCGACGCTGCGCGCCATGGGGCCGAGTTTGTCGAGGGACCAGCAGAGGGTCATGGCTCCAGTGCGCGGAACGCGGCCGTAGGTGGGGCGCAAGCCGGTGACGCCGCAACGCATGGAAGGGGAGACGATGCTGCCTCCGGTTTCAGAGCCTATGGCGAAGGCTACGAGGCCGGCGGCTGTGGCGGCTCCGGGGCCGGCGCTCGAGCCACTCGAGCCTTCTTCGAGGAGCCAGGGGTTCATGGTCTGGCCGCCGAACCAGATGTCGTTGAGGGCTAGTG
>WNFD01000762.1_pt1 | contig 36422 bp, 34 predicted proteins | sample 5400491 | NCBI WGS metagenome assembly WNFD01 (sample SAMN13153343, study PRJNA577476) | soil metagenome | isolation source: 120 cm saprolite under Douglas fir tree site 2 hole 2 replicate 2 | place: USA:California | collected 2015-04-18 | reverse complement strand
GCTGCTGATTGCGGCCTGCTCCGGCTCTCCTTCGTCCCCCGCCACCCCGCAGCAGCGGCACGTGTTCGTCATCGTGATGGAGAACCACTCGGCTGATGAGGCGATGCGGGGAGCGTTCACCACCTCCCTCGCGGCGACGTACGGGGTGGCGAACAACTACCACGCGATCTCGCATCCCAGCGTGCCCAACTACCTGGCCTTGACGTCCGGCCAGACCTGGGGCGTCGAGGACGACAGCTACCACGCGCTGCCGAAGCAGGACCTCGGCACGCAGCTGACGACGGCCGGGATCAGCTGGCGCGCGTACATGGAGGGCCTCACGAGCGCCGGCTGCCTGGACAGCCCGGTGCCGTACGACCCCGGGCACAACCCGTTCGCCTTCTACGGCGGTCAGTGCCCGCCCAACGTAGTTCCGTTGAGCGCGCTCAGCGGCGACCTGGCGGGCTCGACGCCGCGCTTCGCGTGGATCACGCCAGACCGCTGCCACGACACGCATGACTGCCCCGTCTCGGCCGGCGACGACTGGTTGCGCGGGCAGGTGCAGGCGATCACGACCTCGGCCGCCTGGCAGAAGAACGGGGTCCTGTTCATCACGTGGGATGAGGACGACGGCGGCGCGGACAACCATGTGCTGACGCTCGTCGTGGCGCCAGGGCTGGGCCACCGGGCGAGCCAGATGCGCTACACGCACTACTCGCTGCTGGCCACGATCGAGGACATGCTGGGGGTGGGGCGGCTGGGGAACGCGGCGCAGGCGGCGCCGATGTCGGATCTGGTCTAACCCCTCCCTCTACCTTATCTATGTGGCGTTGATCGTCTGCGACGTCGGGCCGCGTGATGGGCTGCAAAACGAAGCCCGGACCCTCGAGCCCGCCGTGCGCGCCGAGCTGTGCGACCGGCTGGCGGCGGCCGGACTGCGGCGGATCGAGGCGGCCAGCTTCGTCAACCCCAAGCTAGTGCCGCAGATGGCCGGCGCGGAAGAGGTCATGGCGGCCCTCCACCGGGTGGGTGGCACCGCGTACGCGGGCCTGGTCCTGAACGAGAAGGGCTACGAGCGCGCGCTGGCGGCGGGCGTGGACGAGGTCCACTACGCCTTCTCGGCCGGCGACGAGTTCGGCAAGCGCAACCAGAACGCGACGACCGAGGCAGGCCTGAAGACGGCGATCGCGCTCGTGGCGCGGGCGCGAAGCGATCGGATGCCGGTCACCGTGACGATCAGCGTCGCCTTCGGCAGCCCGTTCGACGGCCCGATCCCCGCCGAGCACGTGCTGAAGATCGTGGAGCGCCTGATGGCCGTGCCGCCGGACGAGATCTGCGTGGCGGACACGATCGGGGTCGCCGTGCCGTCGCAAGTGCATCAGCTGGTCCGCGGAGCGCGCGAGCTCGGCGCGACGGTGGGCGCTCACTTCCACAACACGCGCAACACCGGCTACGCGAATGCGGTGGCCGCGCTCGAGGAGGGTGTCGTGTCGCTGGACGCGTCGGTGGGCGGAGCCGGCGGCTGTCCCTTTGCGCCCAAGGCCACCGGCAACATCGCGACCGAAGACCTCGTCTATCTGCTGCGCGGACTGGGCGTCGAGACCGGGATCGACCTGGACGCGCTGATCGGGACATCGCAGTGGCTCGGCGCGCAGCTGGGCAAGGAGCTGCCCGGGATGCTTGCGCGCGCCGGGGACTACCCTGAGCGCCATGCCTAAGCGCGCCACCCCGCACCGGGTGGCCGTCGTCCAGCATCCACCGGTCACGCTCCACCGCCAGAAGACGCTGCAGCGCGGGGCGGACCTGATCGAGGAGGCGGCGGCCGGAGGGGCCGCTCTCGTGTCGCTGCCCGAGACGTGGCTGCCCGGATACCCCGAGTGGCTGTGGCGGCTGCGCCCGGGCGATGACCACGAGCTGACGTCCGAGATCCATGCGCGGCTGATCGAGAACTCGATCGACCTGGCGGCGGGCGATCTGAAGCCGATGCAGGCGGCGGCGAAGCGGCACAAGGTGACCGTGTCGGTGGGGATCCACGAGCGCGACGGCGAGTACAGCCGCGGAACGCTCTACAACACGGTCGTGCTGATCGGGCCCGACGGCTCGGTGCTGAACCGACACCGCAAGCTGGTGCCGACCAATCCAGAGCGCATGGTGTGGGCGACCGGCGACGCGTCGGGTCTGCGCGTCATCGAAACGCCGGTCGGTCGCGTCGGTGGGCTGATCTGCTGGGAGAACTACATGCCGCTGGCGCGGTTCGCGGTGTTCGCGCAGGGCTGCGACATCTACGTCGCGCCGACGTGGGACCACGGGGAGAGGTGGCTGGCCACCATGCGCCACATCGCTGCGGAGGGCAGGTGCTGGGTCATCGGCACCGGGTCGGCCATGCGCGGCAAGGACATCCCGAAGGATTTTCCGCAGCGCGCGAAGCTCTTCCCGAACCTCGAGGAGTGGTACAACGCCGGCGACTCGGTGGTGGTCAACCCGAGCGGTGTCGTGGTGGCGGGACCGCTGCACGAGAAGCACGGGATCCTGTATGCCGACTGCGACCCCGCTCGGTCCGCCGCGGCCAAGCGGACGCTGGACGTCGCGGGCCACTACGGACGGCCGGACATCTTCAAGCTCGAGGTCAACCGGGAGGCGCTCGCCCCGATCTCGTTCGACTAGCCGGCGGTGCGCGCCTCCAGGCCGTAAAGGGCGCCGAACTTTTTCTGCACGTAGGCGATCCACGGCGCAGCCGTCAGCGGCTTGCCTGTGGCGCGCTCCATCAGCTCGTTCGGCGTGAACTTGCGGCCGTGGCGATGGACGTTCCTGCGCAGCCATGCGAGCAGCGTGGCGAACTCGCCGCGCTCGACCTGCGCGTCGAGGTCTGGGATGTCGGTCCGGATCTTCTGCATGAGCTGCGCGCCGATCAGGTTGCCGATCGTGTAGCCGGGGAAGATGCCGAAGCTCACGTAGGACCAGTGGATGTCCTGGAGCACGCCCTCGCGATCGTTGGGCACGTTGAGCCCGAGGTAGGACTTGAAGCGCGCGTTCCATGCCTCGGGGAGATCCTTGACCTTGAGCGTGCCCTCCAGCATCTCGTTCTCGAGCTCGAAGCGGAGAAGGACGTGCATGTTGTAGGTGACCTCATCGGCCTCGACGCGGATGAACGAGGGGTATGAGCGGTTGACCGCGCGATAGAAGCCGACCTCGTCGACGCCCTTGAGCGGTTCCGGAAACGCTGCGCGGAGGCTCGGGTAGAAATGTCGCCAGAACGCGAGGCTGCGGCCGACCAGGTTCTCCCACAGTCGCGACTGCGACTCGTGGACGCCGGGCGACGCGCCGCCCCACAGCGGGGTGCGGTCGATGGTCAGGCCCATGCCCTGGTTGTACATGGCGTGTCCCGACTCGTGGATCGAGCCGAAAAGGCACTCGTTGAAGAAGTCGCGCGAGACGCGGGTGGTGATGCGAACGTCACCTGGACCGAACGCGGTGGAGAAGGGATGGGTCGAGATGTCCTGGCGTCCGCGCTCGAGGTCGTAGCCGAGGCGCCTCACCAGGTCGAGCGCGTAAGAGAGCTGGAGGTCGGGGTCGAAGCCGCGATAGAGGACGCGGTCATCGACGGCGTCGGCGTGCCTTGCAATGTCCGCCACGAGGGGAACGATCGCGCGCTTCAGCTCGGCGAAGATCGCCTCGAGCTCTGTTGTCTTCATGCCGGGCTCGCTCCGGTTGAGCAGCGCGTCGTAGGGTCGGTCTTCATAGCCGAGCGCGTCGGCGATGCGCCGGTTCAGCTCGACGTTCTTCTCGAGGTACGGCTCGAAGATCTTCCGACGTGAAGCGGACGTGGGAGAGGCGGAGCAGGGTGGAGAGCTGATCGGCGCGGCCCTGGATGCCGCCCGGCGGCATGTTGGTCTCCTGGTCCCATTCGAGGACGGATGCGGCCCGGTTGACGTCCGTGACCTCGGCCAGGATGTCCTTGAGCTGCTGCAGATGGTCGTTCGTGGTGCCCACCCCTGCGGGTATTCTCCCGAATGGGCTCGCCGCCCCGCTCGTCGCCCCGCTAGCTCAGTGGATAGAGCATCTGTCTTCTAAACAGAGGGTCTGAGGTTCGAATCCTCAGCGGGGCACTTCTCGGTTATGGAGCGTTTTGCGCAAAACGCGTGTTTCAAGCGGGAAATTCGGCCCGTTTTGCGCAAAACGTGTGCAATGAAAGGATCGGAGGACGGAGCCGCTTGTGTGGCTCCGTCCCGTTTTCAGATCAGCCCCTCCGTCGGCTGCGCCGACACCTCCCCATGAATGGGGAGGACAGGCCTCATCACACCTCCCCATGAATGGGGAGGACAGGTCTCGTCCAGCCCCTCCGTCGGCTGCGCCGACACCTCCCCATGAATGGGGAGGACAGGTCTCATCCAGCCCCTCCGTCGGCTGCGCCGACACCTCCCCATGAATGGGGAGGACAGGTCTCATTACGCCATCTCGCGGCGGTAGGCTTCGCGCTTCATGCGCGAGGTGCCCACGGCGTCGTCCACGATCTTTTTGTAGTGCGCCATCGCTCGGCGCATATCTCGGTGTAGTGCGCCATCGCTCGGCGCATATCTCGGGCATCGCGCAGGTCCTTCGGCATGCGCTTCTCGTCGGCCAGATTTGCGCCACGTTCGCTGAGGATCATCACGGCGATCCTGTCGGCCTCTTGGACCGCCGCGGCAGGTTCATCGATGAACCTCGTCTCGATCGCGCGCCACGAGCGCGCGAAGCGATCGCGTGATTCATCGGGGAGCGGGCGCAGGCGCGATCTGCCCGCACGCCCGGATACGACCAGAGCCGCGATCAGGGCGATCGCGACCACGGCGAACGACATGAGTATCAGAGCCTGGTTCATGCATTCACCTCCATAGAGGGAAACGGGGCGAGGCGAGAGCTTACTTGCAGCCTCGAACTATGGTTTAACACATGTCGAGCAATACAGGAAGACCGCAAATTCCCCAGGACATGAAGTCGTTCAACGACAAGGTGATCGCGGAACATCGAGCCAATCGCGGCCAGCTCAGTGGCCAGCTGGCCGGAAGCAAGGTCCTTCTGCTCACGACGACCGGCGCGAAGTCGGGCAAGCAGCGAACCACGGTCGTGGGTTACCGACGCGACGGCGATCGCTACGCGGCGATCGCGTCCAACAACGGCAACGACGTGGCGCCGAAATGGTTCGGCAACCTGCTCAAGCATCCGGAGGCGACGATCGAGGTCGGCCCTGAGACGCTCCGGGTCAGCGCGAGGGTCGCGACCGCCGAGGAGCGGCCCGCTTTCGCGAAGCTGATCGACTACCTCGAACGCCAGCAGGCGCTGACTTCGCGCGAGATTCCTGTCGTCGTGCTGGAGCCGATTTAGCCGGTTTCGGTTTCGGCCTGGGTTTCGGTTTGGCCCTGGCCTTCGGCCTTGCGGGTTTCTCGAGGTCCTTGCTCAGGCCCGACATACGCGCCTTGCCGAGGTTGCTCCTCATCACCCAGGCCACGTCTTTGTCTGCGGAGCTCAGCCATTTCTCGAGATATGGCTTTGCGTTCTGCGGCGCCGCCGCAGCAGCCACGCTCCATCCGTAACCAAGCGCCTGACGGAGGACCCTGAATCCCTCGTTGCGCCGGTCCTTCGTCGCGGCCAGCGATTGCGTGATGTGGTCGAGGATGGTGAGCACCTCGACGGCGTCCTCGTTGGTCTTGAGCAGCGCCGGCTCGCATAGTCCGGCGACCGCAGCCCGCTGCACGAATGCGTCGTCCTGCGCCCAGACCTCCATCTCGGCCAGCAGCTTCGGCATGCTCTCCTTGCCCAGGCGCTGCAGCGCCATGGCGACGCCTTCGCGGACTCGCCAGCGCGAATCAGAAGCGAGCTCGCGGAGCCACGTCATCACGGTTTCGGGCTCCATCAGCGCGATCCGCCCGAGTCCCGCTGTGCCGGCAGTCGCGAGGAACTCGTCCGTCGAGGCCGACAGGCGCCAAAGGCGGTCCGCATCGGCCTCTTCCACCACGGCGGCGACCAGCTCGAGGTTGGCCCTCGGCCCGGGCAGGCCCGAGTGCCTCTTGAGGTAAGGCTCCCAGTCCTTGAGCTTGCGCAGTGCGAGGCGGTATTCCTCAGTTCTGTTCGCCATGACCGCTGCGATCCTAACTAACAGAGAATCCCAAAGTGGTCATTTCGCGCGCGGATGCAATCAAGACGGGCGTGAGGCTCGAGATTGCGACCGTCGCCTGGATGCTCGTCGAGGCGGTCGTGGCATTGGGGGCGGGAGTGCTGGCTCGCAGCGTCCTGCTCACGGCGTTCGGTGTGGACTCCGCCATCGAGCTGGCGAGCGGGATCGTGCTGTACCGAAGGTTGTCGGCGGAATCCGCCGGCTTGCCCACCGATGAGGTCGACCGCCTCGAGTCGAGGACCGGCCGGATCTCCGCCGTCCTGCTCGTGCTGCTGTGCGCTTACGTCCTGCTCTCGTCGGCGGCCGGGCTTGTCCTGCGGGTGATCCCGTACCCCTCGGTCGCCGGCCTGGCCGTGAGTGGCGCCGCCATCGTCGCCATGCCGCTCCTCGCACGCGCGAAACAGGGCATCAACCGTGTTCTCGACAGCTCATCCCTGCGCGCCGACATTGCGGAGACGGTCAGCTGCGCGTACCTCGCGGCGGTGACCCTCGCCGGCCTCGGCGTGAGCGCGCTGACCGGCTGGTGGTGGGTGCAGTACGTGGCGGCCCTGGGGCTGTTGGTGTGGCTGGTGCCGGAGGCCCGGGAGGCGCTGCACGAACGGTCGCATAATGGGCACGACCAAGGGGGGCAAGGGGAAAAGCGATGAGTGAAAGACGAGAAGACGGCAGCGTGGAAGTGGAACACGCGAAGCGACACCCGGACAAACGGCGGCTGATGCTGACGCAGATCCTGCACAGCCCGGTCCTGAACCCGGCCGGAACGGAGGTCGGCCGCGTCGTGGACTTCATCGTCAAGCTGTCCGAAGGCACGTACCCGCCCGTGAGCGGCCTGAAGGTGCGCGTCGGCGCGCAGGACGTGTTCATCGGCAAAGACCTCATCGACCGCCTGGAGCCGGGCGGCGTGAGGCTCAACACCCACACCATCCGGACCGAGGCGTTTCAACGACGCCCAGGCGAGGTCCTGCTGGCCGCCGACGTGCTGGGCCGGCACCTGGTCGACGTGAACAAGGGTCGCATCGTCCAGGCCCATGACCTGGTGATCGCCCCCGACGAGGACGGCTGGCACCTGGCGGGAATCGACCGCAGCCCGCAGGCGATGCTGCGGCGCCTGGTTCCCAGGCGAGGCCGGCCCGACCTGAGGCGCCACGCGATCCTCGACTGGAAGGATGTGCAGCCGTTCATGGGCCACGTGCCGACCGCCAAGCTTCTGATGCCGCTGCAGCGGCTTCGCCGCTTGCATCCGGCTCAGATCGCGGACATCGTCGAGGGCGCGTCTCACGACGAGGGCCAGGAGATCATCGAGGCGGTCGAGAGCGATCCAGCGCTGACCGCCGACATCTTCGAGGAGCTCGACCCCGAGCACCAGGTCGAGTTTCTGAAATCGAAGTCCAACGAGGACGCCGCGCAGATCCTCGAGCGGATGGCCCCGGACGACGCGGCCGATCTGCTCGGCGAGCTGGACCAGGAACGGCGCAAGCCGGTGTTCGACATGATGTCGCCCAACCAGCAGCACAAGATGCGCAAGCTTCTTCAGTACCACCCGAGCACCGCGGGCGGGATGATGAGCCCGGACTACGTCTGGGTCGAACGAGGCTCGACGGTCGACATGGCGCTCGAGGCCGCGCGGATCGACGACAAGACGCCGCACCAGCTGCTCAGCACAGTCTTCGTCACGGAGCACGACGGGAGATACGCCGGCAGCGTTGGCGTGGTCGACCTGCTCCGCGCCGATCGCAGCCGCAAGGTCGACGAGCTGGACCTGACCAGCTGCTCCGCCCACGGCAACGCCGACTTCGCCGACGTCACGCTGCTGATGGCGGACTACAACCTCACCGCTCTCGCCGTGGTCGACGCGGCCGGAAACCTGATCGGAGCGATCTCCGCCGACGACGTGATCGAGGCGCTCGTGCCAGACGACTGGCGTGCGCGCGTCGAGGCGAGCACCGGGGTATAGACCAAACGTGAGCGAGCGCGAGCCAGAACAAAAGGACTCGCGCTTGAAGCCAAGCACCGCCGTGCTCGACGAGATGCACGTCGGTGACATCCACGGCGCGTTCGGCACGATTCGGCTCAGCGACGTCGCGCCGCGCCGGACCTGGCGGCGCCGCCTGCTCACGCTGGCGGCCATCGTCGGCCCGGGGATCATCGTGATGGTCGGCGACAACGACGCAGGCGGCGTCTCCACCTATGCGCAGGCCGGCCAGGACTTCGGCTACTCGCTGCTCTGGACGCTCCTTCTCTTGATTCCGGTCCTGATCGTCAACCAGGAGATGGTCGTGCGATTGGGGGCGGTGACCGGCGTCGGCTACGCCAAGCTGATCAGTGAGCGCTTCGGCCGCTTCTGGGGCTGGTTCTCAGTTGCCGGCATCTTTCTACTCAACTTCTTGACCATCAGCACCGAGTTCATGGGCATCAGCCTGGCGGGTGAATATTTCGGCCTGCGGACTGCGATCGCTGTGCCGCTCGCGGCCGTGATCCTGATCGGGATCACGGTCAGTGGCAACTTCCGGCGATGGGAACGCGCCATGTTCGTGTTCCTTTTCGCCAGCCTGCTGGTTCTTCCGCTTGCGCTGCTGAGTCACCCAGGTCTGGGCGCCGTTCATGGATTTCTTGTGCCGGGCGTGCAGGGCGGCCTGACTTCCAACTCGGCGTTGTTGATCGTTGCTGTGGTTGGTACGACCGTCGCTCCGTGGCAGCTCTTCTTCCAACAATCCAACGTGATCGACAAACGCATAACGCCGCGGTGGCTCGAGTATGAGAAGGCGGACACCGTGATCGGGGCTTTCGTGGTCGTGATCGGAGCCGCCGCGATCATGATGGCCACCGCATCGGCATTCACGGGTACGTCCGAGTTCGGCCATTACATCGATGGTCTGCATGTTGCGCAGGGCCTGACCAGATACATCTCGCCGGCGGCAGGAGCGATCTTCGCGCTGCTCCTGTTCGATGCTTCGATCGTCGGTGCATCTGCTGTCACTCTCGCCACGTCATACGCATTTGGAGACATGTTCGGACTGAGGCATTCGCTGCACCGCGGCGTACGCGAGGCAAAGCTCTTCTATGCGTCCTACACCGGGATGGTCGTGCTTGCCGCTGCGATCGTTCTCATTCCGCGTGCGCCCCTGGGCCTCATCACCACAGCCGTGCAGGCCCTGGCAGGGATCATGCTGCCGAGCGCGACCGTATTTGCGGTTCTCCTCTGCAACGACCGCGCGGTCCTTGGGCCGTGGGTCAACCGGCCGTGGCTCAACGCAATCGCCGGCGTCATCGTCAGCGCGATGCTCGTGCTCTCCATGATCCTCGTGATCTCGACCGTGATCCCGTCCATCGATGTGACCGCGCTCCTCGTCGTGCTCGGCTCGATAGCCGCAGCGGTCCTCATCGCCGGCGGCACATGGAGCTGGCTCAAGTCGCGTGGCGCGCCAAAGGCCCTCGAGGTTTCGAGAGGAGAGCGCGAGAACTGGCGCATGCCTGGCCTCGCACTGTTGGAGAGGCCTGAATGGTCTTTAGGTCGCAGGCTGGCGATTTACGCTTTGAGCGGTTACCTTGTGCTGTCGATCATCATGCTCGCCGTCAAAGCAGTCGAACTTGCAATCCAGAGGTAGACCGGCGATCCTTCAGGATCGTTAACAGGTCACTTACAAAGGAACACAGCCCACCGGGTACAATGCTGGCCCGTGCCTCTCGGGTTACGACCGGGGCACCGCGTCAGAGCATCACGCCGGCGGCTAAGCCCTTTACGCACCAGCGTCCTCGTCATTCTTGCCATCGGGATCTCCACGATGGCGGGGACTTTCGCTTATTTCCTTCCGGCCGCGAAGGCCGCGTGGGATGCGACCGGCGCGATCGTCAGGGTGACGCCTTCACCGACTGACCTGTTGACAGCGTCGCCATCGCCCTCGGCTACTTCGACTCCAGCTGCCGCGATCACCGGTGCGTTCACCATCCTCCTGCTCGGGTCGGATGACGACTCCAAGTTCAACCCGGACCATGTCCTGACGCAGTCGATGATCCTGGTCCGCGTGGTGCCCTCCACCAAGGAGGTCACGATGCTCTCGATACCTCGCGACCTTTACGTGCACCTCTCGACGGGAGGCACGGCCAAGATCGACGGTGCCTACTCCTACGGCGGCCCTGGCGCTGCGATTGCGACCGTGGAGCAGGACTTCGGCGTCCACGTCGACGACTACATCTGGGTTGGGCTGTTGGGTCTCGTCAAGCTGATCGACGCGATCGGCGGCATCGACGTCGTGACGAGCAACCCGGTGCTGGACGACTACTACCCGGCGGACATCTACAGCACGTGGCCATACGACTTTCAACGGGTCGCGGTGCTCGCGGGTGCGCAGCATCTCGACGGTGTCCACGCGATGCAGTACGTCCGCTCCCGCCACGGCGACCTGGAGAGCGACCTCGGACGGTCGCGGCGACAGCAGCAGGTCCTGATCGCGATCCGTCAGAAGGCCAAGCAGCTCTCGCCGGAGGACCTGCCCGCGATGTCGCAGGCCATCGGCGGCGAGCTGAAGACGAGCATCGACATCTCGAAGGTGGCGCGGATGCTGCCGCTGGCGGCGAGCTTCGACAATCCCGACAACATCCGGCAGATCACGCTGGCCAGCCCGTATACGCACGGCGGCGCGCCGGGCGGAAGCCTGTATCCGAACTGGGGCTTGATCCTCCCGCTGGTCCACCAGTACTTCCCATGATGCTGTCGCGCTTCGTCCTGGCGGTGGCCCTCGCCGTGGTCGTGGCGTTCGGCGGCACAACCACGTACATATATCTGAGCTCCAAGCAAACGCATGTGGCGGCGGCGCCGCAAAAGCCGACGGCCGCGACGCCCCGTGCGCGGGCCACCACGCTTCCGGGCGCGCTGTACCTGACGCAATCGGGCGCCATCTACCGCTTGACCGCCGGGCGTTTCCACCAGATCACTCCGGAGGCGGGGTGGAGCATGCCCTCGCTGACCCCTGATGGCGGCTACCTCGTCGCCGTGAAGTACGGCCAGTACTGGTCGGACGTCTACACGCTCAGCCTGTTCGGCACTCCGCTGCGGCAGATCACCTTCAACCAGGCTCGCAGCGGGATGCTCGACCCGAGCCTGAACCACTGGATCTTCTATCCGCGCGTCGCGGCGGACGGCGTGACGCTGTGGATGACGTACGACGGATTGAAGTGCGACGGCTGCTATGACGTCAGCCCGGCGATCTACTCCATGCCGTATGGCGGCACGATCCGGCAGGCTCGGGCGTGGACCGACGGTGGCTATTACTCGGGCGGTGACCAGCAGCCCATCCCGACGGCGGGGGGCGCCATCTACACGAAGTACGACTTCGGCGACAAGTACGACGCCAACGCCGAACACCACATCTCGGCGATGTTGTGGTTCACGAACCGGGCGGGATCGACCGGCAGGGAGCTCACGTCCCCGAGCGAGGATTGCCGGACGCCGTCGCTATCGCCGGCCGGCGACCAGGTCGCGATGGTGTGCACGTATGGGAAGCAGGTTTCGTACCTGACGATCGCGTCGTGGAACGGGTCCTCCCTGGGCCCGCGCAAGAACGTGCTCACGAGCATGCTGGTGGCTCAGCCGACGTGGGCGCCCGACGGGTCGGGGATCGCGTTCCTTGCGCCGGGCGTGGCCGCCGGGCCGTTTCAGCTGTGGTTCCTGCCCAGGGAGGCGTACACGCCACGGCCGCCGAGCCCGCCACCGACGCCGACCCCGGGCGGGCCGCACAATGGGCCGCTGCCCACGCCGACTGCGGCCCCGGCGATCCCGCCGGTCCAGCCGATCCAGCTCACGACGAACAACGGGTTCGACGCGACGTCGCCGATGGCCTGGTTGTCATGACGCGCGTTTGGCGCCAAAAGCGCCTATCGCGCGGGTTTGAAGGGCGCGTTTGGCACCAGAGGTGTGGAAATTCGGGCCAGCCCCTCCGGCCCTGCCCCTCCGGCCCTGCCCCTCCCGCCCTGCGGGCCACCTCCCCCTCAATGGGGAGGACAAGGCCACCTCCCCATGAATGGGGAGGAGAAGAGGGAGCTAGCAGCCCGGGCGGTTCGGACCGCGGTCGAGGACGGGCTCGGCCTGCGCGGCTCGCACCTGGCCCGCGGTGACGTAGTGGTCCGCCAGCATCGCCGCTAGCACCTCTGACCGCCGGGCCATTGCAGCGTCGGGGTTCACGGTCGGGTCATAGATCGACGGCGCCTGGGTCACGCCGGCGAGCAGCGCGTACTGGCCGAGGGTCAGGTTGCCGAGCGGAGCGCGAAAGTACGCGCACGCCGCGGCAGTCACGCCGTAGCGGCCGAGGCCGGTCGGGATCTCGCTGAGGTAGTCGGCCATGATCTGCCGCTTGGTCAACACGAGCTCGACCTTCAGCGCGAGCGCCAGGTCCTGGAGCTTGTTGTAGCCGCGGTCGGAGCCCCCTAAGTAGACGTCCTTGACCAGCTGCTGCGTGATCGTCGATCCGCCCTGGCAGAGGCAGACGTTGGTTATGTCGTACAGAAGCGCGCGGCCGAGGCCGATGGAGTCGACCCCGTGGTGGGAGTAGAAGCGTTCGTCTTCGGTGGCCACGACCGCGTTCGCCAACACCGGCGGAACCTCGTCCGGCGTGAGGAGCGCCACGCCATATCCCTCGGTCACCGCGCGGACCCGCTGCTGCACGTCGGTCCCGTCTGGGCTCGCCACCCACAGCGTCGCCGCGCTTGGTCCGGCCAGCGCGGCGATGACCCCCGCGGTGAGTGCGAGCCGGCTTACAAAAGCCGCCGGCCATCTCATCGCGCTTTACACACTCTTGTTAGGAACGGCACCTACATTTCGGCCGTTACGCCCTGAACGGCGCAAGTTCCGTGGGAGAATTCCGTCCGCATGACCATCAAGTGGAAGGTTGCCCTGGTGGAAGACGACCGTCGCCTTGCGCGGGCGGTTGCCACCGGGCTGGGTGAGGAAGGGTACACAGTCCGGGCGGTCGAGTCCGCCGGGCGCGGGCTGGAGCTCGTCCGGCAGTGGAACCCGGACGTCGTGCTTCTCGACCTGATGCTCCCGGACAACGAAGGCCCGGAGCTGTTCGAGGCCTTCCGCGCCGAGACGGACGCGGCGCTGGTCGGCATCAGCGCGCGCTCCTCGGTGAGCGATCGGATCGCCGGCCTCAAGCTTGGTGCGGACGACTACGTGACCAAGCCGTTCGCGCTGGAGGAGCTGATGGCCCGGGTCGAGGCGGTGATTCGCCGCCACAGGGGCAAGGGCGGCTCGAAGCTCATCTCGGGCGACGTCGTCGTCGACCTCAGCGAGGGACTGGCGACGCGCGGCGGCCGCCAGCTCGGGCTCACTGGGATCGAGTTCCGGATCCTCGCCGGGCTGATGCGAAACAGCGGGCAGCTCGTGACCTACGCTCAACTCGGGGAGGCGGTCTGGGCGGTGACGACCGGGCCGGAATCCAACTCGCTCGAGGTGCACATCTCGAGGATTCGTCAAAAGCTCGAGCAGGACGGGGCGTCGAGGTTGATACACACGGTCCGTGGTCTCGGTTACAGGTTCAGTCCGGAATAAGAAGGGAGCGTACGGAGATGAAAGCGAGGAGCGTCGTGGCGGCGGTGTTGCTGGGGGGCGCGCTGCTGGCGGCGAGCGGGGGAGCGGTCTCGGCGAACATGGTGTGGTGCCTCGAAGACCCACCGATCCAGGTCGTGACGCCGGGGGGCCAGAACCTGACTGTCAACAACATGGTCTATCTGCCGCCATACGCGGTGCACTTGAAGGGAGGCATCACCGACGACGCCACCGCGGCGCCTGACGGCAAGGGCGGGACGCTCATCACGGTTCACGTCCACGTGCCGGCGTCGGCGCACGTCGTGTCTTCCGAGTACCGCTACCAGGTATCGGCTCAGAAGGACGGAAGCTCGGTGATCACGCTCTACCTGGACGTCCCGACCAGCTGAGGTCGATGGCCCCGACCTTCAGGAGCTTTCCTCTGTCGCTGAAGGCGGTCGTCGCGGGAGTGCCCGCGGCCGGCGTGGTCCTGGCCGGGATCGCTGCCGCGGTGGGCGGCTTCACAACCCCCCAGCAGTGGCGGTGGTCCGTCATCCCCGCCTGCCTTGTCGGCGTCGTGCTCGCCGAGAGGTACCCGGTCAAGATCGGCCCCGAGCAGAAGGTCAACCTCGGCGCGCTGCCGTGCCTGCTCGCCGTCCTGCTGCTGCCGCCGGGCATCGGCCCCGCCACCGCGGCGCTGAGCGTGCTCGCGGCCAACCGGATCGTCAGCAGGTCCTGGCCGGAGAGTGTGCTGAACTCCGGCAACACGCTGGCCGCCGGCGCCGTCGCGGCGATGGTCGGCACCATCGGCAACATCCACCAGGACATCGATGTCCAGCAGACGGTGCGCGCGACGGCCGCCGCGTTGCTCTACATCGCGATCAACCTCGGCCTGGCCGTGCTCCCCGCGTCGCTGCACGGCGGGCGCCCGTACCTGTCCCTGCTCCGCCAGGCCGCGTCGGCCACCTGGCCCGCTCTCGTGACGCTGGGCGCGTGCGGGGTGAGCATCGCCGTGCTTGCCGTCGAGGCTCCCGTCGCGGCGCCGCTGCCGCTGGTCGTGCTCCCGATGATCTACCGGATGAACCGCGCGATCGAGGCGCAGGGCAAGGCGAACGAGCAGCTTGCGGGCGTGCTGGCCGCGCAGCGCAGGTTCCTGACCGACGTGTCGCACCAGGTGGCCACGCCGCTGGCGACGATCATGACGAACCTCTCGATCCTGAGCCGGGCCAGCAAGGGCCGGCCCGCCGAGGCCGCGGTTGCGGACAGCGTGGCGGAGGCGGAGCGCATGAAGCGGATGCTGGGCCGGCTCCGCTCCCTGGCGCATGCGGATGAGGATGTGCCGTTGAGGCGAGAGCTGGTCGACCTGGCCGAGCTGACCGCTGACGTCGTCCGCGCGTACACCGCGCAGGCCGCGACGTCAGGCGTGGGCCTGGTCGCGGAGGTCGGCTCGCACCCCCGCATCAACGCGGACAAGGACCTGCTGCGAGAGGCGGTGGCGAACCTGGTCGACAACGCTGTGCGCTTCAGCCCGCCTGGGGCGCAGGTTCGGCTTCGGGTCGACCGGGGCCTGGGCGGGCCGGAGATCGTGGTGGCGGACGACGGGCCCGGGATCGAGTCGGATCGGCTGCCGCGGTTGTTCGAGCGGTTCCAGCGCAGCGACTCGGGCAGCGGGTTGGGGCTGGCGATTGCGCGGAGAGTGGTGGAGCGCCATGGCGGGACGATTCGGGTGAAGACCGAGCCTGGGACCGGGAGCACGTTCACGATCGAGCTGCCGGGCTAGGGGTCGGGCTCGGGTCGGCCCCTCCGTCGGCTGCGCCGACACCTCCCCATAAATGGGGAGGAGCACACTCACTGCTAGCCCCTCCGTCGGCTGCGCCGACACCTCCCCATAAATGGGGAGGAGCACACTCACTGCTAGCGGATGAGGCCTCCGTCGTATGGCTGGCCCGCCACCGCGTTGAGGCCGCAGACCCACTTGAAGACCTGCTGGCCGTTGCCGCCGCCTTCCACGGACATACTCTTGACGATCACCGAGCCGGTGAACGAGGGGCTCGAGTTGCCGTCGCTCACGTAGGGCGACTCGGGCAGATAGATGATGCCGCTCATGTCGGTGGTCGCGCTCGGCCCGACAGAGACGCCGGCGGTGTACGGGTTCGGGCCGCCGCCCCAGATGACGAAGTTATGCGTGCCCATCGGGTCGCGCAGGCCGGTGAACAGGGTTGAATTGAGGTCGTCTAGCCCGTTGAGCGCCGCCTGGGTGATGTCGAGCCCGCCGTCGGTGCCGTCGAGGATGATCGCGACGGCGCCCGTCGAGTCGACCGTTCCCGAAGGCGTGTGGATCGTGTTCGTGATCGCGCCAAGCGAGACGTTGGCCGTGTTGATGATCTTGTAGACGCCGCCGTTCATCGTGCCGCCGCTGGGAGCGAACCCGTTGTAGATGCCCGGCTTCCAGTTGCCCGACCCATCCTGCGCGGCGGCGGCTGACGTGTAGACCACGTTGGGCAGGGCCGCAAACGACGCGGTGTCGTAGTTGTTCGGCGGCGCGATGTCCGGGTTCTGCAGCAGCGTGGTGCCGTCCGTGGTGTGGTAGTTGAGGCTGTTGTTGGTTCCGCCGTTGTCCAGGTGATTGGGCAGGTCGCAGCTGTCGCCTTTGTAGTCGGTTTGCGTTCCGGGCACGCCCGTCGAGTGTGGTCCGTTGTTGGCGCCGAACGACCCGTACGCGTAGACGGGTCCGGTGACCGTCTGGAAGGCCGCGCCTCCGCCGTTGATCAGCGCATCGCCGCTGACCGCGGCGACCGCGTAGTTCGAGCCGTTGAACTGCGGTCCGGGGGTGGTGGCGCGCGCAGACGCGGCGGCGGTCAGCGTGGAGAAGCCGAGCATGCGAGCGAAGATGCTCGGCTGCTGGTGCGAGATCACCACGTCGAGCACGGTCGGGTAGTTGAAGATCCCGTTGTAGCGCCACGAGTCGGCGAGCGTGATCGTGTACCCGTTCACCGAATACGTACCCGCGGGACAGGCGCCCGCGCCGGAGCAGACGCCGGTCGGGACGCTGAAGTTGAGCGATGAGCCGAGGTACTGCATCGCCGTCCAGTGCGCGTTGCTGCCACCGGGGCCGTACGAGCGAGCTCCCGCCAGCGCGGCCGAGTCCGCATACGCCTGCAGGTTGCGGCGGTCGGACATCGCCAGGCCCGCGTCGAAGACCATGACTCCGAGCACGGTGAGAGAGACGATGATCGCGACGACGATCACGACCGCCTGTCCGCTCTGCCTGCGCCGGCTGCGTGCAGTCATCGCTCAGTACTCCGCGAGCATGCTGGTGGACGACGCGATCCGCAGCAGGTTCGGCGTCGCGGTACCGAGAAATGGAACGAGGCTGTCGTAGCGATAGATCACAGTCACGACGACCTCGAAGCAACCCTTGTATTGCGGGTTCGCATACTCGGGCGCGCGCGCGCCGAGGTCGCCTGGCATGGGGTCGCGGCCCAACGCGCTGCGCGCCGCGTCGCAGCCGGCGTAGCTTCCGGCCGCGCCCTGCTCGGACGGCCAGATGCACACCTGCGTCGTGCCGGCAGCCGGCGTCGGGCAGTTGGCGGGCGAGGCTTCAGTCAGCGTGGAGGTGCGGCTGAAGCTGCCCATCACCACGTCGACCGTCTCATCGATCCGGCTGTCGGTCATGCAACCGGAACCGTTGGCGTTGGGCGTGAGCTGGGTCCCAGAGCAGCTTCCGGTCGGACCGCCGAACGGATTGTCGATCGGGACAGCGTTCGGCACGGCCTGGCGCGCCGCCTGGCGCGCGGCCTCGGCCACGGTCGAGGTGACCCAGTCGACGCGGAACACGTCGATCGAGAGCGCGAGTATGAAGAAGAGCAGCGGGAAGATCAGCGCGAACTCGACGAGCGCCTGGCCACTGCTCTTGCGCATCAGTACTCGGTCCTCATCGAGGACGTGACCTTGATCGGAAAGGACGAGCCGACGATCGGCCACAGCAGCGGCGTGATGACCGACATGGGTTTGGTGATCGAGGCGGTGATCGAATCGGAGCCGGCGCTTGTGGGAGAGCCGCCGTTGCCTGTCGCATTGGTGATCGCCGCGCCGTTGAGGCAGTGAAACGTGACGCTGAGCGTGGAGCCGGCGAGCACGGAGCCTGACGGCGTGCCGTCCCTCGAGCTCTCGAGCGAGGCCTGGTTCGCGATGGTGAAAATCTGTCCGCCCGACGGCGGGATGGCGGAGGTGACGGTCACCGCGAGCGGACCACCGGCGGTGCCGCCGCACACGTTGTCCGCCGCGCCGTGCTGGTAGGACGAGACCGCGATGCGCAGCGCCTGGCGCACCGAGTTGGTCACCGCCTCGCGGTAGAAGAATGAGCGGCCGAGGTCGGACACCCCGAGCGCGAGCAGCAGCACGATCGGCAGCGTGATCGCCGCCTCGACCAGGGATTGACCCTGGGACCTTCCTCTCATTGAGCCGTAGAACGGGAGGCGACAAAGGCTCTTGCAAATACGGCCAAGCCTTATGGATTCGCTCGGCAATCGATTAAGAAATCGGGCTGGTCAGTTGGACTACCTTACGTGCGTGGCCATGATCGTCTGTCCCCAGCCGGTGGCGGCGGAGATTGGGCTCGACGTGATGCGGCGCGGGGGCAACGCGGTGGACGCCGCGGTCACGTGCGCGTTCGTGCAGGGGGTCGTCGATCCGCAGATGTGCGGACTTGGTGGCTGCGGCGTGATGTTGGTCCACAGCCCCGCGGCCGGCGATGCCCTGCTCGAGTTCTACGGCACGGCCGGTTCGCGTGTGCGCGAGGAGCAGTGGGAGCGCATCTTCCTCCGCGAGGCCGCCGACCGCTACGGCTACGTGCTCGACGGATGGGTCAACGACGTCGGTTATCAATCGGTCTGCGTGCCGGGCACCGTGGCCGGCCTCTTCGAGGCCCTGACGCGGTTCGGGACCATCTCGTGGGACAAGGCGATCGAGCCCGCGATCCCACTGGCGCGCGATGGGTTCCCGGTCACTGGCTTCATGCACGGTTACTGGACGACCGACTACGGCCCGGACGTGGTGCCGAACACGCAGCGCATCCAGGCCACGCCCGAGGCTCGCCGGATCTACACGAAGGACGGGAGGCTCTACGAGATCGGCGAGGTCATGGTGCAGGCGGACCTCGCGCGCACGCTAGAGCGGCTGGCTGACGGAGGGCCGGACGTGTTCTATCGCGGTCCGATCGCGGAGGAAATCGCCGCGGACTTCGCGACGAACGGTGGATACATCACCGCTGACGACCTGGCGTCGTATCGCGTCAACGTGACCGAGCCTCTTCGGGGCACGTATCGCGGGCTTGCGGTCGCCGCGGCCGGGCCGCCGGCCGGTGGCCTGACGTTGCTCCAGATGTTGAACTTCCTAGAAGGCTGCGACCTGCGGGCGCACGGGTGGCCGAGCACCGAGTCGGCGCGGCTGCTGGTCGAGGCGATGGCCTGGGCGGTGGCCGACCGCGAGCTGCACGTCGCCGACCCGCGCTTCGTCGAGATCCCAGTAGGCGCGCTGGCCGACAAGCAGTACGCGGCCGCGGCCCGCGAGGTGGTCGGTGCGCACGACCGCGCAGACACGACACAGGTGTGCGTGGTCGACGACGTCGGCAACGCGGTGTCGCTGACGCACACGCTCGGTTCGGCCTCGGGCGTGGTCACGCCCGGCCTCGGGTTTGGCTACAACGACTACATGAACTGCTTCGATCCGCGACCTGGACGGCCCAACTCGATCCGGCCCGGCAAGACGCGGGTGACGATGATGACGCCGACGATGGTCTTCGACGGGCAACGACTCCGCGCATGCGTTGGGGCGCCAGGCGGGACGAAGATAGTGAGCGCCGTTCTGCAGGTGCTGGTGAACGTGATCGACCATGAGATGTCGCCGGTCGAGGCGGTCAGCGCACCGCGGGTCGACTTCCAGGGTTCGACGGTCCAGGCGGAAGGGCGAATCCCGCGCGTCGTGTGCGAGGGGCTGGAGCGACTGGGCTATTCGGTCAACCGGCGCACGCTCTCCTACGATTCGTACTTCGCCCGCCCACAGCTGATCGTGGCCGAGCGCGATGGTTTCCTGTCCGGGGCGTCCGACCCTCGGAAGGACGGCGGGGCGGCGTACGACACGGAGACGAGATGAAATTCAAAGACCGCGTGGTGCTGGTGACGGGGGGCGGCCGCGGGATCGGGGCGGCGACAGCGGCGCGGGTCGCGCAGGAGGGCGCGCGGGTGGTCGTGTCCGACATGGACCTGGCGCCGGCGCAGGAGGTGGCGGGGCCGATCAATGGGCTGGCCGTGGCGTGCGACGTGACCGATCGGGCCTCGGTGGATGCCCTGGTGGAGCGCGCCGTGCGCGAGCTGGGCCGGCTCGACGTCCTGGTGTGCTGCGCAGGGATCATCCGCGACAACCTGCTGTTCAAGATGAGCGACGACGACTGGGACCTGGTGATCGACACACACCTGAAGGGGACGTTCCTGTGCGCCCGCGCCGCACAGAGGCCGATGGTCGACCAGAAGTACGGCAAGATGGTCTTTCTCTCCTCGACCTCGGCGCTGGGGAACAGGGGCCAGACGAACTACTCGACCGCGAAGGCCGGCCTGCAGGGCATGGCGCGCACGCTTGCGATCGAGCTGGGGCCGTTCAACATCAACGTCAACACGGTCGCGCCCGGCTTCGTGGAGACCCGGATGACGCGGGCCACGGCGGAACGGATGGGGGTCGACTTCGAGGCTTTCAAGGTGGGCGCCGCGTCCCAGACCCCGCTGCGGCGGGTCGGCCAGCCGGAGGACATCGCCTCTGTGATCGCATTCCTCTGCAGCGAGGACGCGAGCTTCATCTCCGGCCAGACGATCTACGTCCGAGGCGGGCCCTAGGCGGTTTTTCGGCTCGTCCTTATATATGCAAGGTCGAGCGCGGGCCCACGTTTAGATTTCTTAATGGGGCGGCTACTCGGACAGGTCAGGCAGCGGATCAGCAGGCGAACTGCTGTTCGCCGGCGCGGGCTTTGGCGGCGCGGGCCTCAAATTCGGATCGAGTTCGGACTCGGTGGCCAACCGGCGCCGGTCTCGCTTCCGATTGGTAGCCATTCGGGGTTGACCCGCCCGGCAAAGGTCTGTTAGGGTGCCTAGGTCTTCCGGGGGGCCTCGCCACCGCCAAGGCTGGTTCACAACACTCTAGGGGTAGGCATTGCGAATTAATCGTTACCTGACCCATGCCGTCGTGCTCGGAATTGCGGTTGCAATGTCGAGTTACGCGGCGATGGATCGCCATTTTCCGACGACGCTGACAGCGCGATTGGGTCCGGTGAACGCCGAGGCAGTCGTGGTCGGCGAGGGCGGCGACGTCGGCGACGTGTCGATGGGCCGCTACAGCACGATCATCAAGCCGGCCGCGATCCCGACGGCCGCGCCGCAGAGCCACCAGGCGTTCGCGTACACCGTGGCGGCGGGTGAGAACCTTTCCGCGATCGCCTCCAAGTACCACGTGACCGTGGCCGAGATCCGCTGGTCCAACACCAACCTGATGTCGACCGACTCCGTGGCGACAGGCGATCAGATCATCATCCCGCCGGTCCACGGAATCGTCATCTCGACGAAGGCTTCGGACACGGTCGAGAGCCTTGGCGCGAAGTACCAGGTCGACCCGCAGCTGATCATCGACTTCAACCGGCTGCGCTCTTCGTCGCTGGCCCCGGGTATGACGCTTGTCCTGCCGGGCGGCGTCGGCGGAGCGTTCCCACCACCGCCCGCGATCTACCAGATCCTCCACGGCGCCGCGCCGTCGAGCTACCTGGCCCACGTCGTGGGGTGCTGCCTCGGTCCGTACGTGAACAACAGGTTCCCGGTCGGGTGGTGCACGTACTACGTGGCGACGAAGCGCAACGTGACGTGGACCGGCGACGCGGGGTACTGGTACGCGAACGCCGCGGCCCAGGGTTACCCGGTCGGAGCGGCGCCGAAGGTCGGCGCGATCATGGTCACGTGGGAGAGCTGGGCCGGACACGTGGCGTACGTGGAGGCGGTGAATCCGGACGGATCGTGGATGGTGTCGGAGATGAACTGGGTGGCGTTCGACGTGATCGACGAGCGCACCATCAAGCCGGGGCAGCTCGGACAGAAGCTGGTCGGGTTTATCTACTAATCGCCTGTGCCGGCGTTGTTGCCGGCCGAGTGGCCCAGTCGGTCTCCATCGCCTCGGTGTCTGTTTTCACCGTCTTGAGTCCGGTCGCGGCGGCGACCGCCGCGAGGATCAGAAGCGTCGGGCTCGTGATCAGCAACGCCGCCTGCAGGTTGCCGCCCAGCCAGTCCGAGATCAGGCCGACGTCGTAGGTCGAGTGTGAATCGCCGAGGATGTGGGCGACGAGTAGGGTCATCGTCACGGCGCTCGCCCTGAGGCCTGGGCTGACCACGTTCTGGGACAGCGCAGTGAACGGTCCCGCGTAGAGGTAAAGGCAGACGACCGTCGCGAGGAAGACGGGGACGAAGATCGGGACGGGGCCGATGGTCATGGGGCTGAGCAAAGCGATGGTGATCAGGAGCGCGCCCGCGAGGAAGCCCACGATGCCGACCTCGAGGTGCGCGGTCGGCGTTTTTTGTGCACGTCGGTCCGCCAGCCAGCCGCCCGCAAGCGTGCCGATCAGACCGCCGACGACGATCACGACTCCGGACAGGAGCCCGGCCCCACTTTCGCTCAATCCATAGCGTCTCTGGAGGACTGTTGGCAGCCAGAAGGCGTTCGATGCGAGGACGAAATACAGCAGGGTCTGGGCGAGGATCGTGGCGCGCAGGGTTGGGATGCGCATGAGGTTGAGGAAGTTGCGCAGGCTTACGTCTCCGGTCGGCCTTGGCCCCTGGCTCTCGGAGCTGCCGCGCAGCGGTTCTCGGAAGGCGAAAGCGAGCAGCGCGAAAAGAAGTCCGGGAGCGGCAGCGAAATAGAAGGCGGTCCGCCAGCCGAACTTCTCGGCGATGATCCCGCCGCCCGCGAAACCGACGGCGATGCCGATCGTGCTGCCGGCGTTCCAGATCGACATCACGCGGCCGCGCAGCTCTTTGGGGAAGTAGTCCGACATCAGCGAGGTGCCGGATGGGTAGTAGCTCGCCTCGCCCACGCCGACGATCGCGCGGCTGAGGAAGAGCTGGAAGTAGCTGCGCGCGAAGCCGGTGAACAGTGTGGCGAGGCTCCAGATCGTGACGCCGACTCCGATCACGGTCTTGCGTACGCCTCGGTCGCCCCAGTAGCCGAAGGGCAGGGCGGCGACGGCGTACACGAGGAGGAAGGCGGTGCCGATCAGTCCAAACTGGGAGTTGGAGAGGTGGAATTCCTTCTCGATGGAGGTGGCGGCCGCCGAAGCGACCCAGCGGTCCATGTAGTTGAGGAAGTTGATGCCGACCATGACGGCGAGGACGTATTTCGCATAGCCTCGCGCCACGGGGGAATTATCGAGGTTGGGTACCATTACCTCTCCGTAGTGGGTCGGCTGGGCATTGGCGAGCTCAAGTGGCTGTAAACCACCCGCGAAAGCTGTGGGGGTTCAAATCCCTCCCGGCCCACCAGCCAAAACCTGACCCGACGAGCCGGGCCACGCCACCCCCGTCCCGTCTGGCTCGATGTTGCAAGGTTCGCCGGCGGGCGGGCGCAATACCAGCCGCCCAAGGCCGGTTCTGAACAACCGATGAAGCGCATCCACTACGCCTGGATTGTCGGCGCGGTCACCTTCGTCGCCCTGATGGGCGCCGCCGGATTCCGCGCCACCCCGAGCGTCCTGATCGTGCCGCTCCAGAACGAATTCGGCTGGAACCGCGCCGTGATCTCCGTCGCGGTTTCGATCAACCTGATCCTCTTCGGGCTCACCGGCCCGTTCGCCGCCGCCCTCATGGACCGCTTTGGTTTGCGCGTGGTGACGGTCGGCGCACTCATCACAGTCGCGACCGGCGCGCTGGTCACGACCGTGATGAACTCACCATGGCAGCTCTACCTCCTCTGGGGGGTCGTCGTCGGTCTCGGCACCGGGTCGATGGCATCGGTTCTCGCTGCGACCGTTGCGAGCCGCTGGTTCGTGCATCGCAGAGGACTCGTGCTGGGTGCCCTGACGGCTGCCGGCGCGACCGGGCAGCTCATCTTCCTGCCTGGACTCGGCTGGCTGGCGCAGAACGTCGGCTGGCGGCAGGCAGCGATCGCGGTCGCCATCGCGGCACTCACCGTCGTGCCGTTGGTCGCGATCTTCATGCGCAACCGCCCGAGCGACGTCGGCCTGAGCGCTTACGGCGCGACCGAAGCCGACACCGCGCCGACCACTACTGGCAGCCCAATCGCCAACGCATTCAGGGGCTTGAGGCTGGGCGCGAGATCACGCGACTTCTGGCTCCTCGCCGGCAGCTTCTTCATCTGTGGTGCATCGACGAACGGACTGATCGGCACGCACCTCATCCCGGCCTCGATCGACCACGGCATGGCCGAGGTCACCGCGGCCAGCCTGCTCGCGGTGATCGGAGTCTTCGACGTGGTCGGCACGCTGGTGTCGGGCTATCTGACCGACCGCTTCGACAGCCGCTGGCTCCTGTTCACCTACTACGGCCTGCGTGGACTGTCCCTGCTAGCGCTCCCCTATGTGTTCGGCAGTCCACAGTTCGGCCTCATCCTCTTCATCGTTTTCTATGGCCTCGACTGGGTCGCCACCGTACCGCCGACCGTCTACCTCGCACGCCGCGTCTTCGGCCAGCAGAATTTCGCCATCGTCTATGGCTGGATCTTCGCCGCGCACCAGCTCGGCGCTGCCTCCATCGCCTTCGCCGCCGGGGCGGTGAGGACCTTCTTCGGCGACTATCAGCTGGCCTTCATGAGCTCCGGCCTTCTGTGCCTGGTGGCGGCTGGCCTCGTGCTTCGCATTGCGAGGGAGCGGCCTGCTCCAGTGGTGATCCACGAGCCGGGCATCGGGGTGGAGGCCCCCGCCTACTCCTGAGACTCGCGCGGCTTTCGGTCGCCGGGCTCGCGATCGCCGCCGCGCTTCTCCCCCAACCGGTGTCCGCCCACGCTCAGCTGATCCAGTCCGATCCACCTCCGAATGCTGTCCTCGAGTCACCTCCAGCAACAGTCACGCTGATCTTCAACGAGCCGGTCACGCCAGCCGGCGCCGGCCTCAAGGTGTTCAGCCCGAGCGGCAAGCAGGTCGCCGCAAAGGCGGCGGCGAGAGGTGCGCTGCTGACCGCGCCGATCACTTCCCAAGAAACCGGCACATACGTCGTGAGCTGGCAGATCCTAGCCGCCGACACACATCCGTCGCGCGGAGCATTCAGCTTCACGGTCGGCAGGCCCAGCGCCAACCCGTACGCGACACTCGTCGACTCGCCCGAGATCGGCACCGCCAGCCCGCTCGGGCTCGCCCTCCAGGCGCTCGCGCGCTTCCTCCACTTCGCCGGCTTTGCCCTCGTGTTCGGAGTGGCGGGGTATCAAGTGCTGACGCACCGCGCCGAGCAACCGAAGCGCGAGATGCAGGCTGGCGTGATCCTCCTGATCGCGGCCGAGCCGATCGCCCTGCTCGGCCAGCTCGCCAGCCTCAGCTTCGACGCCGATACGGCGCTCGCCGTCCTCGATTCGAGCTTCGGTCGCCTCCTCGGCCTGCGCCTCGGCGCCGCGCTCCTCGTCTGGACCCTCATGGCGACGCGCCGCCACTCGGCACTCCTCGCGACTGGCGCGGTCATCGCCATTCTCGACGGCGCGAGCGCGCACGCGATCCCAGCGATCGCGGCCGCCGGCCAGCTCCTGGTTGCAGTGCACGTCGGCGCCATGGGGTTGTGGGTGGGAGGGCTGATCGCTTTCGTCCGGGCGCCCGACCGCCGCTACGCAAGATATGCCGCCGCAACCCTGTCGATCGCGATCGCCAGCGGACTCCTCCTGGCAGCGATCCACACGAGCCTGGGCGCCGGCCTGCTCACGACTGCCTACGGAGGCGTCGTGCTGCTCAAGGTCGTGCTTGTGGGCGCCGCACTTTCAGCGGCGTTCCTGCGGCGTCACAGCCCCGAGCTGGCGATCGCGCTCCTGGTCATCGCCGCGGGCGCGCTCGTGGCCTCCCTTCCACCTCTCTACTGAGGATCGCTCGCTTGTAGCGCTCGGCCGAGCGCCGCACAGCCTCTTTGCCGTCCGAAGTCACGTTGCGGTCCCACCACGCGCCGTAGATCCGATCGAATTCGAACGGCTCCAGCGCCGCAACGATCCGGTCGACCGACGCGCCCGACAGCGGGATGTAGTTCGGGAAGCTGTACATGAAGCTCACCCACCGGCGGTCCTGCGCGACCTGGACGATGTCGCCGCTCAGCAACGCCCTGCCCCCAGGCCAATGGAGCACCGTGCCGCCATCGAAATGGCCACCGGCGTTGATCAGCGTCATGCCATCCCACAGTGCTCGAGTGTCACCGCTCCAGAACTCGATCGATGGATCGGACCGCATCACCCACCGCCGGTCGGCCTCATGCAAGAAGACCGGCGCGTCGAACGCATGGCTCCACTCGACCATCGACGAGTAGTAGTGCGGATGCGAGATCGCCATGCCGCGCAGCCCACCCAGGGAACGCACCGCATCGACAGTCGCGTCGTCGAGCAGCGTGATGCAGTCCCACAGCAAATTACCTCCCGGAGAACGAACCAGCAACGCCCTCTGGCCGATGGCGAACGACGGCTCGGTCCCGATCCCCGTAACGCCGAGATCATCGCGAATCACCGTGCGATGCCCACCACGCAGTGAATCGAGAGTCGTCCACTGCTGCCCCGACCAGCCCACGTACTGCCTCTCGTCTTCGCAGATCGGACAAGCGGCGGGCGGATCGATGGAAGCCGCAAACTGCGTCCCACACGTGACGCAGACGTAGCATGCCGGCATATGACCCAGGGTAGTCGCGACGCCCGCCTGCGGTAACGTGCAGACATGGGCGGGTGGCCCGACCTCACGCTCGCTGGCTGGGAAGACACGCGAGACACGCTGCATCTCTGGACCCAGGTCGTCGGCAAGGTCCGCCTCGCCCTCGAGCCCATGGTCAACCACTGGTGGCAGGTGCCCCTCTACGTTTCCGCGCGAGGCCTGACGACGTCGCTGATGCACGCGCCAGACGTCGACCTGGAGATCGAGTTCGACTTCATCGACCACCGCCTCGACATCCGTACCTCAACCGGCGACGTCCGCCAGATCGCACTCGAGCCCAGGTCCGTCGCCGACTTCTACGCCGAGACGATGAGCACCCTGGACAGCCTCGGGGTCCACGTCGAGATGCTGGCCCGGCCGGTCGAGATCCCCGAAGCGATCCCCTTCGCCAGAGACGACGTGCACCACTCCTACGACCCGGCCGCGGCGCATCGCTTCTGGCTCGCGCTGACTGAAATCCACCGCGTCATGTCCCAGTTCCGAGCCCGCTTCGTCGGCAAGGCGAGCCCGGTTCATTTCTTCTGGGGCGGTTTCGACCTGGCTGTAAGCCGCTTCTCGGGCCGCGTCGCTCCGCTGCATCCGGGTGGCGCGCCCAACTGCGCCGACTGGGTGATGCAGCTCGCGTACAGCCACGAAGTCAGCAGCTGCGGCTTCTGGCCCGGCGCCGGCGTCGAAGGCTCTTTCTACGCCTACGCCTACCCCGAGCCCGAGGGATTCGCGGACTGGAAGGTGAGGCCGGCCTCCGCGTACTACGACAAAGACCTCCGCGAGTTTCTGCTGCCCTACAGCGCAGCACGCAGGACGGAAGACCCCGACGCGATGCTGCTCAGCTTCTTCCAGAGCACCTACGAGGCCGCGGCCGAGCTTGCAGGCTGGGACCGCCCCTCCCTCGAAACCACAAACGAGCGCTGAAGATGGCCGAGTCGCCGGCTGCGTCCTTTCGCCAGCAGCTGGAATCGCTGTACTCCATCTCGATCGAGATCTCTCGCCTGCACGAGCTTCCCCAGGTGCTGGACCGCGCCCTCGGTTACTGCCTCGAGCTCACCGCCTCGGCCTTCGGCTTCATCGGCCTGCTCAACGGCAACGAGCAGATGGACGTCGCGGCGATCAAGGGATTCGAGCCCTCCGACCCGCGCTTCTACGAGAACTTCCGCCTCATCCCGGTGCGTCCGAGCGTCTTCGGTGTCGTGATCACCAACCAGCGCTCGAAGATCTCCAACGACGTCCTGCACGACGCGGACCGCGTGGGCCAGCCCCGTGGCCATCCCCCGGTGCGCACATTCCTCGGCGTGCCCCTCCAGGTCGGCGAGCGGGTGATCGGCATGATCGGCGTGGCCAACAAGCTGAGCGGCTACACCGATGACGAGGAGCGCCTTCTCTCGACCTTCGCCAACCAGGTCGCGGTGGCGATCGAGAACGCGCGGCTCTACGAAGACCAGCGTCGCATGATCGACGAGCTCGCGGAGCTGCACCGCAACCTGAGCCAGGCGGAGCGGGACACGGTGCTTCGCGAGGAGCGAGAGCGCATCGCCGCCGAGCTGCACGACCGCATCGAGCAGGCGATCTTCACGCTCGGCCTCAAGGTCAACTCGATCCTCGAGCGGGAGACCGTCACCGAGCCGATCGCCGCGGACCTCGGCGCGGTCCGGCAGCTTGCCGTCCGCACGTCGGAGGCCGTGCGGGAGGCGATCTTCGCCCTCTCGCTGCCGCGCCCCGCCGCCAGCGGCCTGCTCTCCGAGCTCCGCCACCTCGTCCGCGAGGCGGGCAAGAACGACGGCCTCGAGGCCGACCTGGTCGTCAGCGGCAATCCACGCCGCCTGGGCGCGGAGTCGGACCATACCCTCTACATCCTCGCCCGCGAAGCCCTGGCCAACGTGGTCCGACACGCGCGGGCCAACCGCGTGCTGGTCAGCCTCCGCTACTCCGACGACTGCGTTGACCTGGTCATCCAGGACGATGGCGCGGGCGCCTCGGAGCAGATCCTCAAGCACTACCAGGAAAGCGGCACGCACTTCGGGATGAAACGCAGCCGCCGCCAGGTCGAAGACCTGGGAGGCACCTTCGAGGTGCGCAACGGCGAGGAGAGCGGGCTCGCGATCCGCGTCCGGATCCCGGTGCGCGCCTGATGGCCGCGAGCATCCGCGTCCTGATCGTCGACGACCACGAGATGGTGCGCGAGGGACTCATGTCGATGCTCCGCTCCGAGCCCGACTTCGAGGTCGTCGGACAGACCGGGCACGGGGAGGAGGTGGCCGCGCTCGTCGAGAGCACCCGCCCGGACGTCGTGCTGCTCGACACGCGGCTCCCCGACATCAGCGGCGTCGAGGTCTGCCGCCGCCTGACGCGCAAGCATCCTGAAGTCGCGGTGGTGATCCTCACGACCTACACGGACGAAGAGCTGGTCGAGGAATGTCTCCAGGCCGGCGCCCGCGGCTACGTCGTGAAGGACGTCGAGCGCTTCAGCCTCAAGGAGAGCATCCGCGCGGTGCACCGCGGCCAGGCCGTCCTGGCTCCGCAGGTCGCGGGCCACCTCATCGACCGAATGCGCAAGGGCTCGCTCGAGGAGAAGCGGCCCGCAGGCCTGAGCGCGTCGCAGGTGGCGATCCTGCGCTTGATCAGTCGCGGCCACTCGAACCGGGAGATCGCCGCCGACGTCCACCTCAGCGAGAACACGGTGAAGACCCACGTCCAGGAGATCTTCCGCAAGCTCGGCGTGCGCAACCGCGTCGAGGCGGCGATCCTGGCCGGCAAGTCAGGCTGGATCTAGCTCTAGCTCCTCCCCATTCGTGATGAAGCCTGTCCTCCCCATTCATGGGGAGGTGTCGGCGCAGCCGACGGAGGGGCTGACGGCGTGATGAGGCCTGTCCTCCCCATTCATGGGGAGGTGTCGGCGCAGCCGACGGAGGGGCTGGATCGAGTCAACCGGCGGCCGATGGGATACTGCGGTCGTGGAGCAGCGCATCAGCCTTGTGACTCTCGGCGTCGCGGACCTCGCCCGCGCCCGTGCCTTCTACGAGGCGATGGGCTGGCGGGACGCCATTCAGCCCGACGATGAGGTTGCCTTCTATCAGGCCGGCGGAATGGTGTTCGGGCTGTGGGCCGCCCTGGGGGGCGGCGCAGCGCCCAGCGTCGAGCTCGCGCACAACGTCCGCTCCCCGGCAGAGGTCGACGCGGTTCTCGCCGAGGCTCAAACGGCCGGGGGCACGATCGTCCGGCCGGCCGCGAAGGCCAGCTGGGGAGGGTATACAGGCGCCTTCGCGGATCCTGACGGCCATGTGTGGGAAGTCGCGCACAACCCCGACTGGAAGCTCAACCCGGACGGCACGATCAGCCTGCGCGAGTAACGTCCGAGCAAGCCCTTCGAATTGAAACCCGCATTAAATTCGCCCCTTCGGGTGACCTGGATTCACCCGCCTAGGTGATGAACCTCCGGGCCGCCTCTGGTTTGGTTCATGTGGAGGTGCCGAATGTTTCCTGCCGCCTTTGACTATCGAGCCCCCGCCTCACTCGACGAAGCGCTCAGCCTGCTGGCCCAGCAGGGTGACGATGCCAAGGTAATGGCCGGGGGCCAGAGCCTCATCCCGCTGCTCAAGCTCCGTTTCGCCCAACCCGGTCTGATCGTCGACATCGGCCGCCTGCGCGGAATGTCCGGGTTCGCCCGAAGTGACGGTTGGCTGACCATCGGCGCGCTGACGCGGCACGTCGACATCGAGCGAAGCCACGACCTGCCGCGCCAGCTGTCCATCCTTCCCGAGGCCGCGCACTGGATCGCCGACCCTCTTGTCCGCAACCAGGGCACGATCGGCGGCTCGATCTGCCACGCCGACCCACAGGGCGACTGGGGCTCGGTCATGCTCGCCCTCGACGCCGACTTCGTCGCGAGATCCTCGAGGGGCGAACGCGTCATCCACGCGGCCGAGTTCTTCCAGGGCCCGTTCACGACAAGCCTCCAGGCCGACGAGATCCTGACCGAGATCCGAGTTGCGGCCACGACAAAACCGAGCGCCGGCGCCTACAACAAGCTCGAGCGCAAGGTCGGCGACTTCGCCACGGTCGCGGTCGCGGTCCAGGTCGAGCTCGACGGCGGGAAGATATCGAAGGCAGGCATCGGCCTCACCTCGGTAGGCCCGACCAACCTCAAAGCGACGCAGGCGGAAAAGGCGCTCATCGGCAAAGAACCGACCGACGCAAACATCGCCGAGGCGGCGAAGCTCGCGGCGCAAGCTGCCGAACCCAAGGATGACGTGCGCGGCAGCGCCGACTTCAAGAAGGACGTGGTGAGGGTGTTCGTGCAGCGTGGCCTCAAGACGGCCGTCGCGCGCGCCAAGGAGGCAAAGGCGTGAAAGTTTCGATCCAGGTCAACGGGGCCGAGCGTGGTGGTGACGTCGAGCCGCGAGTCCTGCTCGTCGACTTCCTCAGGTCCAACCTGCGCCAGACCGGCACGCACATCGGCTGCGACACCACCAGCTGCGGCGCCTGCACGGTGCTGCTCGACGGCGAGCCGGTCAAGTCGTGCACCCTGCTCGCGGTCCAGGTCGACGGGCGCAGCATCACCACGGTCGAAGGCCTCGCCAGCGGAGCGACGCTCTCGCCGGTCCAGGCAGGTTTCCACGAGGAGCATGGCCTGCAGTGCGGTTTCTGCACGCCGGGCATGATGCTCGTCGGCACCGCGCTCCTCGAGCGCAACCCAAACCCGACCGAGGACGAGATCCGCTGGGCGATCTCCGGCAACATCTGCCGCTGCACCGGCTACATGAACATCGTCAAGGCGATCCAGCACGCCGCGAAGGCGATGGCGGCGACGCCCGTCGGCGCCGCGGCGGGAGGGGAGTAGATGGCCACCGCCACGCACATCCACGGCCGCATCGGCCAGTCCATCAAGCGCCAGGAGGACGCTCGCTTCCTGCGCGGCAAGGGCAACTACCTGGACGATCACGAGCTGCCCGACATGCTGCACATGGCGATCCTTCGCAGCCCTCACGCCCACGCGCGCATCACCTCCATCGACGCCGCGGCCGCCTCCGCGATGCCGGGCGTGGTCGCCGTCGTCACCGGAGAGCTCATGGCCCAGCACAAGCTCGCGTGGATGCCGACGCTCAGCGGCGACACGCAGGCGGTGCTGGCCACCGACAAGGTCCGCTTCCAGGGCCAGGAGGTCGCCGCGGTCATCGCCGAGACCCTCTACCAGGCGGAGGACGCGCGCGACAAGATCCAGGTCGACTATGACGTGCTGCCCGCGGTCATCAGCCCCGACGGCGCGAAGTCGGCAAGCGCGCCCCTGATCCGCGATGAGAAGGACGGCCAGAAGGACAACCACATCTACCACTGGGAGTCGGGCGACCAGGCCGCGACCCAGGCCGCCATGGCGAAGGCGCACAAGGTGATCCGCCTGCACACCTTCTACCCGCGCTGTCACCCCGCGCCGCTCGAGACCTGCGGCTGCATCGCGGACGTGAACGGCGCGACGGGTAAGGCCACGATCTACATGACCAGCCAGGCGCCGCACGCGATCCGCACGGTGTTCGCGCTCGTCACGGGGTTGCCGGAGCAGAACATCCGCGTCATCTCGCCGGACATCGGCGGCGGCTTCGGCAACAAGGTGCCGGTCTATCCGGGCTACGTGGTGGCCACGGCCGCGAGCCTCCTCATCGGCCGGCCGGTGAAGTGGGTCGAGGACCGGTCCGAGAACCTGATCTCCACGGGTTTCGCGCGCGACTTCCACATGACCGGTGACCTCGCAGTGGACGAGCACGGCAGGATGACCGCGCTTCGCGTTCACCTCGACAGCGACAACGGCGCCTTCTTCTCGGACGCGCAGCCGAGCAAGTTCAAGGCGGGGCTCTTCCACATCGTGACCGGCTCCTATGACATCCCGGCCGCGCACGTCACGGCCGACGGCTACTACACCAACAAAGCGCCGGGCGGCGTCGCCTACCGGTGCTCGTTCCGGGTCACGGAGGCGAGCTACCTCATCGAGCGCCTCGTCACCAACGCCGCGATCGAGCTCGGCATCGACCAGGCAGAGTTCCGGAAGAAGAACTTCATCAAGCCGGAGCAGTTCCCGTACACGTCGGCCACCGGGTGGGTCTACGACAGCGGCGATTACCCGAAGGCGATGGACGTGGCGCTCGAGAAGCTGGGCTACGACGAGCTGCGCAAAGACGTGGAGCGCCGCCGCAAGATGGGCGAGGTGACCGGGATCGGCATCGCGAGCTTCACCGAGGTGGTGGGGGCCGGCCATGGCGCGGACTTCGACATCCTCGGCCTGCGCATGTTCGACAGCGCCGAGCTTCGCGTCCACCCCACGGGCAAGGCATTGCTGCGCATGGGGGTGAAGTCGCAAGGCCAGGGCCACGAGACGACATTCGCCCAGATCGTGACCGAAGAGCTAGGAATCCCCGCGACCGACATCGCCGTCGAAGAAGGCGACACCGACACCGCGCCGTACGGCCTGGGCACCTACGCCTCGCGCAGCACTCCGGTGGCGGGCGCGGCTACCGCGATGGTGGCGCGAAAGCTGAGGGAGAAGGGTCGCAAGATCGCCGCGCACCTGCTCGAGGCGGCCGAGGAGGACCTCGAGTGGGAGACCGGGCGCTTCTTCGTCAAGGGCTCGCCGGAGAAAGCGAAGACGATCCAGGAGATCGCGTTCGCCGCCTACACCAACCTACCCGAGGGCATGGAGGCCGGCTTCGAGGGCGTCCACTATTACGATCCGCCGAACATGACCTACCCGTTCGGCACATATGCCGTGGTGGTCGACATCGACAAAGGCACCGGCCAGGTCAAGGTCAAGCGCATGGTCGCGGTCGACGACTGCGGCGTGCGCATCAACCCGATGATCGTCGAGGGCCAGATTCACGGCGGCCTGACCGAGGGCTTCGGCATCGCGTTCATGGAGCTCATCACCTTCGACGCCGACGGCAACTGCATCGGCTCCAACTTCATGGACTACCTGATCCCCACCGCGTGGGAGACGCCGAGGTTCGAGATGGGGGAGACGGTCACCCCGTCGCCGCACCACCCGCTTGGCGCGAAGGGAGTTGGCGAGTCGGCGACCGTCGGATCGCCCGCGGCCTACGTCAACGCGGTGATCGATGCTCTGTCCCCGTACGGCATAACCAACATCGACATGCCGGTCGGACCGGACAAGGTGTGGGCCGCGCTTCGGTCCAAAGGAGTGACCGAATAGCCGACGACGTCCTCGACCTGTTGAGGCAGTACGCGGCCGACGGCACGCCGTGCGCGCTGGCGACGGTCGTGCGCACCGAGCCGCCCACTTCCGCGCGGCCCGGCGACAAGGCGGTCATCACGGCCGACGGACGGCTGCGCGGCTGGATCGGCGGCAGCTGCTCGGAGCCGGTGGTGCGGCGAGAGGCGCTGCGGGCGCTGGCCGAGGGAACGCCTCAGCTCATTCACATCGTCGGCGGCGACGAGGTGAAGCAAACGCGAAAGCGAGGCGAGCTGATGATCGCGACCACCTGCCCCAGTGGCGGATCACTCGACATCTTCATCGAGCCACGCCTGCCGAGGCCGCTGCTCCTCGTTTTCGGCGACACCCCGGCCGCGGCAACGATGGCGCGGATTGCCGACATGACCGGCTTTCGCGCTCGAACCGTCGGCCAGGCCGAGGTCGCGTCGCTCGAGGTCGCGCCGGGAGAGGGATACGCCGTGGTCGCCACGATGGGCCACTACGACGAAGAGGCGGTGGAGGCGGCGCTGAGCCATCCGGACCTGGACGTGAGCCTCATCGCGAGCGCGCGTCGCGCGTCGGCCGTACGCGCCGCACTGCAGGCGCGAGGCATCGACGAGCAGACGCTCTCGCGCCTGCGCACGCCGGCCGGCAAGGTGCGCGGCACCACGCAGGAGGAGATCGCGGTCCTGGCGCTGGCAGAGGTCATCGCCGCGCGCAAGAAGCGCCCCACGCCCGCGGCCAAGGAGCCGGCGGTCATCTTCGCGACCGACCCTGTGTGCGGAATGACCGTCGACCCGCTCACCTCGACACATAAGAGCGTGCTCGACGGGCGCACCTATTGGTTCTGCTCCGCGGGATGCATGGCCGAGTTCGCTCACGATCCGACGCGGCGCTAGTCGTCCTCCCCATTCATGGGGAGGTGGCGGAGTTGCTCCTCCCCATTTCATGGGGAGGTGGCCCGAAGGGCCGGAGGGGCATCGTCGAATTCCACATCGGTGTATCCAACGGTGCCCTTCGAGCACTGAAATTCGGATCCGCTGACGCCAGCGGAGTGAAATACTCCGCGCTCATCGCGATGTTCCGCAAGCGATCACGTCCGCGTCGTTTCCATCCACGTGTGGCTCACATGCGATGCGAATCGCGACGTCTCTTCCGATGAGGTCACGAAGAAAAAAATTCTCTTCGCCCTTGACGTGAGGCACCTCATTCGAGTATTACAACAATGCGTATGGCGATGTTGCTCGTGATAGCCACCACAGAGGCTATGGACCCGACGCGAGTTAACGATCCATATCGGACCATCGTTGACGTCTCGGGGTTCTGGTCATACATGCTCCGTGGAGCCCCCCTTCGATGACGTTTGACCGCGACATTCTCGACACGGAACCCAACGGGTCCTATCACTGGAGAAGGAGGTAAGTACTATGCCTGCGAAGAAGAAGGCTGCCAAGAAGACGGCCAAGAAGGCGACCAAGAAGTCAGCGAAGAAGAAGTAACAACACTTCTTCCGTAGTCAGTCACTTTCGTCGCGCCGGGGTTCTGTGGAGCCCCGGCGCTCGTGTTTCTAAACTGTCAGAGCGTTGGGCAGCCGGTCCGTGGCGGAACACAACCGAAGGATGTGGGATCGTCTCGCCCGCGCCGGCATTCCATACACCAGGCCGCAGGGCCGGCCGCCGAAGTCCCCCGCGGCGCTCAGGCGCTTCGTCGATCCCGACGGGCGGCTCGAGGGTGTGCGGCTGAAGGGCGCGCGGGTGCTCGCGCTGGCGGCCGGCGGAGGCTGGGACGCCGCGGTGTTCGCTCTGCTCGGCGCCGACACCTATCTCGCCGACATCTCGGCGGTGCAGCTCCGGACCTCGCGCGACCTGGCCCGCGAGAAGGGCGTGTCGATCCGGACCGCCCGCGTGGACATGTCCGATCTCTCGCGTTTCAGCACCGAGTCGTTCGACGTCGTCTGGCACTGCCACTCGCTCGTCTTCGTCCGCGACGTGCGCCCGGTCTTTCGCGAGGTGGGTCGGGTGCTGAAGCCGGGAGGCACATACGTCACCTCGACGATGCACCCCACCACGCTCCGCCTGTACGGCACCTACACGGGAGGCGGCTGGCGGCCGCGGACGTCCTACTTCGACGACCGCGCGATGCCCTACACAGAGGAAGCGGATGTCACGTGGGAGTTCGGTCGGGTCAAGGTCGTCGCCCCGACCATCGAGTTCGGGCACACCTTCGAGACGCTGGTCAACGGCATCGCGGAGGCCGGGATGGTCGTCGACGGCCTGTGGGAAACGTCACCCGGCGATCCAGACCCCGACGCAGCGCCGGGAAGCGATGAGCACCTCGAAACCCTCTTCCCGGCGTTCATCCACATCCGAGCCCGCAAGCTGTGAAGCTGTCGACTCCGGCGAAAGCACTCGCGTTCACGCTGGTCGCGTACGCCGTCCTCGATGTTCTTCTGACGCCGATAGCCCGCCTGGAGACACGTCCGGTCGGAGAAGTCACGGGCATCGGCGGGGTAAGCCTCGGCCTGCTCTTCACCGGCCTGATCCTGGCCCTCATCTGTCTTGTGCTGCTTTTCAGGCGCTCACGGAGGACGGCCATCGTCGCGATCGTTGCCGCGGTGCTTTACCTTCCGGCCGTGCTCGCGGAACAGACCGGACACTTT